>OBEQ010133241.1_pt1 | contig 61402 bp, 64 predicted proteins | sample 1670901 | NCBI WGS metagenome assembly OBEQ01 (sample SAMEA104232315, study PRJEB22302) | groundwater metagenome | biome: forest; feature: aquifer; material: groundwater | place: USA | collected 2011-08-07 | depth 5.4 m
CAAAGATCGCAATGAAAAAAAGTGTGAATATGCGGTCCTTGTCTCACTTCTGGAAGCTGAAAATGAACTATATAACACCGGCATCGTCGACGTCTCTCACAAATATTCTAAAATGTATGTCGTTCGCCCGCAATTTTTCATACCCATGATAACCCTGTTGCGCAACGCAGCTATGAACTCGCTTAAATACAAAGCCGAGCTTGCCTTGGTAAAGAATCAGAACATCGATATTACTAACTTTGAGGAAAATATTAATAAGTTTAAAGATGGTTTTGCAAAAAATTATCAGCTTGCTAGTCGTCACTTTGGAACAGCCATCGATGAAATTGACAAAACTATTACTCACCTTCAAAAAACTAAAGATGCTCTCTTGTTGTCTGAGGATAACCTCCGTCTCGCAAATAAAAAAGCAGAAGATTTGACAATCAAAAGACTAACGCGCAGTAATCCTACAATGGCAGCTAAATTTGCAGAAATAGAGTCCAAAAAACTGGATTGAAATTGACCTACACAAAGACCGTCGAATTTATTAAAATAATATTTAGATTTTATGGGTCATGGTTATTAATCGAAAGAAAATAATCATTTTTTAGTCTCTCAGAAAATCTGTGAGCGTTTGCGTGGGAAAGAACACCGAGATAAGACTGAAAAGTTGCAAGCAGAGTATCCTCGTCAATTTCATTGTTTTTGTACTCCGCCATTTTGTTTCTCAATTTCCACATCATCCTTTTCTTCGTGCTTGTTCTCAAAGCAATGTGATGCGGCAGGGCAACATACCCGAGAAAATCAATACCCTGGGGATACTTTCGGATGCTGACTTTGTTTTGATGAAGTGCTAGTTTTAATTTTTCTTTCAAAAATAACCGGATCGGCTGAAGAAGTTTCTCCAAGTAATTTTTGTCATCTGAAACAACAATAAAATCATCCGTATATCGCGCATAATATTTTACTTTCAAATCATGCCTCATAAATTGATCCAGTCCGTTCATGTAGACATTCGCGAAAAGCTGGGAAGTTAGATTGCCGATCGGCACACCTTTTCTTTGAAAGAGATTTGGCTGTTCACTCATAAAACTGGCCATAATTTCTTTCAAAAGATTTATGATTTTCTCATCTTTAATCTTTTTCTGAAGCAAATCTATTAGAATATCGTGATCAATCGAATCAAAAAATTTTCTGATGTCGCATTTAAGCACAAAACACGTTTTAGTATTGTTTTTGCTCACTTGACGCAACATGTGAGCCAGTGCTTTTACTCCTTTATGATTTCCTTTGCCGGTACGGCAGGAAAAAGAATTGTGGATATAGGTTGGCTCAAATATCGGATCCAAAATTTTAAATACGGCATGATGAAGCACCCGATCGCGGACTGTGGCTTTGTGAATATGGCGAAGCTTTGGATCGCGAATATAAAAGCTGGTATAATCGCCATGTTTATATGTTTTATCGCGAAGGTCTCGATGCAATTGAAAAATATTCTGTTCAAGATTTTTCTCAAAGCGGAGGACATCAAGCTTTCTGCCTTTGCCTTTTTTAAATTCGTCCCAAGCTGAAAAAAGATTTTCCGGCTCGATTATTCGCTCAAATAATTTATTGTAAATTCTCATGAATGATTTAGATATACCAATCCTTAAAAAATCTTACGAATTGTATAAAGTATTTCACGACTATAGAAAACTGGTTTTGAAGTCTGACCGATTCACCATCTTTAAACGAAGCGAAGATATTATTATCGATATTGTCGAACTTTTTCTTGAAGCGGGATATTCGAAAGGTACCAATAAGGCACCTATCCTTGAAAAAGCCAGCGTCAAATTAAACACCCTGCGTTTCCTCATTCGCCTCATGAAAGATACCAAATCTCTAGATAATAAGAAATATGTCACCATTCAAGAAATGATTGACGAAATAGGCAGAATGCTTGGAGGGTGGATTAGGTCAAGCAGTCGATAACACAAAAGGTGCCAAAAGGCACCTTTTGTAATAATGAGAGACTTCGGAACGACACCCGACGCGGAACCATAGTTCTCGTTCGCATTGTCGACCGTGTTCGTGTCGAACTTGACCTTGCCGTCGTTGAAGTTGAAGTACGGAGCGTGGTCGAAGCGGACATCGGAATCCGGATATTGTCTTTGCCCATCCATGTCACCAAAGCTAGAAAATGTTTCTTGTTGGAAACAAGACATAGTTTCGCTTTCGAGGATTCATTTCTGAATTTAATTTTGCAACACCGGACATATAGTCCTAAATGGTTTGCGGAAGGCAAAGACAAGCAGTATCTCCTTATCACGATACGCTCTTGCAAACCGTAATCTGCAAGATTCTGATCGATTTCTCAAAAGAGAAAGAGTTCGGCGACGGCAATCCGTAAACGGCCGTGCATGAGCCTAGACTCAAAATCAAGTATATCAAAAAAATAAAATAAAGTTCATATAAAAAGAAATCAGGGCTACCCACATTGGCTGTGGATAACCCTGAAATTTTTTTGAATTCAAGAATCAAAAGAGAGGATTCAAAAGACTCAAGAATTCGATGTGCAAGAATCACTTCTGCGGAACGACACCCGACGCGGAACCATAGACCCCGCTCGCATAGGCGACCGCGCCCGTGCCGAACTTGACCTCGCCGTCGTTGAAGTCGAAGAACGGAGCGTGGACGAAGCGGACATCGGAAACCGGATCGTCGAACTCGTCACCGGCACAGTCGATCCAGAGATCGTCGTAGTTCATGAGCCGTTCCGGATGGGTCAGGATCATGATGCCTACGGCAAACGCGCCGAGACCGAACTCGCCAGACGTACCCACGATGACTTCGCGAGCCCGACGGACAGAACGACCACGATGACGGATGCCGAATTGCGCCGCGACGATGAGGATGTCCGGGTTGCCCTGGGCCTCTGACAGCTCACGGAAGAACTTCTCCGTGTGCTTCGACTGACGCAGGCGCTCGGGACCAAGCTGGCCGTCACGGTAGTTGTAGAACTTGCCGTTACGGGTCGTCTTGATCGTGTCGAGCACCTTCTGCAATGCTTCGCCGTAGGTTGTGCCAAAGATGGCGGGATTCTTGATCCAGTTCGGGATCGCGAACCATCCTTCGGTGTTCACCGGGAGTGCGACCTCGCCCTTCTCGATACTGCCGAGCAGGTCGAGATTGGCGAAACCGATTCCCGAGAACAACTCCCGCAAGCGATTGCACTGCGCGGTCAACCCGTTCGGCTTCGCGTAGCCCGAGAGGTAACCGTAGGTCGATTCCACTTCCTCGTCCTTGAACTTGTCGGTGACCGACAGATCGTTCAGAGAGGCAATGGTTGCGACACGGATCGCTTCGGCGAATTCGTCGCCACGAGCGTGGACGCGTTGGGCGCTGTCCTTGTCGAGACCGAACTCAGCGAGAACTTTCTCGACTGCGTCCGAACCGACACGATGGATCTGTTTCAACTGACCTGATGTTGCTTGAGTAAGCGTCGTCATGACGTTAGCTCCCTTTCTGTGATTGCCAGATTCGCCCCGGCTTTTGTTGCGGCTATCTCTGTTAAGAGACGAGCTTTCCTGAGTCCTAATATTAAATTAAAGGCTCAAAAAAGCTCGTCTCTAGAAGTGATTCTTGTTAAAGAACTTCTAAAATATCGTTGTATAGTATAACAAGAAATAGGAGTTCTGTCAAGGTTTTGTACCCAGAATTTTAGTTTAGAATATATGAATGTCCAGGCGCATTATAACACCATAAAGATGATGTAAGTTAAAAAACATTACTTAGAAACATAAATCATGAAAATAGAATCAAAACAACAAATCCTTGAACAGCGAAAAGAAATTGAGCAGGAACTCGTTCGCATGCTTAAGAAAACCAAGAGCAATTTTTCCTTGCAGGATGTAAAAGACACTATTTTCCAAGAAGAAGACACCAACGACATGATGAAAGTCGTGGCAATGTTTGATCGTGGCGGAGACGCTTCGGAATTGAGCACTGTTTTAGAATTAGTTAGTGATGCCTGGAATTATTTTCCCCACAAGTTACTTAATGGTTTTTCTCCTGCTGATAAGTCTTCCTGAGAGTTTCTTTATCTGCTTCCGTTATCACTAGATCACCCAGACTCCTTTTTAATTTTTCCTTATATCCCTTTCGCCATTTTTTCCAGCTTAGCTTCTCGCTCCTCTAAGCCCACAATCGGTTCGTCTAAGCGAACGTTTCCAAAGAGCTGAAGAAACCATGGTTCGTTTCTATGCTGTAAAATCGCCATCAGTTCCTCATGTCCCGGAGGAGATATATTGAATCTTTTCATCTGGGGAATAAGGGGCTTCTGGCGGGGAAGGAGATTTCTTAGAAATCCCGGGTCGCTTTCGTTTCCCAAGTCGTCATCGAGAAGAATGATATGAATTGGTTCGTCCCTTTCGTTATATCCCAGAATTTTGAGCAGAAATTCTCTAGACCATACTGCTTCGGGAAACTTTCTCCAGAGCTCCTTTATTTTCTCGATATTCTTGAACTTATCCTGCCATAAAATCCTCCTATCGTTGTCGATGATCGGGTAGACTCTGAATATACCTCGCCGTTTGTTATCCTCCATATCTTTTTTCAGTCGCATAATGAGCGAATCCTCGCAGATCAAGTTTCCAAGAACAACGATTCTGGTATTCTCGCTTCCCAAAGGAGTGATCTCGCTCGCGAAGCGGGCATACAGCTTGTCGCGTTCGGTCTGGTCAAATCTGGCTGAACTATCCTCTAGGTCGTCGCAGACAATCAGATCCGGCCTGATTGAATTGTATTTGATGCCCCGGATGCCTTGCTCCATCGAAACCGATTGTATTTTCGACTCGTGATAGACAAGTTCCAGGGACATCTTTTTCCACTCAGTTTCGTTTTCGGCGAACGGCCCGAAATCTTCTCTTAATAATTCATTATGCAGCAGTTCTTCTTTGATGTTGGTGAAATGATTTTTGGCTTGCTCTTGGGTTTGGCTGACGACTACCGCGAATTTTTTCTGCGGTTTGCCGAGAATCGACCACAGGACATTCGCCATGTTCATGATGGTTGATTTGCCCGATCCGCGGAAAGCCATGACCACGAAGAATTCGTATTTAGAATTCTTCAGCATGCGGAACATTTCCATATGGAATGGAGCCATTGGATAGCTGAAGCAGTGTTTCAGGTAAATAAGGGAGAACCATAGCGGATCCTCACGCGCTAAGTGCTGCCGCAGATTTTTGTTCCGCCATATTTCTTGCAGATCTTTTTGTCTTATTCCTTTTAGCATAATATTTAGAGCTGGTTCCGGAGGATAGCATCAGCGCTTTCTTGAACAGCTTTTCTTCGTCAATTGTCAGCGTGGCGAGCGGAGACGGCGACATTCTGGAGATCGACTTTGCTCCGTAGCGCGGATTGTTATTTTTTAACCACAGCGCGATAGCTGGCAGCTTCTTTTCCTTGATAAGCTGGATGATCTGCGACTCGCTCATGTCGTTGATAAATTCGACGCCTTCTTTGAATGAGCCTTCGCTTGCTCGCGCAAATTCCTCATCTTCGTTCCGCCATCGGTAATAGGTGGCACGACTGATCCCGGCTCTTTTGCAGGCCACCTGGATAATCGGCATCTCCTTGAGCGTTTCAAGTAGGGCTAACTTATCTTTTTCCGTTCTCTCTTCAACTACTGGATTATTTCCCATATATTTTCTTCGCTTTTAATCCTGTTAATTTTTCCCATCTGTTTTTTATCACTTCTGCGTAAACAGGAGACTTTTCCATCACATAGCATCGGCGCTTTAGTTTGATGGCGGCAACAAGCGTCGATCCGCTTCCACCAAAGGGTTCAAGAATTAAGTCATCGCGCTTGGTTAATACTTTGATGTAAGGAATTAATAATTCAATCGGTTTTGTGCCGAAGATAATTCCTTGACCAGAACTTTTTCTATCGGCTGCGATATTTTCAATGAAATCCGTCGGACAGATTTTCTTGCCTTTCTCGTATCCTTCCCAGTGTGGCTTGCCTGAAGTCGCAAATAGGGCATTTTCGTATTCGCTTTGGAAAAGCGGATCGTCTTCCGGCTCGAGATTCAGCTCTACGTTTCCACCAGTTCCAACCAGGGCAATATCATTCTTGTTGAAGAATTTGTATTTTGCGCTGAAGCCCTGCATACGATTCGGCACATGCCAGACTATGGTGTTGCGGTACTTCCAATACTTTTCCAATTCATTCCAGATTGTCCTAAGATTTTTAGGATTCTCGAAAATGATAATGGAAAAATCCGGCTTTTGCACTTTGGCGACATTAGCCATCCAGAGTTCGGTGAAGTTATCCGGTAATATATCGGTTTCCAGATATCTACGATCCTTCTTTGCGCCGAAGCCGACAGTGGCGCCGTTCTTGCCGCGGGTTTTACCCTTGAGATAGTTTAAGATATAAGGAGGATCCGTAAAACACATATCGGCCATAACTCCCTCCATCAGCTTTTCCATGTCTTTTGGAACAGTGCTGTCTCCGCACATTAACTTGTTGCCATCTAGATCGTATACATCGCCTTTTTTTATATCGATTTTTTCAATATTCAATTTCTTCAGCTCTTTTTCCAAGTCGAACTGCTCTGGAATTTCTTCTGTGGAGAAAATATCGTCCAAGTCCTCGCTGGAAAATCCAATACCCGACAAGAATGACTCGTCGAATGTTTTCAGAAGATCCCAGTCAAATTCCCCGGTGTTTTTGTTCAAACGGATATTTAATTCTTTTTCCTTTTCAATATCCGGTATATTGATATACACCACTGGCACATCGGCAATTCCCAGCTCTTTTATTACCGACAGCCGGAAGTGTCCTCCGATAACGATATTTTTTCTCTCTTCGGCAGAATTTACTAGGAGCGGATCGACTATTCCGTACTTTCTGATACTTTCTTTTAATTGATTCTCTGCTTCTTTGTCCCACTTACGAGGATTATAGGAAGCGTTTTTCAAGGCGTCGACTGAAATATATTCAATCTTCAGTCCTTCTTTTTCTATGGTATTTTTACTCATAAATTTATATGTTAATTTCTGTTAATTTTAGGTAATCCATTTATTTGAAGGCAGGTTCGCGGTGACGACCTGTCCCTTAAATAAATGGACAATCACCGCGTTTAGCAAACAAATAAGAAGACCCATTGAGCAGAGGCTTTGTTTTACATGATTTAGTAAAACGAGAAAAAGCCTTTTGCTCTTTCTCGTTCGCGAAACGAAGGATAAATTACCCTTTACTCTTTCTGTTTTTGGGATTTTACATCAAAGATTTATTTAAATACGCTCCGAGGGGCGTGTCCCAAAAACTCCAGAGTATACAGCCAGCGTTCCCGTAAACCGACGCGGTGGTGCTTCAACCCTGGCTCGGCAACATCTTAGTGCCACCAAGCCTACTAGTACATAAAGTGTAAACTAGCCAAAATAGGTTTGTCAACACCTCGAAGAGGAGCATAACATAAAAAATGCCAAATGAGACACAAGAATAAGACACCCTTGGACTGTCTCATTTGTCTCATTCGTATGTAAAATAAGGGTTTTCTGGAGTCAAATAAGACATGTGTCTCATGAAAATATAGCTCTTGGATTTCTCTAAAAATCGGCATTTGTCGGCATTTGACCCCGACTAGGATGCCTCAATTTTGTATGCTAAAATCCGTCAAAGAACCCTTGTGGGGTCTCACATGGCGGGGTTCTAGACTGAGTCATTCAGCAGTCAGGTAAATCGTGCTAGATGACCTAGAGGGGTCAGAAACTAAACAGATAACTATCCCCAGCTATGGCATACCTGCTGATGGCTTCAGGATAATTATTTAGATACCTTGATCCACCTGATTTGCTTTATGGTTCCCGCTTTTTTGTCGAAGATACCAAAAACTTTAACTTTGGTCCCCGTTGAAAGTGTAGCCACACTAACCGCCTTACCACTCTTAGTAATTCTTGTTTTCGAATCTGTTGAAACCGTGACATCCTTATTTTTAAACACCTTTGCATTTTTGCTTGATGAGGTTATGTGTATTGTAAGCGAGCCGTTGTTTTGAGAAATAACAGTCCCTGCCAATACAAGCTTAGCCAAGCCCTGCACTTTAACTTTTGCGGTAGTAGGAGTTTTTTTGGAAGTTGATGCCGCCGTGGCATTATTTGTTGACACAGAGAAAACAAAGAGACTAAAAACCGCCAGCACTATTAAACTTAAACTAAATTTATTTTTAAACATTGGTTAATTGAAAGAATAGTTTGTGGAAATCGACTTTTTTCCATTTATATAATTAACAATCTTGTATTGTCCCTTCGGATAGTTGCCTACCCCCTTCTCAAAGGAGAAGTACAAGGTTGTAACCCCATCCATACTTGGCGTTGTAACCTTTGAATCAATATATTTATCATTCAAATAGCGGACATATGAAATCTTGGTAGTTTTTTTAACATTACCGAGCGAGAGTATTTCGTATATGACCTTATCTTTTTTCGAGTCGAAAACATTGGCCTTATCTTTTAGGTCCATGCTTCTAGACATAGTGGCGCTTAGTATTACTGGACTGCCGCGATAACTTCTACTGCCCAAAAGGGCAACACCTAAGACGATTACAAGCACAACTATTATTCCCCCGATAACATAATTTTTTTTATTCATGTTTATTATTGTGGTATTACCCCATTGTCGACATTTTGATTAGTAATATCATCCTGAGATGGCGTCGGTGTTTGGTCCTGCTGAGTCTGATCTTGGGACTGCTGGTCACTACTTTGTTCAGATTGAGTCTGATCTTGGGACTGCTGGTCACTACTTTGTTCAGATTGAGTCTGATCTTGCTGGTCCTGTTGGTCTTGCTGGGTGTTAATGACAGATTCTGATTGCGCGCTAAGATCATTTGCATCTAGTTCAACAGTAACTTCAGAGGTGTTTATATCTAGATTGTCCTGAAAGTCCTGATTACCATTTTGCGGGTTATCTAAAGCAGCTTGCGCGTCTTCAGCGGTGGTAAATTGACTTAAATCCGTAGTTGATTCATCTGTCGTTGATTGATTTGCTGCTCCTTGATCTTCAGAATCAAGAACAGCTACCTGCTCTGCCTGAGCTTCCTGGTCTTGGGCTAGTTGCTGTTGGACCTGCTCAACATCTGAGTTAAAACTTACATCTTGTTGCTGATCTTGCTGAGTTGACCCAGTATCTGTATTTTGAGTTACATCTTGGGCTAAAACAGGACGAGAACCTACAAAAATCAGAGACAACACGACCGCTATGACAATTATATTATTTTTCATTTCATTTAATTATTATTAATACTAATCTTAATTTTCGATCCCCATAGGCTTAATTATATATTAATGTCTGATAATAAACCAAATAGCATCTGTGGAAAACTATTTTTCGGACTATTCCGGATTATTTAGGCTTGGTGGACTTGATATAAACTACCGCCGAGTTTCCCACAACCATCTTGGGTTTAGCTAAAACTTTAGTTACTATACCATTTACAGGTGAAGTTAAGGTCATTGCATCAATCTGATGTTTCAGCAGTTCCACTTGGGCTCCAGCTTCAGTTGTTTTACTTTCCTGAAGTTTTATTTGTTCATTGTCCGGAGAAGCGCTTGCGCTATTTAATTCTAAGTTTTTTAAATCCAAGTCTAATTGCGCTTCGTTTAACTTCCCCAGTCCAGCACTTAGATTCTTTAATCCCGTGTTAATGTTTGTTCGACCAGTCATAAGGTCCAGTCGCCAGTTGCGCAGAGCCGTAAAAGAAAAAGCGGGGTCACTGGTCAAAAAATTTACTACTGCTGAAACTTTATCAATAAAAATTTTAACAGTATTCATATTAGTCTCCGCCTGCGCCTCAGCCGATTTCAAGTCACTTTTTGAATTTAGATTATCAAGCGATGTCTTCCAGCTTGCTAATATATTTTCCAGCATTACTCTTCTAGAAGAAAGGTCGGTCTGGAGTTGAACATCCTGTATTTGGATAGAAAATTGAAGGTTTGTAGTAGTGGTAACGCTTTTGGGAAGATTAAACATCTGATCCGCCTTAGCTTTGACAGCGTCTTCCGCCTTGGTATATGCGTCTTGTAGAGATTCAATCAGGTCCGCTTTTGTTGCCTCTAAAACAGCCACTGCCCGATCCTTTTTAATATTTGCCGCTTTGATTAGATTTGGCTTAGGACCTTTCGTAAGAAGATCTAAGGTGGCCTTTTGAGTGAGCATTGCTGTCTGCGCCTGGGCAAGACGAGCCGAGATGCTGGATTTATCCAATTCAACAAGGGGGTCGCCTATTTTTACGGTGTCCCCTACATTTACATAGACTTTATTTATTATACCTTTGACTGAGAACATCAAACCAATTGAATTATCTTTTCTCGCAACCGTTTGACCTTTATTTTTTTCGGCTGATCTTGTGCTAGTTTGGGCAAAAGCATCGAGTGAGGAAGAATAGACAAAAATAACAAGAACAACCAGCGCAAAAAAGATTTTTTTAGTATTCATTAAAGTTAATTTTATTTACTAATTTACGAAGTATACCATAAAGTATAAGAAAAATAAAATGCAAACCTTCATCGATGTGCTATACTATATTCGTACTTATAAAATGGTCGAAAAAGTACTTTACGAATAATTAATTATGAACAGATGAACAAAAAATTTATAGTAACAAGCGCGCTTGCATTTTCACTCCTTGCTGGTAGCCTAACCGCCTTTGCAGCTCCACATACCACAAAAACATTATCAGTGAATACTACCACTACTGCAAAACCTAGTACTTCCACAATGATGAAGAAGAAAGTAACGGCAACACAGACTACTAAAAAGTCAGTTAAGAAAGCAACGACTGGAACTACCGCTCAATAGTTATAAATAAAATCTGCGCAGATTTTTACCATCTTTTTTTTACGAGGAAGATGGTTTTTAGTTTATATATAGTTTAGATGTTAAATGATATCAATGTCTTTTTCTTAGAGATTGCCAACAACTGTGGCCGAGTTATCAAATTCGTTTGTCTCTTTGTATGTATTGTTCGGATCAACATTGACTGTGGCATTAATTGCTGTGCCACTTGCTGGCAGTGCAGGAAGCCCAAACATATCATATGTCCAGGTTACAACTGGGCATTGGCCATGCGTATGAGCACCTGCTACATCAACATCCTTACTTATGCCGTTTACAGTAACATGAACAGGGAATGTTGGAAGGTCAGCATCACCGAGGTTGCAGAGAGTAGCTTGAACCCCTTTTGATTTTAGAAACAATCCTCGAATAGATAGGTGCGCGCCAGTGATTGCAGGGATTGTAAGTGTCGCAGTTCCTAGCGCTGGGTAGGTAAGTTGACTTGTCTTGTACATACCATTCGGATCAAGCGCAGTTACTAAACCAAAGGTTGTATTTGAGTCATAAGTTAAACCCCATGTGGCGTATGGAAGCGTCTCGGTATCACATGTTCCTGCCTTAAGCGCTCCTAAGACATTAAAGTCACGAATAACACCATTCAATCGAAGTCTAACTGGAAATGCTGGAAGATCTGTTAATCCATTGTTACAAAATGTCCCTGTAGCACCGTTACTATCGAGAGTGACACTTTTAACCGATAATGAGACTTTGGAGGGAATTCCAGGGGATGTATTTGTGCAAGCCAAACCAGTTGTTGCACTGAAAACAGTAGTTGAAGTACATCCAGCGGGATAAACCATCGCTATAGTAGCACCACAACCATATAAAGAATTTAAGCTCTTGTTGGCCATCTTACCCACAACTCCATCAGCTGTAAGTCCTTGTTTAGTTTGAAATTGCTTGACCGCAGCAAGTGTGTCAGACCCAAACATACCATATTCAGAAGCTGATATGGTTGAACCTTCATGAATAAGGGCAAACTGTAAACCTCGAACTCCATAACTTTTACTACCCATCTTCAGGGTGCTATTAAAATCAAAACATGATAATGGACTTGATATTGGTATAGAAACTGGTGTTGATTGTAAAGCAGTAATATCCGCTTGCGCCACAAACGGAACAAAAGCTACAGCAACGAGCAACATTATTGTTAATTTATTTCTCATAAATTTTTAAACAAGCTTTAATAATAAAATTCGACTATTAATAACATATATTCATTGTACATCATAATTAAAGTAGCCATATAGCAATATGTGGATAAGTGATATAATAGCTAAAAGACCAATGAATCAAGAGCTGGGGAAAAAGTGTAGCAAGGACAGTCCTGCATTGTAGAAAACCCACTTGTGAGTGTAGCAAGGACACTTGCTAGTTACTTGCTAGTTATGTCCTTGCTAGTTATAGCATATTTCGAAACTTATGCGCCATTATGGAGTAACAAAGTTGCGCCGCGCCGTATTCGGTTAAAACTGAGTCGCGCACGGGAGAAACTTCTACAATATCAGCTCCGATAAGTTCGTGACTATCTATGACCCGTTCAATAAGTTCCAGGCCATACCACCACTCAATACCTCCGGCAACTGCAGTACCCGTGCCCGGCATCTGCGCCGGGTCAAAACCATCCACATCGATTGTAATATAAACGGACTTCGTTTTAATAGATGCTAAAATTTCTTCTATGCTTGGAACTTTTTTCCCATTCCCCCACTCAAAGATTTTTATATTATTTTTGGGATTGCTGAAATATTCGTATTCGCCTTTAAAGTATGTCCGAATGCCCACCTGCACAAGATTGTAGCCAAGCTCGTGCGCCCGGCGCATGACGCAAGAATGCGCCAGGTTTGTGGTATCTTTGTCATTATAATCAGCATCACTATCACGCAAATCGCAATGAGCGTCTATCTGGAGAATCGTCACTTTTTTCGGATTTATTTTCTTTGTCTGTTTTATTATGGCCTGCAAAAATCCGAGCGACACCGAATGTTCTCCGCCGAGCAGAAATACAAATTTGTTTTTCTCTAAAATTTTTCCGCATTCAGTGGTAATTTTAACTAGGGCTTTTTCGGGAGAAAGCGAACTGATATTGCCTAGATCTTTTTGACCTATTTTTATTTTTTTGGAAACCTCTACTTTGTATTCGCGATCAAAAAGCTCCAGTTTTGAATCGAGCATTTTAACTATAGCTTTTTGGCCATTCTTTGCTCCCTTGCGGCTTGAGGCGGTCTTCTCATATCCTGCCGAGACGATAACTACTTCTGCTTCTTCTATATTTTTTGCGCTAAAAATTGAATCTACCATTTGTATATTGTATCAAATTTAAAAAATAAATCTCTGAAAACAAAACCCCGCCAAGGGCGGGGTTTTGCGGCACTTATGTTGTTTACGATAAATGCAAGGTGACGTCAGAATTACCTCACACTCACGAGGAGAGTATAGCATAGTTGAAATAAAAAAGCAAGCTTTTAGTGCTTTAATAGAAAAATCCTCTCTTGCGAGAGGATTTTTCATGTTTTTGGTCTTGTATATATAAGCCGAATTTTGTGATCCTTCGCTTGCGCAGAGGACGATAGCAATTTATCTAGGTCTCGCATTACTGCTAGACTCAAGCGATTCTCTCCTTTTCCTGAAGATGCATAACATGCATCTTCAGGGAGCACGATCTTGCACAGAAGTAAGTATTTAGCCGTTTCACCCCTCGATCTGCCGGGGGCCGATCGAGATATCGTCACTGTTCGCAACTACATATTGCTATATGTGGGCGTTACCCACTACCCTTTTTCCCGACCTTGCGTCGGGACTGTGTTCGGACTTTCCTCTCTATAAAATATAGAGTAGCTATCCAATACAGGACCAAGTGTAATAGTATCATAAATTATCAATAAGTAAACTCCACCCTATCCCCCACCTGCAAATTATGCTTTGCCGAGAAACCGGAGACAATTTCTAAAACATATTTAGCATCTTGCTCATAAACACTAGGTCCGTAAATTTCCGGATACGATTCCGGCAAGACATTTTTCTCTATAAAAACAACTTTCTTATATTCATCAATCCAAATAATATCTATGGGAAAATTCATATCTTTCATCCAAAAAGGATAATTGCCGGACTTGGGAAATATAAAAAGCATACCCTCATTTTCTTTTAGGGCACTTCTCCCCGAGAGTCCTTGTTCTTGTTCTGTATTAGTCAAAGCCAAATCAACTTTAATACTCTGCTCTGTAATCTTTACATATTTTATATTTCCGGTACTATCTGTCTTCCCTACTAAAAACAAAATCGCAATGAAAAATATAAATACTACAAAAAAATTACAAACGAGATTTTTATTTTGCATTTTTTACTTTATAAACTTTATAACTTTTTACTTTACAACTAATTATGATCCCCATTGGTCCACCCGAAGAGCTTGCCGATGGACTCCGGCGTTTCGCGTTTGCGAGCAATTTTTATTGTCCCGTCTTGCGCAATAAGTTTTGCCGGAGAAGAAAGCAGACAGTGGTGCGAAGCGAGTGCGTCCTGATACGCGCCAGTATCAAAAAAAGTGATGTACTGTGGCTCCCCTTCTTTTAACTTTGGCAGGAGCACATAATTTCCGCCGGAAGTGTACTTGTCGTCCGAATCGCAGGAGCTTCCCGCGAGCCAGACGCTTTTGAGCGCCGTGGTATTCGCATGATTCGCCGGCGCCACATGCCACTTTTGATGGATAGCCCATGTGTCCAGCAGGTCGTTCATAAAACTCCCGTCAATCACATACCAAGATTTCGCATTCGCTTTCGGAATCGGCTTCTCCGCAATAATGCTGTAAATCGTGACTTGCGCCGGCGCAACAATATAACGACCCCATTCCACCGCCAAATTCGGATGTCTGGTGCCTGCATCATCGCTCATTTTTTTTAGAAGGCGAATTATGTGTTCAGAAACTTTTTTAGCAACATAGAAAGGTTTTTTCTCGTAAGGTACCCCGAACCCTCCCCCCACATCCAGCGTGTCCAGGTTTGGATGGTTCTTGACTAGCTTGATGTATAAATTCATCGCTTCTTCAATGGGTTTCAGAACGCTTTTGGCCGTAGTAATCTGCGAACCGATATGATAATGCAGGAGGCGGAGATTTTTCATTTTAGGCAACTCTAAAAGTTCTTTGGAAGAAAAGCCAAAGCGGTCAACTTTTTTGTCCCAATGAGTGTCGGCCCGAGTATCTAAATTTACTCGGATGCCCACATCGCCTTTATACTTGGCGAGCCTATAGAGCTCGTGCTCATCCTCGATGATCGGGATAATTGAAAGATTTTTCAACCGAAGTTCCTCGATTAATTTTATATATGGCTCGGTCTTTGGACCATTGCAGAGCACACGGATTTTACTGTTAAACTTCTCCCCTTCCCAAAGCTTCTTTACAAGCCAGAGTTCGTTCACCGAACCCACTTCCATGTGCGCCCCTTCGGAGATGAGCGGCATGATGAACTCCTTGTTCTGATTCACCTTCATCGGATAGTGGTAATAAAATTTACCTTTGTATCCCCCGATCTTCATATACGCGCGGAAATAATCCTGCAAATCTTCCAAGCGCTCTTCTAAAATAAATGGAAAAACCACTTCGGTCGGAGTCCCGTATTTTTTGACGATATCACTCAGATTGTAAATATAGTTTCCCTCCTCGACGACCAACTCGCCACCCTGAGTGATATTAAAATATTGAGTGTTCCATTCCTCGACTCCGAGTTTCCAAAACTTTTTCCAATTTTTCTGAAATTTTTTGGGCTTTTTAGATTTTTTCTTTTTTGCCATTTCGTTTTTAAGATGAAATCATTATATCAAGTGTCAAGAAAAAGTAAAGATTTTTAGCGCACTTTTAAGAAGTTTTACAAAATTTACAAAGGGTAATCCTCTGTAAATTTGTTAAAAGATTCAATATAATCTGCTAAATTTTCTTTTTCCTTCAAGTAATTCGGAACTTTGGAGAAATCTAAAATTTTTGATTCCCTTCTTCCCTCTTTTTGAAAATCTAAGTAACTTGAGTATGGATAATTATCTAAAAATTCCTCAACTTTTTTACGATTTTTTACCCCAACTTCTTTCCAGTCTGATTGAATTAAACTAACTGGATTTAAATGAATATATGAATAGATATAGAGATAATAAGATTGATTATCAATATGTTTTGAACGAAACGGATGCATAAAAAGAGAGCCGCTTCTTTCATATTTTAAATTAAAATACATAGAGTAAGATGTTAGAACTTTTGACATAAATTTAGTAATTCCACCTTCTTCATGCTCTTGCAAAATAAGATGGAAATGATTCGGCATCAAACAGTACGCCACAATAGATACGATAGGAGATTCTTGAGATTCATCAAATATATCAGCTAACTTTTTTGTCCGAAGAAAATCCCTAAACACAAAATTGCCGGGTTGATTCATTATATATAAAAGCGCAAGAAACCTGTCATAGTCTTTTTTGTTAAGGAAAATTTTTCTTTTTTCAACTCCGCGAGTATAAATATGATAATATTCTCCGGGGCTAAATGACACTCTTCTTTGCATAAGGACATTATATACCTACAAACAAAAGTTACAAAGGGTAATCCTTTGTAATTTAAGGCTTTTTATATTTTTCAAAAAGTGGACCAAGAAGCCGGTCAGAAACCTCCATCGCCTTTCTAGAGTCCTCTAACATTTCTCCTAATGCGCCCGAAGAATGTGTAAGATTATATTCATCCTTGAAAAGTTGCGTTACTTCCTTCAATTTATTTTGCCTTGCGGATACATCAGTACCCGATAAAGTGTGAAAGGTTTCGTACATTCCATCTACACCAGAAAGTATTTTCTTGTAAAAAATCGCTCGCTCCTTACCGGAGGTATACCCTTTGATCTCTTTAGTTCCATCCAATATACCACTCTCTAATTTCGTCACGAACGGATCAAGGTGATCGAGACAAAATCTTTTGGCGTCTTCCGGCATCATGGGTCTATCCGTATTAATTCTCTTCGACAAAATATCGCTGGGTGATGCTAAAGATCTCCTCTTTTCAGCTTCAAGCTTTAACTTCTCAAAAAGTTTTTCTATTTCATTAAATTCAATGAGCGAACCTTTCAAAAAAGGTGGTAAGGAGTCTACATTAATTTTCATTGTCTCATTATTCGATGTGGATGCGACGGCAGATGAAGCTTCCCCGAATTTCTCCTTAACATTTCTTTTAATATCACTAGCCAATTTAACTGCTGATTCAACAGCTTTAGAATCCGCTTCAAACTCCGCTCCTCTTTTATTAGCTTCGACTTTCACTATTCCTTCAGGCTTAGATGGTTTTCCAGTCTGGACTATAGCGTTTTGATTCGTCAGACCACTAGTTTCAATATTTGTCTGACTTAATCCATTCTCTGCGGTTAAGCTAGCTGCGACAACAGCACCCCAACCAAGACTCTTTTTAGCTTTTTCTAGGAAAGATGGTTTTCTTGAAGGTAATTTATCCATAAATTTAAGTATATCAAAAATAACTCATTTAGTAAAATTACAAAGGGTAATCCTTTGTAATTATTTCAAATACCCTTTGAAAAATTCTTTTTTAAATTCAGAAAAATTGTCGTCCAAGATTGACTGCCGGATTTTTTTAACTAAATTCACAATGAAATATAAATTGTGGATTGAGGCAAGAGTGGCTGCCAGCATTTCTTTGCCGTGAAAAAGATGGGCGACATATGCTCGCGTAAAATTCTTGCAAGTATAACAAAAACAATTTTCCTCAATTTTTGAAAAGTCTGCTCTGAAATTCGCATTCATAATGTTTATCTTTCCATTTTTAGTATAGAGAGATCCATTTCGGGCAATACGCGTCGGCGCTACGCAATCGAAAAGGTCTACGCCGTTTTCTATGCCCATAAATAAATCTTCCGGCTCGCCGATACCGAGCAAATGCTTTGGTTTCTCTTCCGGTAAAATTCCATTGACCCATTTTACCGCGGTCGACATATCTTCTTTGGCAAAACTTCCGCCGATGCCATATCCGTCAAAATCTAAACTGCCGATAAATTCGGCAGATTTCTTTCTCAAATTTTCGTCTCTTCCTCCCTGCACAATGCCGAATATTGCAGGTTGAAATTTATTCCCCCTCTCCTTAACAAGGAGAGGGTCGGGGTGAGGTGAATTAATTAAGAACCTCCCCTCATTCCCCTCCTTATTAAGGAGGGGAGGAAATTCACCTAATCTTCGATGTTCTTCCAAACTTCTCTCCGCCCATTTATGTGTCCGCTCCAAAGCTTCTGCCTGATATTTCAAATCCTCACTAGGAGAAGTGCATTCATCAAAAGCAAAAATGATATCCGCGCCCAAGTTGTGCTGGATTTGAATTGATTTTTCCGGAGTAATGTAATGGATAGACCCGTCGAGATGAGATTTGAAAGAAACTCCATCTTGCCCGATTTTTGCCAAACGAGGAGCATCGGAATCATCAAAGCGCTCGGGAATGAGAAGAATATCTGAAAGTTTCATTACCTTTGAAACCTGCCCGACTGCGTCGTTCAGGCGGGTTTCTTTACCATAAGCAGCGCCCAAAGAAAAAACTTGAAAACCGCCGGAGTCCGTCATAATCGGACCCTGCCAATTCATAAACTTATGCAGACCGCCGGCTTTGGCAACTAATTCGTCGCCCGGCTGCAGATAAAGATGGTAAGTATTCGCGATAATAATTTCCATTCCCAAGTCAGTCATTTGCTCCGGAGTAAGAGCTTTGACAGAGGCTTTTGTGCCCACAGGCACAAAAGCCGGAGTATGAATTTCACCATGAGCAGTTTTTAAAATCCCTGCTCTGCCTAAAGTATTTTTCAATTTTTTTTGTATTTTGAAATCCACTTTTAAGCTGGAACAAATCTACTAACAGTCCAGCGCCCATCAGCCTTTCTTGCCTCAAGAACTTTTCCTTGTGCAGAAGAAATATTTTCTCTATTAGCTTCATTAAGTTTAATATCACCCTTAACAGTAAGAAAAATAGATGCCCCATTTGGAATCTTGGCATATATGTCAGGATTTTTGTTTAAAAATTGATCAAACTCAAGAGAAAGTCTGATATTTTTTTCTACAATTTTTTTAGTCATATATTTCTTGGTTTAACTCTTAAATAATTCTCTTTTATCTTCTGATAATCCTTAATTATGTACTTTTTAGCCCAAGTAAACACAATGTTTGTATCACTACCTAATACTATCCCAAATTCTTTTCTGTGTAAATGGTATGTGTGGCGGTGTGGTTTTCCATGACAGTTATCTACTCTCATGATATAACGCCATCTGCCATTAATCAATGCTGAATAATTAACAGAAAAATGACTTATTTTTCCTCGATTTTGAGTAAAACTGACATTCAATTTATCCTCTTTTGTTAAATATTGCGTATAATCTTTGGATTTCATAATTTTCTGTCATAAATTTATTTATGCGTCTCTACTTCCACTAACTTCAACTCCTGTATATTGACGGGGCTAACAAGTAGCGCCTTCACAAACGGATCCCGCGGATCAGAAATTATTGTTTCAACAATACCTAAAAGGTAAGGAGCAATACCCGGCAAAACCACTTGGTCTCCTTTCAAGAGAGTCAAGTCTCTCGGCACAATCATTTCGAAATTTCCTCCGCCTCGCCCGACAACCTCTGTAAAAATATTCCCGCCCGAATGACCGGAGTCCTGCCCGAATGAATCGTTCAGGCGGGCATCCGTTCGGGCGGGTTTACTGGAAAATACTGCTTGTGTCCTTTCTCCTGCATTGGAAAATAAAATCACTTTCGAAGAATGCGGATAAACATTTGCGATACGCCCGATTGGCACATTGCCCAAAGCAAAAACTGTGTCCCCTATTTGCAAACCGTCTTTCGCGCCTGTATCTATAACAAGGATGTCAAAGGGGCTTTGATTGGGCTTACTCAATATGGCCGACAAAACCAAATTCACTTCCCGCCCGACCGAACGGTCGTTCGGGCGGGTTTCATCTTTCCTGCCGAGAATTTCTTTAAGGCTAACATTTTCTGCTAAAACGGAATTGTAATTCGCCATCATTGCGTCATTTTGACGAAGCTGTAATTTAAGAACTTGATTTTCTAGATAAAGAGAATTTTTGGAAGCAAAAAAACTCCCGACGCTTCCTAATTTTTCCCGAATATTGCCTCCAAAAACCAAAACAGGGCGAAAAATTGTATGGCCTAGATATGAGAAAGCGTTAAAAAGACCTGTTCTAAAATAAAATAAAATCAGGCAAATAATAATGCCGAAAATAAAATAGGAGAACTTTTTTCTCTTTATTTTTTTATCGAGGAGGTAACTCATCTTGATTCCCGATCAAAACTTCCTTATAAAATGGCAGGTCGTCCAAAATTACTCCTGTGCCCCGCGCCACCGCTGAAAGCGGGTCTTCTGCCACATAAACCGGGATTTTTAGAACGCGGCTGAGTAGCTGATCCAGCCCAAGGATAAGAGCGCCACCGCCTGTTAGAGTAATCCCTCGATGCATGATATCAGACAAAATTTCCGGGGGCGTCGTTTCCAGCATATCTTTCACGCCTTCGACTAATTCTTTAATTGACAGCGCCAGCGCTTCACGAATATCAGAATCTGTCACCGTTACTGCGCGGGGCAGTCCGGTCAAAATATCACGCCCATGAACTTCTGTTTCCAGATATTCTCCTTCGATGACCGAACCGAGAGCAATTTTTACCATCTCTGCTGTTCTCTCGCCAATCAGCAGTTTAAATTCATCACGCATATAGGTGATGATGTCATTATTAAGCCGATCTCCCGCTATTTTTAAATTTCTGGATTTTACAACTCCACCTAGAGAAATTACGGCAATATCCGTCGTCCCTCCGCCGATGTCTATAACCATAGAGCCGACTGGGTCTTTAATCGGAAGCCGTATACCAATAGCCGCGGCCATCGGTTCTTCCACCAAGAAAACTTCCCGCGCGCCGGCGCTCCGCGCCGCATCGTAGACCGCGCGCGTCTCGACATTAGTGGTACCCGTTGGCACGCCAACCAAAACTCTCGGCCGGGCTAATTTTTTAGACATTTTATCCGCTTTGTTTATTAAATAGGAAAGCATCTCTTCGGTCACTTCAAAGTCTGATATAACGCCATCAATCAGCGGACGGATAGCTCTAATGTGCTGAGGTGTGCGCCCCAGCATTTCTTTGGCCTTGGCACCCACCGCCAAAATTTGATTCGTCTTGATATTAACCGCGACGACCGAAGGTTCGTTAATTACGATACCGTGACCTTTTAAATAAACAAGAGTATTTGATGTGCCCAAATCTATACCAATGTCATTTGAAATTAATTTGTAAATTTTATCGAACATGGAGTAATTTCAATAGTTCATCTTTTGTAAGAATTTTACCTTTTTCTTCATCTCTCTTTTTCAACTCTATTCCCCCTTCTTTTATGCTGCGAGCAGAAACAACCGCGCGCCAAGGTATCCCAAGCAAATCTGCATCAGAAAATTTCTCCCCAGCTGACATGCCCACTCGATCATCAAAGAGAACTTCAATGTTATTTTTTTGCAGACTCTCATAAATTTTTTCAGCTTCTTTGGAAATAGATATATCTTCGCCAAGAGCCAGCAAGTGAACGGTAAACGGCGCGATGGAAAGGGGCCAAATTATGCCCTTATCATCGGAAAGAACCTCTACAACAGTACCCATGACTCGCCCCGGACCAATGCCGTAACTACCCATAAAGACTGACTTGCTTTCCCCCTTCTCTGTCTGGTATTTCAAATTTAGAGCATCAGAAAATCTGGTGCCCAGAGTGAAAATATTTCCGACTTCGACAGCTTTGGCTTCCTTGAACTCTCCGCTCAAGCCTAGTCCTTTTTTTACTTTATCATTAAATACTTCTTTATTAATCGCAATGTTATTTTCTTCATTGATATAAATCGTGTCTTCACCGGTCGCAGTAATCGTCTGAAACTCATGAGAGAATTTGGAAAACATTCCGCCGGAAGCGAAGGTTAAGTATGTCAGATGGCCAATACCGACTCTTTTGAAAACATTCACATAGGCTTGCTTTGCTTTTTCGTAAAAGTCCAAATGGGATTTTTCATCAACATTGAAAGAATACAAATCTTTCATCAGAAACTCTCTGGTTCTCATAATGCCCGACTTAGCTCTGATCTCGTTTCGAAATTTAGTTTGAAAATGGTAAATCGCTTTCGGTAAATCTTTGTATGATCTTAGAAACTCTTTAAGCATTTTGGTCATTGGCGCTTCATGCGTGACCGCAAGCCCGAGCTCCGTTTCATTTTTTAATTTTGTTTTAAACCAGACATCGACTTCCTTATCGTCCCATTGATTTGTCGGCTCCCATGTAGACTTGTCCTGCAAAGCCGCCAGGTGAACCTCCTGCCCACCGATTGCGTTCATTTCTTCGCGAATGATGGAAATAATTTTATTGAACACGCGCAAACCGAGCGGAAGATAAGCATAAACCCCCGCCATTTCCTTATGTATAAATCCGCCGCGAATTAAGAGCTCCGCGTTTCGGGCCACCTCGTCCACCGGAGCTTCTTTTCGGGTTTTAGTAAAAAGTTCTGATTGTCTCATGCCACTAGTCATCATTGCATCTTAACGCAAATATGTCTTTTGGTCAAAGGGCTTTTATCTGCTTATTTTGACAACCTCAACTTATCATATTCGTCCACCGACAAATCTATATCTCGCAATATAATTTTCAAAATACCAACTCCCAAAACTTCGTTGGAATGAACAGAAATCGTCGTAGATTTTTTTGAAATAGGGTGAATGAAAAAATGATGACTGCCCTTTATTCTAGCTTCTTCAAAACCAAGCCGCTCGAGAATTTTAATAATTTTGGACGGAGCAATAGGAACCAGCTTAGGCATAGAAGTTTAGCTTGCAAACTCCATATTCTGCACCCCAATAAATTGATTAGTTCTAGTAGTTGTTTTAAAAAGTTTCTTTTCAACCTCCAATGAAAGAGAAACAACTTCTTGCAAGCGTTTATAAAGCTCTGGTAGTGTCTTGGCTTGCGTATAACAGCTTCGCAAAGAAGGCACGACACCGACAAAAAAACCGGATTCATCCTTTTCTATAATAACTGGAAAATTTATGTTCTTTTTCGCATTTATCTTCATGTCCCCTATTATACACCCAGTAAATAGAATTTGCAAAACTCTCCCCTTTCTGCTATATTGCTTCTATGCAAAAAGCAGATTTAAAGAAAGTAAGCGGAGATACCCGCCAGAACGATGTCGGGCTGGCAATAATCGAAAAAATGTTTAGGGTGGGAGCGCATTATGGCTATTCCAAGACGCGCAGACACCCAAGTCTTTCGAAATACATCTTCGCCACCAAGAATAAAGGTGACATCATTGACCTTGAGAAGACGAGCGCCATGCTTGATACGGCCAGTGAGTTTATAAAAAATCTGGGCGCGCAAGGCAAAGTTGTTCTCTTTGTCGGCACGAAGCCAGAAGCTAAAGAAGTGGTAAGAAATACTGCAGAATCTTTAGGTATGCCCTATGTCACCGAGCGCTGGATCGGAGGGACGCTTTCTAACTTTGTAGAAATAAAAAAGAGAATTACCGAACTGGAAAACTATCAGAGAGACAGCAAAGAAGGCGGACTTGATAAATACACCAAAAAAGAAAGAGTCGTCATGGCGAAGAAAATGGAAAAACTCGCGCGATACTACACTGGACTCCTCAGCTTGAAAAAATCCCCGGACGCGTTGTTTATCGTAGATGCAAGAGCAGAACATATCGCAGCGACTGAAGCAAAAAAAAGAGATGTGCCGATTGTCTCTCTGGTGAATTCCGATTCAAATATTAAAGATATCACCTACCCAATTGTCGGCAATGACTCCAGCATTCCTTCCATAAAGTTTTTCACTGTAGCTATCGCAAACGCTTACATGTCAGGCCAGAGTTCTGTGCCTGCCAAAGCAGCCTAATAAATAAATATGCCTGCACAAATAACAACTGAGTTGGTAAAGGAACTTAGAGATGCTACTGGAATTTCCGTGATGCAGTGCAGACGCGCGCTCGAGGAAGGGGGAGGCGACATGAAAAAAGCGCTAGCCATCTTAAAAAAAACTAGCTCTGACATCGCGCTCAAAAAAGGCAACCGTGAAGTAAAAGACGGCTCGGTAATGCTAAAAATAAAGGATAAGAAAGCTGTTCTTATTTCCCTCCTTTGCGAGACTGACTTCGTCGCAAAGAATAGCGACTTCGTTGGACTGTTAGACAATCTTTCAAATTTAGCTCTCTCTGAGGGCATAGAAAAAATGAAGCAGAGAGCAAAAGATTTAATAGATCCTATAATTCAGAAAACCGGCGAGAATATACAAATTGGCGAGACATATGAAGTATCCGGCGATGTTCTCGGAGGTTATGTTCACAACAACAAAATGGCTGTCATTGTAAGCCTAACTGGAGGCAATGCTGAACTGGCAAAAGACATAGCCATGCACATTACCGCCATGAAGCCAGAGTATTTGAAGCCTGAAGAAATAACTGCGGATGTTAGAAAGACAATGGTGGAAATTTTTGAAAAAGAAATTGCAAGTGTTGACAAACCAGCCGAAATCAAAAAGAAAATGCTCGATGGAAAAATAAATACTTACTTCAAGGAAAAAACTTTGGTCAACCAGCCGTTCATAAAAAATCCTGAAGAAACAATCGGCAGTCTTCTCCAAAAAGCAAAAGCTCAGATCAAAGAAGTAAAACGCTATTCAATATAAATGTATATCTATACCCTTCTAATTTTATTCTTTGCATCGCTTATCTCCATCATTGTAATGATAGGAAAAAAATTGGTCTTACTGCAGGGCGGACAGATATCGAGCAGTGAAAAAATATCATTCGGGATTCCACATCTTCAAAAAGTGAAACATTTAACTGTTGCCAATATAAAAAAATATGAACATATAATATTAGTAGAGATACTGCGACATTATGTTAGAACGACAAGTTTTTTAAAAAAAAAATATCAGGAAATAAAAATTAAAATAATAAGCTTAAAGAGAAAAAATCATATAGAAGGAGAACAGAAGGAGATTTCTAAATTTTTGAAAATTATCGGAGACTACAAAAACCGAATCAGGGAAATTAAGCACAAAATCACGAAAGAAGAAGAGGGTTTGTGAATTTTGTAAATGTTTGTTAGTGTTGTGTAGTATGCCGGAATAGCTCAGTTGGTAGAGCGCCAATTTTGTAAATTGGATGTCGTGGGTTCGATCCCCTCTTCCGGCTCTTTTAAACAAGGCTCGACCTGACACCTTATGATATGATACACGAAGGCACCGATAAGAGTAAGAAGCGCTCGAGAAATCATGAAGAAAAAAATTTTAATTTTAATTTATTTAATTTTATTTGCAAGTGGAGTTTTTTATTTTATAAAAACAAAAGACGAAAATGCCACCACCCCAAATAATACGAACAAAAAAGTGGAAAATACAATTAAGTCGCTTGCTATCATCTTATCGCCTCACTTTGATGACGGAGTATTCTCTTTGGGCGGGCTGATAGCCAAACGAGAAAACGATTTATTGGTAGCCACTTTTTTTACCGAAAGACCAACAAAAGTTGTACATACTAATTGGGACAGGATTTCAGGATTCTCTGAGAGTGACGAAGCGATGTTGGCAAGAACTAAAGAAAATGAAAAAGCTCTGATGCCTTTTAACGCAATTATAAGAAATTATGGTTATCTGGATTTTCAGTATAGAAAAGAAAATGAAAGTAAAAATATTCGGGAAAATATTACCCAAGATATTGAAACTCTGATAAAGACTTATCAAAACAGAGAAATTTTCTTATATGGACCCGCGACCTTTGGACTAAAAATCACGCATCCCGACCATCAAATAGTTCATGATGCATTTATGGATATCTGGAAAAAAAATAAGACGCAAAATGTACATTTTTTTATTTATGAGGATTTCCCTTATGTTCTTAAATTTGCTAAGTCTGACCTAGGCACTTTAAATACATATTTAGAAAAAAAAGAAAGTATGAAATTTACAGAATATCCGATTGAATTAAATAAGAACGAACTCTCAGAAAAAATTAATAGTATTTACGCATATGAATCGCAGGTAAAAGCTTTTAGGTCGTTAGGCGATGATATTGGAATTTTAGCTCAAAAATTTTTTCAAGAAAGATGCAAAACTCTTTTACCTTGGAGTTATGCATGTGAAGTTGTCCATAAGTAGTGTTTCGAAATATCTTCACTAATTTTTCATTTGAAACTTAGAAGACTTTTGTATCCGCGCTTCTAGATCATCAACACTATGAAAGCCAGAGAGTAAAGTGTCATCTAAAACAAGTGCTGGAAGCTCGGTATCTTTTATTTTATAAATCTGCAGGAGAGACCGGACCGCTGACAAATTTGTGTCGTAATCAAATGAGTAAACGCGAAGCTCTGGATATTTATCACGCAAGCTTGAAAGCACGAAACTTTCCTTCTCGCATTCGCTACAATTTTCTCTTGTGGTGTAAAAATAAAGAATAGAAGTAGATTTTATACCACAACTAGAGGAAATTTTCTTCATCAGAAGATAATCTTTAATTTGCAAGAGTGAATAATATTTCTTTAGATAAAAAACTTCATTTGTATCACCCATATTATCTTGTCCCCATTGTAACTTGCGCCCGAGCTCGTCGAGCTCACCGGAAAGTATCGAGCTAGAAACATTTTTACACGAGGACTCTTGTAAAAGCGAAAATTGTGTTTCGGAAGATAATATATTAATGGCAATGCTATTTTGGATTGATCTTATCTGATCAACTTTTTTATTACTAAAATAATTGCTTATATAACTAGCCGTCAAAAAAAGACAAACAGTAATCAAAAACACAATTAAATATTTTTTCCAATAAAAATTATTCTCCATATAACTATCTCCAACTTGGTTTTCTCCGTAAAATAGTATTATAAACAGCCTTGATGAGCCAAAATGGAGCAATGATACCAAAAACAGGAAAGAAATAAAGAATGTAAAAAGAAAAAATATTTTTTTCTTTTGTCATTTTTCTTCCGAAAATTATTGCAAAAATCACTAAACAATAAATTAAAACCACAAGAAATAAAGAAGGTTGGGTATTTATAAAAAATGGGTCAAAGTTGAGTTTCTTTATATTAAAATTTAAACCCACCGTTTCAAATTGGATAATTTTAAAATACAAAAAATGTCCTAATCTATAGAGTATCCAACCAAAAAAATAGGAGACGGAGACAATAGAAACAATTCCCATCGGCAAAGTAAAAAAAGAAAAATTTCCATACTTTTTCTTGAACAAAACATTCTTGTAATCAAGAGTATTATTTATAAAACCATAGATCCAGCGCAATCTTTGCTTGTATAGTTTTTTTACGGAAGATGGCGAATGGGTATAGACATAGGCATCGCTACAATGATCAATCTTGTAATGATGTTTTTGCATCCGAAAAGCTATTTCCATGTCTTCGGTATTGTGGCCATGCCGATAGGGACCCAGATCATCAAAAACTTTCTTGCGAAAAATAGTCAGCGGTCCCGGAGTCACATTGATGGCACCCAAAAAGCCGAGCATTTTTTTAAAATAAACGCCCATGTTGTATTCCGCTTTCTGAGCATTCTGAATAAAATTCTTGGGATTATAAACGGTGACAGACGGGGCGACCGCCATAGCGACTCGGTCGTTTTCAAAGCAACTCATAATACGGACAAGAGCCTCCGGATGAACTATCGAATCCGCGTCGAAACCTCCAAAAAAATCGGTCTCTAAATTTTGCAGTGCTAGATTCAGAGCTGTATATTTCCCACCGTTTTCTTTATGGAAAACTTCTATATTCGGAAGATGGGAGAATTTGTTGATTATGCTCCAAGTATTATCGGTAGAGCCATCGTCAATCAGAAATATTTTAACTTTTTCTTTTGGATATTCTAGTTTGAGAAGTGAATTTACGGTCGCTTCAATGGTCCTTTCCTCATTCCAACAGGGCACAGCAATCGTCACAGCTGGATAATCAGCTAATTTAATTTTCCCATTTCTGATGACTATTTTTTTTCGATTCTCAAGAAAAGTAACCAAAAAAAACACCTGCACGTAAACAGACAGGAAAACCAGAACATAGAACATCATGTTTGGAATTAACCCCATATACTCCTTAGAGTATAGTATTTACACCTTCTTGTCCATACCAGAAACATCACAGGAACCACATGCTTCCAGGCACTTTTTGCACTTGCAACCAAAAATCTTCATAAGAGCGGCAAGACCGACAAGCACATAAACAATAGCCTCAACCTTAGGCCAAGAACCAAGGATCATGTGCACAACATTCCAGTCACTGCCCGTCAACATTCCCACCCCAACCAAACCCCAGTTGAGACCTCCAACGATTAGCAAAACTTTACCAATCATCGCTGGAGCACATCCACCACATTTTGCATTACACATATTTTTTTAATCAATTAATAATAAATATTTTGTCCGGACGACTAGTCGGACTATTATTTTAATACCCCCATTGTAACACTTTTTAAAAAACAATGGTATACTATAGGTATTAACATTTAACATAAATAAAGATGGAAGAAAATACTATTGAAAATAAGCATCCAAAGAACGAAAACAGTAGCCAGCAGATAGCCGGGGCGATAATCTTAGCGGGGTTTGTGATAGCCGGGGCGATTTTTTTAAAAGGAAATACAAATACTGAGCCAAAGGTGGCAGCCAATGACCCATATAGCAATATAACCCTAGCCAAAGTAAGCGCAAACGACAGAACACGCGGAAATGAAAAGGCAAAAGTCGCGCTCGTTATGTATGAAGATTTTCAGTGCCCTTTTTGCGCGGCAATTTCCGGTCTGGTGCAGAACACGGATGCAATCAAGTACTTAAAAGAGAGAGTGCCGAATTGGACTCCGATTATGTCCGGCCTTAACGAATACATAAAAAACGGAACTGTGCTGTTTACCTATAGAGATTACGCGTTTCTGGGAACCGAATCAAGAAGAGCCGCCGAAGCGGCAAGATGCGCCGGCGACCAGGGAAAATTTTGGGAATATCATGACTATCTTTACTTGCACCAAAAAGGAGAAAATCAGGGAAATTTTTCTGATCCGTATTTAAAATCTTTCGCAAAGGGTTTGGGATTAAACCCCGCAGATTTTGATAAATGTCTTGATGAAAATAAATACGCGCAGGCAGTCGCCGATTCGAAGACAGAAGGAGACAAAGCTGGAGTAACAGGAACGCCGAAAGGATTTATCTTAAAAAACGGCAAAATCGTGGCAACCATCGACGGCGCGGAATCCTGGACTACTGTCAAGCCAAAGATAGATGGTGCGTTGAAGTAAGAGTGTATAAAGTTTTCCACAAATGCTATTGCATTTAATTTGTACATTTTGTACAATATAACTATGAACATAAAAACACTTTCGACTACAGAGGTTAGAGAGAGAATAAGTGATTTAGTGAATATCGTATCTATTAGTCGCAAATCTATTGTTATCGGACGCAGAAATGTTCCGGAGGTTGTTCTAATACCTTTTCCCTCATTTTGGAATGGCAAGCTTTCTGAAATAACGAATATAAACACGTATTCAAAGAGTTTTGATTTTTTAGCAGACGAACCGGAAATTTATTCAGTTAAAGATATCAAGCATAAATATGCATAAAATAGGAGATATAGTCTTAACGCCTTTTCCATTTACAGATCTTTCAGGAAACAAAGTTCGCCCAGCTCTGGTGTTGGGAATACAAGAAGGAGGCGATGATGTCACCGTTTGCTTTATCTCTTCCGTTGAGCAAAATAAAACATACCAACTTGAAATTTTAGTTGATTCAAAAGAAAAAAGTTTCCCGAAAACAGGACTCAAATTGAAATCTATTATTAAAGTAACAAAGATTGCCACTTTAGATAAAAAAGTAATTCTTGGAAAAATCGGTGAACTAGATGCTAAAAATCTCGGTAAAGTAAAAAGGGTCTTGAAAATTTATTTTAGACTCTAATAAAATAAATTTTGTTTTTTTATTTGTATTCATGTCGTTTAATCGAAATAATTTTTCAGTCTCGAAATCTTTTCGTGCTGGCGGAGTTTTTCGTGCACTTTGGCTTCGATTTGGCGGATGCGTTCGCGGGTCACGCCGAATTCCTCCCCTACCCGCTCCAGGGTATGCTGGATGCCATCTAAGAGTCCATATCTCATCTCGAGAATTTTACGTTCTTTGGGATTAAGCTCGTTCAAGACTTCACGAATTTGGTCGGAAAGAATTCGGCGTGAAGATTCTTGATCCGGACGCAAAATTTTATCATCCGGAATAAAGTTTTCGAGAGTTGACTTGTCATCATCGTCCCCGACTGGCTGTTCGAGTGATATTGTCTCTTGTGAAATATTTTCAATCACATGGATTTTTTCCACCGGAATACCCATTTCGGTGGCAATTTCTTCCGCGAGTGGTTCCCTGCCTAAATCTTGAGAAAGCCGGCGATGCGTCTGCTTGTATTTAGAAATAGTTTCCACCATGTGCACAGGTATGCGGATAGTTCGGCTCTGGTCAGCCAGCGCGCGAGTGATCGACTGTCGAATCCACCAAGTCGCGTAAGTAGAAAATTTGTATCCTTTGGTCCAGTCGAATTTTTCAACTGCCTTGAACAAACCCAGATTTCCTTCTTGAATCAAATCAAGCAGGGTCAAGTTTGCAGACCGGCCGACATATTTTTTAGCAATGGAAACCACCAGACGCAAGTTGGCGCGGGCAAGCAAATTCTTTGCCTCAATGTCTCCCTGCTCGATACGCTTCGCCAAGTCTTTCTCATCGCTCGCATGAATGAGTGGATACTGTCCGATTTCTTTCAGATACATCTGGATAGAATCGTGCATGCTTCCCTTGTTCAAATCTTTGTCAGTTAGTTCATTATTCAGATTTAGAAGATTTCCTCCCTCAAGCACATCAATGCCGGCAATCGCGAATTTTTCATAAAGCTCGTCCAAAAATAAAATATTATTTTCAATATCCGGAAAAGTTTTTAATATTTCATCATAAGTGATAAATCCCCTTTTGCGCCCTTTTTCTATCAGTTCGCTTGAAATACGCGCTAAATTATCCGCCTTCTTTTCTTGATAAGACGATTTCCCAACTTTCTTTTTCAAAACTTTTTTTGTCTTAACTTTCTTTGCTTTTTTTATTTTCTTCACTATCTTCTTCTTTTTATTTATTTTTTTTGTTTTTTTCTTTTTCATAAAATTTATTTTTTTAATCTATTACTTTTAATTACTTCTTTTCTTTTATTTATTTCATTTATCTTTTGTAAAATCGCTGTCTCGTCTTTTTTATCTTTCAAATTTTTCAAATCCACCATTATTTTGACTAGTTCTTCGTTTAAATATTCTTCCTCGATATTTAGCAGCATCTCGTCTACATCTTTCTGCAAATTTCCGCTATTTGCATAAAAGGCTTCGGCTTCGTAAATTAGGTCTTCTTTTATATCTTTAAAGGCTTCCTTTGCCTTTAAAAGCTGGCTAAATATCAATTCTGGGTCTATTACCCTATTCTGCACACTTTCCTGCCAAAAAGCTATACCTAAGAGCCTGCGTTCAATTGGGTCTTTTCTCAATTTTTTCTCGACATTTACTTTGGCAATTTCCGTTTCTTCTCTGTCATATTTTAATTCAGACTCAACTTTCTTCAAATCTTCCACCAGTGCGCTTTCGGCAATACCAGACTTGTCGCTGATAAGTTTTATAAAATGAGATTTCTCGATAGCGCTCTGCAAATCGTTCACAAAAGGCAGAAGTCGCTCACGAATTAGCTTGCCTACTTTCCGGTCATCAGCTCCGGCCTCCTTCAAAATTCTATCCAGCATAAACGGAATGAAGTGTTTTGAATTTCGTATGACTTCTCGCCATGCATCGACACCCTCTTTGGAAATAGTGTCCGCCGGATCGATGCCTTCTTTCATACCTGCCACTTTCACGTCCATGCCGAGCGATAGCGCAATTTTGGCGAAACGATTAGCGGCATTGAGCCCCGCTTTGTCGGCATCGTAAGCCAGAACAATGTTTTTGGATAATCTGCAAACCAGCCCGAGATTGTTTATAATATTTTCTTTAGAAAGTGTTTGATCTGTCATGGCTGTGCCGGAAGACGCGACCGTATTTTTGAAACCAGCCTGATGCGACAAAACTAAATCCATTTGCCCTTCAACTAAAATAGAAAAATTATTTTTGCGAATTGATTCTTTAGCTTTATCTATGCCGAAAAGTACGGAAGATTTGTTGAAGATAGGAGTTTCTGGACTATTCAAATACTTCGCAGATTTGCCGTCATCAACCAAAATTCTGCCGGAAAAAGCAATAATTCGCCCACTGGAATCCGAAATCGGAAACATGACACGCCCGCGAAATCTGTCGTACATTGCTTTTGTTTTATCTTCAGGCTTCTTGGCGAGTCCAGCAAGTTCTATTTCTTTATCAGCAAAGTTTTTTGATCTTAAATAGTCATACAAAGTACGCCAATCAAGAATCGCATAGCCTATTCTGAAATCTTTGATAGTTTTTTCTTCGAGTCCGCGAGATTTTAAATATTCCTGCGCCCCATTATTGCCTTTCAAATTATGCAGATTGTCTTGGAAAAACTTTGTAGCCTCTTCCATCACTTCATAAAGTTTTTCTTTTTCACTCTTATTCTCTTTGTCTTCTTTATTTTCCTTTCTGTAAGTTTCAAGTGTAACTCCTGCCTTATCTGCCAAAAGTTTCAAGGCGCCTTTGAAATCCAGCCCCTCGAATTCTTCCACGAAAGTAAAAATGTCTCCCGAAGCCCCGCAGCCAAAACAATAATAGCTCCCCCGCTCCGGCGAGACGAAAAAGGAGGGCGTTTTCTCGTTATGAAACGGACATTTCCCCTTCCAGCTCTTTCCCGCTTTATCCAGCTTCACATACCCTCCGACCAAGGAGAGAATGTCTATTCGTGATTTAATTTGATCGACAGATGAGGACATAGGCTATTTTGTGAATTTGAAAGTGGAAAGAATTTTGTTTTCTGTTTCGTCTAGTTCCTGTTTGGAACCATCATTCCCAAAAAGTATCTGGTAAATATGCCCATCTTTTTCTATCATAATAGTAAAATAAACTGAATAGCCAAGTTTAGTCACTTCATAAGCATTGTACCCTGCAAAAGTAATTTTTTGGGGATTAGAAACTAAGATAGATTTATAAACATAGTCGCTTAAATTTTTGACAACGATATTGTTAGCTTTAACATTATGTATTTCTGAAATACTTGAATAATAGCTAAACAAAATATCTGGTCCGCACCCTTCGTAACAATCACGCCTTACTTTAATTGTTTCAGGACTTGATATTACTGCTATTAAATTTTCATCACTTTGGTAATTTGTTTCTAAAACCCAATCTTGCGGATACTTAAATTCAAATCCATACTTTGTATTTGTATATGTTTTCCAATTTGAGGTATCAGCTTTTGTAGATAACGGCTCAGTGATATTTGTATTTGATTTTTTAGACCAAGCGGAATATCCAGCAATTCCAATTATTGCAATTACGGCTACAGCTAAAACAATATTCGTAATTACTTTTTGGTTATTTTTCATATTAGTTTGGTTAAATTTGTAATAATAAGCTTATAAATTATGGATAATTTCGATTTAATTTAAACATTGTTAATAATTGACTTGACATATCTTTTGCATTTGCTATACTTTACTCGTAAATGTCTCCCTTGTCGGAGACCCCGAGAAACCCCCGAAAGGGGGTTTCGTATTTTCACACAATTTTTCCTATTTTAATTTTTATTTCTTTCAATTCATCATTCTCTACTTTACCCATATATCTTAATAACCTTTTAGCATCCAAAAGTCTAACTTGTGACAAAATTGCAGTTGAACCTTTATAAGAAATTAATTTGTGATAATACTTTCCTTCTTTATCTTCATTAGATGTCAAAGGAATTCCTAAAAATATATTGTTGTTGAATTTTCTTATTATTAATATAGGTCTTTCAAAGCTGGAGTGTTTCCCATCTTCTTCATCTCCTATATTTTTACCTATTGACGCGAACCAAATATCTCCTTTATGAAAATAAACTCGCTTTTCGTTTGAAAGCTCTTTTTTCTGAACATTCCAATCATCGAAATCTTTATCCATAAATAAATTCTGTAGATTATAACATTTTTATATATTAAAATCTAAAAATTTTTACTTCTCAAGTACAGCCTTGATCTTGTTCTTGAATCCAGTCCCGGCTGGAATGAGTCGCCCAATGATAACATTTTCTTTGAGGCCTCTGAGAGAATCCACTCCGCCTTTGACTGCGTTTTCGATAAGGACGCGGTTGGTGTTTTGAAAGGAAGCCGCAGACAGCCAGCTCTTGGTGCGAAGCGAAACTTCGGTTATGCCGAGCACAACTATTTCCGCTTTAGCTTTTTTGTCGTCGGCATCTTTTCCGTTCAATTCTTCAATTCTTATATTTTCTTCAATAAAAGCAGTATTCTCAACGATATCGCCGACAGAGAAATTAGTCTCGCCTGCGTCTTTGATTTTTCGGCGTGAGAACATCTGGCGAATAATTATTTCCGTATGCTTTCTGGAAATCGATGCGCTTTGCAGTTCATAAACTTTATTTATTTCTCGAATGATATATTCTTCGACGAGTTCCTTGCCGCCAAATTTGAACATTTCCGTAATGTCAGCTGAACCGTCTGTCAAAAGTTGTCCTTTCTTTACTTGGTCGCCTACTTTGACTATTGGTGTTCGGCGGAATGCCACAATATATTCCATTTCATTCCCCGCCCGACCGGACGATCCGGATCGTTCGGGCAGGTTCTTTCCATCTTCTTTTGAATCAGAAAGCACTTTGATTATTTTTTCCCCGCCCGACTGAATGACACCAGTCGTTCGGGCGGGTTTTCCGTCCTTATTCGTAATGGAAATCACTTCTCCGTCTGTCTCGGAAATAATCGCTGGATTTTTTGGAATTCTTCTTTCAAATATTTCCTCAACACGAGGAAGACCTGTGGTGATGTCCGTGCCAGCGACGCCTCCAGCATGGAAAGTGCGAAGCGTCAGCTGAGTACCCGGCTCGCCGATAGCTTGCGCCGCGATGATGCCGACAGCCTCGCCAAGCTCGACTAAACGATTTCTCCCTAAATCAAGCCCGTAACAGTTGACGCAAAGTCCATGAGCGGTACGGCAAGTCAAAGGAGAACGGACAAAAACTTCCGCAAAACCCACGCCTTCAATATTGTAAGCCTCTTCTTTGGTTACTAAAAATCCTTTCTTATAAACAACCTTGCCTTCTTTATTCTTCAAATCTCCCGCCAGGATGCGTCCGCGAATATTTTTGGAAAGCGGAATTTCGATTCCAGAAATATCTTCTCTGGTAACAGTGATCCCTTCTTTGGTGCCGCAATCTTCTTCGGTAATCACCACATCCTGCGCCACATCCACCAATCTTCGGGTTAAATATCCTGCTTTCGCAGTGTTGAGCGCAGTGTCGGAAGCCCCCTTTCGAGCGCCGTGCGTAATGATGAAATATTCAATCGGTGAAAGTCCTTCTTGATAACAAGGAATAATTGGAAATTCCAAAGTCTTACCCTGGTTATTTTGAATCAGCCCGATCATTCCGGTCATCTGCATCAAGCTGGACATTGTGCCTCGAGCTTTAGAAGTAAATAAATCATAAGTCGAACTGTGCTTTATGAGTGTTTTTGGTAGAACTTTTTCCAAATCCTTCTTGGTGTGTGTCCAGATTTCAATAATTTTCTGATATTTTTCTTCGTCGGAGAGAAGCCCTTCATTCCACTGAGAGATAATTTCCGCTTCCAAAAGCTTCCCTTGCGCGATAATTGTCGGCTTTTCTGGAGAGACGAAAACATTGTCGAGTCCCCAAGTCGTGCCGGAAACTGTCGAATATTTAAAGCCAAACGCTTTGATTTTATCCAAAACCGCCGGAGTATTGTCGACGCCGCAGTGCACAATCAGCTCGTCCAAAAGAGAAGAAAGCCGGTCTTGAGTCATCTCATCGCTGACATAAGGAAAATCTTTTGGCAAAATAGCGTTGAAAAGAAGTTTGCCGACAGAAGTTTCGAATATTCCTTCATTAAATTTTCTATACCTAAATTTACTGCTTGCCAGAACTTTTATTTTGGCGCGCAAAGAGACGATGCCGTAATCATATGCGGCAATGGCAGCGCTCGGACCTGAAAAATACTTACCCTCGCCCTCGGATCCTTCCACAAATTTTGTCATCCAGTAGCTTCCGAGCACCATATCCATGCGGGGATGCACGATAGGGTCGCCATTTTGCGGCTTGAGCAAGTTTTTGTTTGAAGCCATTAATTCTTTCGCTTCCCATTGCGCTTCCTCAAGAAGCGGAACATACACTGCCATCTGGCCTCCGTCGAAGTCAGCATTGAAAGCCTGACAGACAAGCGGATGAACTTGAATCGCATTTCCTTCAATTAGAATAGGATTGAAAGCCTGAATACCTAAACGGTGTAAAGTCGGCGCGCGGTTCAAAAGAACATATTTGCCTTCGATAACTTCTTCGAGCATTGCCCAAACGTCGGGAGTACGCTCTTCAATCAGTTTGTTCGCTCCGCGAATATTGAATGCCAACTCCGCCTGTAAAATTTTAGAAATTACGAATGGTCGGAAAAGCTCGAGCGCCATGTGTTTTGGCAATCCACATTGATTAAGTTTGAGCTCAGGACCGACGACGATGACGGAGCGGCCGGAATAGTCCACGCGCTTTCCAAGCAAATTTTGTCGAAAAAGACCTTGTTTGGATTTCAAATTATCGGAAAGAGATTTGAGGGGGCGTTTCTGAGACTGACTCATGGCGGCAGAATCATTTTGCTTGGCGATGGAGTTATCAATCAGGGCGTCGACAGCTTCCTGGATAATTCTTTTTTCGTTTCTTAAAATGACATCTGGAGCGTTAATTTCTTTAAGCTTTTTTAAACGATTATTTCTATTTATAACTCTACGATACAAATCGTTTAAATCAGAAGTCGCATGTCTGCCTCCATCGAGCGCTACCATCGGGCGAAGCACCGGCGGAATTACTGGTATTACCGTTAAAAACATCCATTCAGGACGAATCGAAGCGTAGGTCATCGCGCGAATGAGAGATAGTCTTTTTTGTAGTTTCTCTTTTTCTGCCACACTCGCTTTTTCCAGCATTTTTTCGGTATGAATTTTCAGTTTATTCAAATCAAGATTCTTAAAAATAGAATAGATGGCTTCCGCGCCGATGTTCGCCTCAAAACAAGTTCCGTACTTCAAAGAATAGTGATGGAAAGAAATTTCATTTAAAACTTTTCCTTCATAAATTTCTCCGATTTCTTTTTTGGTGACGGAAAGCAAGTTCTTTAACTTCTCTTTCGTGTCATCATCCGCCGCATTTTTTAATTTAGCTTTATATTCTTTGTCTAGGTTGGCGATAACTGTCTCTTTTTCGTCTTCGTGAACTTTAGTAATTATATAACCGGCAAAATATATCACTTTCTCAAGATCAGAAACAGAAATATTGAGCAGAATGCTCATGCGAGAAGGCACGCCGCGCAAGAACCAAATATGTGAGACCGGGGTAGAAAGCTCGATGTGGCCCATGCGCTCGCGACGAACTATCGAGCGAGTAACTTCGACTCCGCATTTTTCGCAAATAATATCTTTGTAACGGATTCGGCGATACTTTCCGCAGTAACATTCATAGTCCTTTTCTGGTCCGAATATTTTCTCGTCGAAAAGTCCTCCGCGCTCGCTGCGGCCGGTACGATAATTTATAGTTTCCGGCTTGGTAACTTCACCGTAAGACCATTCTTTAATTTGCTCCGGAGACGCAAGTCTTAGAGCAATACTATCAAATTCAGTTGTGTTTAAAGTTTTCATAGTTTTTATTTAGTAAATTTAAAAGATTCGATAATTTGACCATATAGATGAACTGCATTTTGTTGCTCTAATGATGTTAGAGGATAATTTTTATCTCCTGCATAAAATAAGATTTGATAGCAAAGATTATTCCTGGTTGTTGTATATTGAACAACAAAAAATTCAGAACGATCAGCTACGAGAGGAAGGAAGTCAAAATCAATACCGTTTATTTTTATGTGTTGAGTATCTGAGTTCTGTTTTGCGTTTTCACAGGCAGCATATGCATTGCTTCCTACGCCTCCAACATTTATTTCAGGTCTAATTTTTTCAGCTGCCAATACTTCTGCTGGCTGGTAACTAATTTGATAATTATATTGGGTATTCTTCTCTGTTTTCCACGCAGCTTTTGAATCAGTGGAATAAGAAGATTTTGGAATATAACTAGGTACTATTTTATTAATTTTTGAATACCAAAAAAGTCCTCCAACTGCTAGAATTATGACTATAGCTATAAGCGTCACAATAAAACCTTTTTGATTATTTTTCATATTGTTTTCTTTTATCTTTTAATAATAATTTTCTTCTTTTGATTGTTATCTAAATAATTTTCTTTTCTCAAGACTTTTTGTTTTGTTTTGTTTTCAATTTGTTTTCTGGTATTGCCAGCAATTCTACCACCTACTTTTGCGTCTTTTTGCAAAGATTGAAAACCACTGGAATTTTTATTTTGAGAAATTCTTGTCGTCGTCGCTTCGCCGAGCATTGTGAGGATTAATTCCATTTCATCCATATGGTCGCGCAAATTATCAGGATTATTTAAATTTTTATAATCTTTAATCTGTTTCGCGCTCAGATCAAAAGTGCCTTTATAAATTTCATTGGTTAAAATCGCGAAATCAATTCCCTCTTTAGCTCCACGATCTTTCCACTCATCCGTCAAAGTATTTCGAATATTTATGCCGCGCATTCTTTTCGCTACCCATTCATCACCATAACCTTTCTGTTCGTAAATTTTCTTTGCGCGAAGTATTGCGCGTTCTGGATCTTGAATTTCTTCAACTCTCTCTTGCCCGACTTTCGCAAGCCAAAGCTTAAACGGCTCTGCTTTGGGGGATGGGATTGATTGAATGATACGGAAGATACCAGCTATATTTGATGTATTAATTTGTTGTTTTCCGCCTTTTGTATCAATAGCAAGGGGGGTGGCAATTTGCCCCCACCCTTTTGAAAGTTCTTCATCACGACGACGCATGTCTTTTATATATCCATCGGGTTGCACAGAATCAGTTAAGGCGGCCACAACATCCACAATAACAAAATACCACTGGTCATTGTACCATGTTCTTCTAACTTCTGATTTTTCAAATAAAATAATATTTTTTGTCATATTTTTTATTCTTTACTCGCCCCCTTCCTTAAATCAACATCCATGGCAAGTCCTCGCAAATAATTCAAAAGGACATTGAAAGACGCAGGAGAATTTGGCGGTCGGATTTTTTCGTTCTTAATAATGGAATCAAAAGTCGCCGATCGACCGAGTATGTCGTCGGATTTGATAGTCAGCATTTCGCGTAGTGTGTAGGCCGCGCCGTAACCCTCTAGAGCCCAGACTTCCATTTCTCCGAATCTCTGTCCCCCGCCCTGAGCCTTTCCGCCAAGCGGCTGTTGGGTAATAAGCGAGTAGGGACCAATCGAACGCATGTGAATCTTGTCTTCCACCATGTGGTGCAGTTTGAGCATGTACATATAACCGACAGCCACATCCTGCTTGAAAGCTTCTCCGGTGCGTCCGTCAAAAAGCTTCAATTTGCCATTTGCCGGCAATCCCGCTTTGATTAATTCTTGACTGATTTCTTCATGTTTTGCGCCTAAAAATGGAGGAACAATCGCCTGATAACCGAGAGTGTTTGCCGCCATACCAAGATGTATTTCCAAAATTTGTCCCAAGTTCATACGCGAAGGAACACCAAGCGGAGAGAGAATAATATCCACCGGTGTACCGTCTGCCATGTAAGGCATATCTTCTTCCGGCAAAATTGTCGAAATGACTCCCTTGTTTCCATGGCGTCCGGAAAGCTTGTCTCCGACGGAAATGTTTCTGATTTGCGCAACTTCAATAACTATCTTTTTTATAATACCTGCCTCAAGCGTATGCCCTAAATCACGAGAGAAAATCTTTACGCCAATGATGCGTCCGCGCTTGCCGTGCTCTACGCGAAGCGATGTGTCTTTCACATCGCGGGCTTTTTCCGCAAAAATAGAACGCAAGAGTCTTTCTTCTGGGGTCAGTTCCGTTTCGCCTTTTGGGGTAATTTTACCCACCAAAATATCATTCTCGCGAACTTCTGCGCCAATGCGAACAACACCGTCTTCATCAAGGTCTTTGAGTTTGAGCTCACCGACATTCGGAATGTCGCGAGTAGTTATTTCAGGTCCAAGTTTCGTATCTCGAACCACGCAAGTGAATTCCTCCACATACACACTAGTAAATTTGCTCTTTTTTACCAAACGTTCAGAAACAATAATGGCGTCCTCGTAGGTTGAACCAGACCAGGACAAGAAAGCCACAAAAATATTCTGTCCAAGTGAAATTTGCCCGCCGACGGTGCTGCTGGTGTCTGCCAAAACCTCGCCTTTCTTTACTTTATCACCCATATTAACTAGCGGACGCTGATGAAATACCGCAAAGTTGTTATTTCTCATGAAGTTAACCAAACTGTAAGTCCTGTCAGATTTGCCTTCACCCCGTCGCTCGCGAGCGACGGGACTTACAACTACTTTTTTCGCGTCTAAATAAGAAACCACTCCATCTTCGGAGGCGATGATTAATCTGCCTGAATCGCGTGATGCCAATTCTTCCACACCAGTCGCCACTAGTGGCGCTTCCGGCAAGACACAGGGCACAGCTTGCTTCTGCATATTGCTTCCCATAAGAGCGCGGTTCGCGTTGTTGTGTTCCAAAAACGGAATCATGGAAGTTGCGATAGAGAAAGCTTGGTTTGGGGAAACATCAATAAAATCAACTTCATTGCGAGAAATCGCGCCCGGTTCTGTTTTGACTCGGGCTTCCACTTTCTCCTCGGTTATTTTTCCATTCTCATCATACGGAGTAGCCGCATGCGCGATGTTATATTTTTCTTCTTCCAAAGCGTTCAAGTAAACAACTTCGCCGGTAATTTTCCCTTTATGTACTTTGACATAAGGAGTTTCAATAATTCCAAATTCATTTATTTTTGCGTAGGTCGCAAGGTGCAAAATCAGTCCGATGTTCGGACCTTCCGGAGTATGAATCGGACAAACCCTGCCGTAGTGCGAAGGATGCACATCGCGAACTTCCAAGCCCGCGCGCTCGCGAGTCAGTCCGCCCGGACCTAGCGCGGAAAGCGTGCGTAAATGTTCTATTTCGTAAAGCACATTTTCCTGCGCCATAAACTGTGAAAGCTGGTTGGTAGTGAAAAATTCTTTGATGCGGGCCTGCAGTGGACGCTGGTTGATAATGGCGATGGGCATCGCAGTATCCACATCAATAATAGACATGCGGTCCTGAATGTTTCTTTTGATTTGCATCATGCCAGTGCGCACTTTCTGCTGAAGTATTTCTCCGACAAATCGCACACGCCTCTGGCCCAAGTGGTCGATATCATCGCTCTTAGCATCTGGAGTGCTATTCAAAGTAATAATATTCATAATCACCGTTGCCAAATCTTCTTTAGAAATAGTTCGGCGAGCGAGGGCTGCTTCATCCATCGGAGCGCCGAAACGCTGGTTAAATCTAAAACGACCAACTGGGGAAAGGTCGTATCTCTCGGCGGTAAACAAAGAGTTAATAAACTCCTTGGCATTTTCCGCCGTCGCCATATCGCCGTCTCGTAAGCGCTTATAAATCTCAACATAAGAATCATTTAAAGTTTTAACTCCATCTTTTGTAAGGCATGTTTTGATGGTTTCTTCAAAAACAGAACCTTTCGAGGAAAAAGCTTTGAGTATAGCCGCGTCATTTTCGTAACCCATCGCTCGCAGAAGAGCAGTCGCCGGGAATTTTCGCTTTTTATCTATTCTAATGTAAATCGCTCCGTCCGCTTCGGATTCGATTTCGATCCAGACTCCGCGCGCTGGGATAATCTTAGCTCCGAAATATCTGTTGCCCTTGCTTTCAGATTCTGTAAAGAAAACTCCGAAACTTCTGGCGAGTTGCGGCACGATGACTCTTTCCACGCCGTTTATTATAAAAGTGCCGTGCGGAGTCATCAAAGGAAATTCCGACATGAAAATTTCCTGTTCCTTTACCGTGCCTAAAATTTTATTCGTCAATTTTACCCGCGCTTTTAGAAGCCCTTGGTAAGAGAGTTTGTTTATTTTGGAATTATTTTCATCGGTCTTGGATTCGCCCAAAGAAAAAGAAGTGAATTCCAATTGAAACTTTTTTCCGGAATAGTCCGCAATCGGAGAAAATTCTTTAAAGACTTCTCCAATCCCCTGTTCGACTAACCACTTAAAACTTTTAACTTGCGCTTCAATCAAATTCGGAAACGGCGCTAAAGGTTTCTTGTACCTTGAGAAATATTTCTTCGGACGCGTAGTTTTGTCGTGCATATTTATTTAGTCCAAACAAAAAGAAAAACGAAAGAGACTACAGGGAAAAACAGACGAAAAATGCTTTTCTCTAGCTTCTCTTAAGTCTTCTTGTTTATTTAGATGATTAAGTTAAAACCCTAGTAATAATAACCTTTTATACACAGGATTCCAGCCGATACTCAATCAATGAATCTAAACACAAGACTACTCTATTTCCCCTTTTTTGTCAAATGCAGGTTGGGGATATTTATTTTTCTGATGTTTTTCAACCACTCCAATCTTAAATTTACCTGGTTGGTTAAGACTGTTTTGATAATAGAAAGCAATTCCCCTTTCTTCTAGCTTCGCTTTAATCCTCTCAAGAATCTGAACATTTGCAAGGAAATCCTTGTATCGATTGGTCTTTAGCCACTTTTTGTCTTTTGATAAATTCTCATCAATCCACTCGAGAATGGTTCTTTCGATAAGAACTTCTGCCACTTTATTTTTTGAAGCATCTTCAAGATTTGGTTTTAAATTTGGTCCCTCGTTTTTATTATTCATATAGAAAATTATAGCATATAAAAATTTTATTTACTATTCGGTTTCCACTCGTCTATTTTAGCATGATTTCCAGAAAGCAAAATTTTCGGAACCTTGTAGCTTTTATTTTTGTTGTCTAACTTTTCCGCATATGCTATAATCTTAGATAAGAAATAAATTAAGATAGATGAAAATGTTTCTTGAGTTTTTCATCTCTTGAAATATTCTCCACAGTCAAAATCTCCACATGCTTCCCCACTCCAAAGAAATCGGCAATAAATATTATTTCGTCTTCACAGGGGTAAGGATAAATCCAAGCGGATTTCTGAAATTGAAAAAAATTTAAATCCTTCAAATGAAAGCGTAACGCTTCTCTGCCTTTTGTGAATCTCATGGGAATATCAAACATTACTAACCTCCACTTACCATCCCACTTATTCGGCTTTTTAATTTTCATCAACTCAATATCAAAAGCTCTTAATTTAGTTTCACCTTTCTTGGTAATCTTTACTATTGTTTTTCCATTCTTATCGGAAACATATTCTATGAGCCTTTGACGCTTCATACTATCAAACACACTACTGATTTGTTTGTTAGAATATTTCTTGGAACTTTTAAACATTTTGAAACATTGTATAGCATTGCCCATAACCGAAGCCCCTATTACAAGCACAGGCACCGAAGCTACAGCCAACACGCAAATAGCCACCGTAGCGATTTTCGCTTTTCTAGTATCAGAATTTAAAAAATCTTTTAGTCTTTCTATGTACCCGTCTTTGTTCATATCTAATATTATAGCATATGCGGATTTTTCAGATAAGAATTGTAAATGGGGATTAAGTTTTTAATTGATATTTTTCTAAATCAAAATATAAGTATGCAGAATCATCTGAATTTTGATCAAACAAGTCACGCTGGAATAAATTTTTGTCCAAATGAAATTCAGAATCGAATTCTATAAACGCACCTTGCGGATGCAAAACTCTCTGAATCTCTTTTCCTAAAGAAATTTCATAATCTTTTTTCATAACAGACTCCATTTGGCTAGCAAAAATACTTACACTTTTATCGGGCAATCGTTTTAGAAAACTTAAAGCATCAGCTTCAACTATATCATGTGGAATTTTTTTTAACTGATTGTTTGCTGGGAAACGATCATATCTAAAAAATTTAGCTTGACACTCAACCCAATAATAGGGCTCAACGGCCACATATGCTTTGGCGCCCGATAAGGCGGATATTTCATAGCCCGTAACCGTATCTCCGGGGCCTAGATCTACCACAATTTGACCAGAAAAAGGGTTGAAAAATTCTCTTAATTTAATACTTTCTACTATTCCTCTCTTAATGAAATAAGCTGCACCTTCTGCACCAGCCGCGCGTATTTTATTGTACCGTTCTTTGGGCTCCATGGGAAGTTGAGGTTTAATGCCAGGCACAATAACTTCTACGCTAGTTAGTTGTTGCGGATTATCAGAATCAGGGTTTGGAATTCCTCCTATTTGTCTTTCCATGCTCATACCTTTATTCTAAACCTTTCCTATTTTTTTTCCACTCATCTATAAGTTTATGATTCCCGGAAAGCAGAACTTTTGGAACTTTGTAGTTCTTGTTTTTGTATTTTAAAACTTCCGGTCGGGTGTAGACTTCGCTCGTTGAGACTCGCTCTTCTTCCAATGATTCATACTTACCCAAAACGCCCGGAATTTGGCGGGAAATGGAATCAATTAGGACCATTGCTGGCAATTCACCGCCGGTCAAAACATAATTCCCTATGGAAATTTCTTCAGCTTTCAATATTTTTTGCACTCGGGCATCTATGCCTTCATATCTGCCAGAAATCATAATAATGTCCGTGTATTTTTGGGCTGAAGTTTTTGCATAAGTTGTCGTAAATTTTTTGCCACTTGTGGAAAATAAAATAATTTTTATCCCGACCTTCTGTCGGGACTTTTTAATAACTGAAAGAGCTTTAGCGGCGGCGGACAGCATTGGCTCGGCTCTCATGACCATTCCCGGACCTCCGCCATAAGGCTTGTCGTCCACCGGTTTGTAGTTATTTTTGGGCGCTTTGATAAAATCCCGAGGATTGTAAAATTTTACCGAAATAAGCTTGTTCCCTATCGCCCGCCCGAGAATAGACTCTTTTAAGTAAGAATCAAACATCTCAGGAAAAATTGTAATTATATGAAAACGCATAAATTATTTATAGCATACTCAGCAGTCGCTTTATTTTAGTTTAGCCAACTCTTCATGATATCGCGAAGTAATACCAGCCGATAACTTAGAATTTAGCGCCACAGCATTACCGGTCATTCGTAGCTGATAGAACCCTTGCAAGAAAGTCTGAGGAGTTTCTCCGTTTTTTGTGGCTTCGTAAATTACCGGAACAAGTTCAGGTTTTTTAAGTCTTTTTGCTAATTCCCACTCCTTACTTACAGCACTCCACTCCATATCCCAGATTCTCTGTGCAGTCTTCTCTTCTGAAACAGTTACATCCGACAATAAAGGCATGAGTGAGAACCTACCACTAAAATGGTCATCAATATGCACAGACTCGTGATACAAAGCAAGCCACAGATAGGCTTGTTTATCAACTGGAGTTACCACATTTGGAACCTCTAAAAGAAAAGTAATGTTGTACCACAGCAACACTTGATCTTTTCCCTTGTTTTGCTCCACGGACACAGCAGTTTCTGGGAGGAGGTTATTTGCAGCAAACAACACCTTCCCAGTTTTAATCCAATCAAGCAGTTTTTCTCTCACTAAAGGCTCGGGATGATTGAGCACCTCTTGTTGTATCTTCTGTATTGCCTGTTCAGCTTGCTCTTTTGTTACTTCTTTCGCTGGCTTAGGACTACCTACACCCTCGTCCTTATTTTTGTTCTGGTCTTGTTGAACAGGGCCACGGTGTAAATTTAGAGCGATTACACCAGCTCCTATAACTGCTGCGGCGGTCCCAAACTTTAAAAAATCTCTGCGGGTAATTTCTTCACCCTTTTTTGTTTTCTTTTTTTGTGGAAATCTTTCTTTCATACCTGAGAATTATAACAAGCTCTACATATCTGTCCATAGTAACAAGAAAAACATCCTCAGTCTTCGCTCAAGATGTTTTTCTTTTTTACTCAATTTAACTATTTTTTCTCTAGATTCCTTTCAAATCTTCCATTGCTTGGTCTACAGTCTTGAGCGAGCTTGGAGCAGCACCCATACCGCTTCCAGTAGAGCTCATTGGTCGCTCTGGTCTCTGGCTACCTTCTGGTTCGTTGATTTTCAAATTCACCCGAGCGTTGTTCTTCATGCCAATAATTCGGAGAAGAGTGCGGATAGCTTTTGCCGTATTCCCCATTCGTCCGATAATTTTGCCCATGTCGGCAGGATTTACAGAAAGCGTAATAAGCACACCCATCTCGTCCACTGTCCTATCAATCTTCACATCGTTCGGATTGTCTACTAGAGCCTTGACTACATATTCCAAAAATACCTTGTCTGCGTCTTGCATATTGTTTTTTAAAATTACTAACCTTTATAATCGTGCAGCGTTCCGACAAACTGACTGCTAAATTGAATTATACAGTATTACTTTTTTGCTTTCAACTCTTTGCGTTTTTGCGTAGGCTTCTTCTTCGGCAACACATTGATTTTCTTGCCTTCGATTATCTTGTCCTGCACTAAAAAATTGTGCATCGTGTCCGAAGCCTTCGCGCCTTGAGACATCCAATATTTTATTCTCTCCGCAATCAAAGTTTTCTCTCCCGCCTTTGGATTGTAAGTGCCGAGCAATTCTAAAAATTTTCCGCTCTTGGTGCTGTTCTTCGAATCAGTCAAAACCACGCGAAAAGCCGGGTCGTTCTTTCTGCCTATTCTCTGTAGTCTTATTTTTAACATTTAGTGAGTCTAACATAGAAATGGAAAATTGCAAGGTGGGCAATTCCCCTCTTGAGGGGTGGCTCGCTTGCGAGACGGGGTGGATATTATATTTTAAAAAAGAAAAACCCTAACGAAGTTAGTGGTTTTTCTCACCTCCTTTCGTTAGGGTTTGTTGTGGACCAGCGTTAACCAGTCCGATTAAATAAGTTGTGTGAATCCCATTGCCTTCAGACAAGCAATGAAAGGAAATCACCGTTTTTTAGCGGATCTTTATGAGTGGTTTGACCACTCTGTTTGTCACCTTCTTTTTTAGGGACAATCAACATTTTGGTCGTGCCGATAGCGACCAGAGTTTTTGTGTTTCCTTTCCAGTATCCAACGGCGGGCAGAAGCTTACCGACCGTAATGACTCCTTTTTTAATCGCAGCTTCTACGACCAGATCTCTGAGCTTGGTGTGAACAGCCTTGACGATTTTCCTCATAAGAACGGCAACTTCGTCGTCGTCATGATAAGATCGCTCGAGTTTTGTCTCATCGATCTCAGATATAGAAAGCCCCAATTCCCCAATTAATACTTTGCAGTATGAGGCAACGCGCCTTGATCCTGGATTTGGTAATCCTCTGCAGATTTCCACTAATCTTTCTGTTTTCAATTTACACTCCGATTGTTATGGCTACCCATCGTTAGGGAAAGCCGGGTTTAATTTTCTTCTGCACTGTGCAAATAGTGTAGCATATTCTATCCCAAAAGTCAAGCTTGACTTTGTGCGCACAATGTATATACTGTATCCATGACTACATTAAATATAAGAATCGATGAGAAAATAAAAGAAGACGCTCGTAAGACCTTTGCGCGCATGGGTCTCGATATATCGAGCGCTGTGAAGCTTTTTTTGTACCAAAGCGTGGAAGAACAGCGAATCCCCTTTGAGTTGAGAACAGTTAATGGATATACAGAGGAATACGAGTCCGAACTTCTCAAAGAAGTAGAAGACACTATGAATGATCTTAAAAATAAAAAAAGGAAACCATATAAAAGTATCCGTGAATTACATTCTAATATCTTAAATAAAAGATAAATGCTTTCGATAATTGAGTCAAAGAAATATCAGAAGTCTTTGAAAATATATCTGCGGCAGAAGAGTTTTTCTACAGAAAAACTTGAAAAAATAATAATGTTAATTCGGGAACAAATCCCACTCGAGTCCGCACAGAGGGATCATAAATTAAAAGGTAGATTGGAAGGCATGCGTGAATGTCATATATACCCAAATGTTTTGTTGATATATAAAATAGTGGAGAAAGAATTAGTGTTGCTTTTAGTAAATATAGGTTCACATCCAAAACTTCTAAAATAAATTGTATGTCACATAAACCAATAAATAAATTACAAGGCATTATCTCCATTTCCTCCAAAGGCACAGGATATGTGGCTATCGGAGACAAAAAGGCAAATAAAAACGACAGACAGGATCCAGAGATTGACGCCAAGCACCTGAATACTGCCATGCATGGCGACATGGTGGAAATTCTTTTGCATCCGAAAATTGGAAATAGACCCTCCTCCGCCAAAGGCTATGGCGGGGCGAGGCAAACTGCTGAAGTGACGAAAATAATCACTCGCGCGAAAATGCGATTTGCTGGAGTTTTGGAAACCTCACCCGACCTTCGGCCACCCTCTCCTGACAGGAGAGGGGCTGGGGGTGAGGTGTTTTTCCTGAAACCTGACGACACGAAAATGTACACAGATATTTTAATTCCGGAGCCGATGCTAAATGGCGCCAAGGCTGGGCAAAAAGTTTTCGTGGAAATAACTTCTTGGATAGATCCGCGCAAAGCGCCGGAAGGAAAAGTAATTAAAATTCTAGGAACTCCGGGAGACAATAATGTCGAGATGCATTCCATCGCCATGGAAAAAGGTTTCGACTCAGAACTACCTCAAAGAGTTCATGCAGAAGCGGAAAAAATAAAACGAGAAGGCATAAAAGAGAGCGATTATGTCGGACGCAGAGATTTTCGGAAAATTTTAACTTTTACTATCGATCCGCATGACGCAAAAGATTTTGATGATGCGATTTCGTTTCGTATCCTCCCCTCCTTAGTCAAGGAGGGGGCAGGGGGTGGTAATTACGAAATCGGCATTCATATCGCCGATGTATCGCATTATGTAAAAGTCGGAAGTGGGTTGGATGAGGAAGCGCGCGAACGCGGGACTTCAGTTTACTTGGTGGATAGAACTATACCCATGTTGCCGGAAGTTTTGTCAAACGACTTATGTTCCCTAGTTCCAAACAAAGACCGGCTGACCATGAGCGCAGTTTTTGTTATAGACAAACATGCGAGAGTTAAAAGTGAATGGTATGGGCGCACGGTCATACATTCACAAAAAAGATTTACTTATGAAGAAGCCGAAGAGTCAATCAAAAAAGCCGGCGCTCCCCTGCACAAAGAATTATCTGTCTTAAATAACTTAGCTAAGCTTCTCACCGCCGAGAGATTTAAAAACGGCGCCATCTCGCTCGATCAAGAAGAAGTGAAATTCGTTCTCGACCCCGAGGGCGTACCAATCAAAGTCATCACCAAAGAGCGCGGCGACTCAAATAGATTGGTGGAAGAATTCATGCTTCTCGCCAACAAAAAAGTAGCAGAAGTATTGTCTCCGAAAAAAGTTAAAGGGAAAAAAGAAGAAAGCGTTTCCATATACCGCATACATGACCTGCCGAGCCGTGAAAAAATGGCAGACTTGGCATATTTTTTGCGAAGCTTGGGACACAAAGTCTCTCTTGTGAACGGCATTATCCCAACGCATGAAATAAATAAATTACTAAAAAGTTTGTCCGGAAAAAATCAAAAAGACGCAAAGAGAACGATGAGTGACACAGTGCACCGAGCCGTCATTCGCTCTATGGCAAAAGCCATCTATTCTACAGAAAATATCGGGCACTACGGTCTCGCATTTGAACATTACACTCATTTTACTTCCCCGATCAGGCGCTATCCGGACATCATGGTACACAGATTGCTTGCCGAATATTTGGCAAAGACCGGCCCGAACGGCCGAAACCCTGCCCGACTGCGTCATTCAGGCGGGCATTCGGGCGGGCGGGAGAAAGTCGGCAAAGATAAATTGCTCGAATACGAAAAACTTGCCCGCATTTCTTCCGAACAGGAAAAACGCGCCGCGGACGCGGAGCGAGCTTCTATCAAATACAAGCAGGTGGAATATATGAGCAAGCGCTTGGGAGAAAGTTTCGAGGGAATAATCAGCGGAATTACCGAATGGGGCATTTATGTCGAAGAAGTGGAAACAAAATGCGAAGGCTTGGTGCGAGTGCGCGACATGCAGGACGACTTTTATATTTTCAACGAAAAGAAATTGGAACTAGTAGGGCAAAAGAAGAAGAAAACCTACCGCCTCGGCGACCGTTTATCCATGAAAGTAAAAGGGGTGGATTTGGAAAGAAAAACGATTGACTATGTTTTAGTTTAAAACTACTCTGAGTTAGTAATCTTTTCCCGACCCATAACTTATAGTTAAGCAACGACCGAAGACAATATTCCCGTTTTCTTTAAGAACTGCTTGGTTTCCCTTGTCGTTGATTACAATATCAATTCCATTTCCTTTATATTCTTTTCCAGATGCAACTGGAATGGAAAAAAGTTTTGTGCCAGAGGGGTGATTTATAAAAGGATTTAACCAAACAGCATTTTCTTTTACATAGAATGAAATCCAAAAATCTGCTTTTCTATTAATAAGATCCTCATTGGAAACAGTCTCATTATCCTTCAAGCAAAAGTATTGGCGATCTTCACTGTATGGAGAAATACCTCCAAATTTTTCTAAACGAGTTGATTCAGTTGTTTTATTTTTGTAAATATATACCCCGCCACCTATTACAAACAAAGCAATAATTCCTAAAAGCAACGGCACAATAAAACCTTTTTGATTTTTCATATATCTAAATATTAGCATTTATAAAATTGTAATTCAATGTTTTCCTCTCCTCCTTAATAAGGAGGGGAATGAGGGGAAATTCTGAATTAATTCACCTCTCCCTACCCTCTCCTTGTTAAGGAGAGGGGGATAATTCGCTGAGAATTTTTTCTACAATACCATTGATATTGTTATTTATTTCGTTGTTCCAAAAACGCAAAACTTTTATTTCTAAAATTGAAAGATAGTCCGTGCGTTCCTGATCATATTCTTTATTCTCAAGATGTTGAGAACCGTCAATTTCAATAGCTAACTTTTTTGTTGGACAATAAAAATCTAAAATGTATGGTCCGACAGAATACTGTCTTTTAAATTTATGACCTAGATGTTTTCTGCGCAACCGCGCCCAAAGTATTGATTCTTGTGGAGTTTGATTTTTTCTAAGTAAAATTCTTTTGGGTAAATGTTTGGACTTGTTATAAATAGTTGTCATTAGTTTGAGAATTTTGATTTCCTCCTCTCCTTAACAAGGAGAGGACTGAGGAGAGGTTCTTATTTCGCAATCGCTGTGGCTTCGTCAAACTTGACTGAGAGAAGTTTGGAGGCGCCGTTTGAGCCTATGGTGACCCCATAGAGCACTCCGGCGCGGGACATGGTCTCACGATTGTGGGTGACGACTATTAATTGGGAATGCTTGGAAAGTTTCTCCAACATATCGCCATATTTGCGCGAATTTGATTCATCGAGCGCGGCATCAGTCTCATCAAGAACCAAAAATGGCGGCGGGTTTACTTGCGACATCGCAAACAAAAGCGCGATAGATGTAAGCGATCGTTCTCCGCCAGAGAGCGCATGAAGTTCTTTGACTTTTTTGTGGGGCAAGGAGACATTTATTTCTATCCCCTGCTCAAAAACAATTTCTTCATCTTCTTCCGTTTCCACCTCGCCCTCCAGTTCCTCCGTAATACTTCTTTTTTTCTTATTCTCAACAACTATAGATAGAGAGCCTGTTCCACCTCCAAACATTAGCGCGAAAAATTCTTGAAATTCTTTATTTATTTTTTTCACGCCTTCTTTAAATTCTTTATCTATATTCTCTTTTAAATCTGCTATCATTTTTTGCAATGATTCGATGCTTTTCGTTAAATCTTCCATTTCTTTAGCCAAAAATCCGTCTCGCTCTGAAACCTCTTTGAATTCTTTCAAAACCTCCTGCCCGCTGCCCATGCCTGCGTCTTCCAATTTTATTTTTAGGCGTTCTATTTTCTTTTTTTGTTCTTCTGGTGAATTATTTCCTGTATTTTCTTCAATCTGATAATTTTTATATGACAAAATTTCCTGTCCGATAAGCGCGACGCCTTCTTTTATTTCATTATGAAATGCCTCTTCTCGACTCTTCAAATTTGTTTCCTTAATGCGCACAAGTTCTAAAGCCGAAAATAACTCCTGATGTTTTACTTTAAAGCCGAATTTTTCCCGTTCCAAATCGCGCAAAGCTTCCATTTCTTTATTTATCTCTTTTTTAAAGACTTCTGTTTGACTAGCGAAATCTTTTTCTTTATTCTGAAGCTCTCCCACTTCCGCCAAAATATCAGCTTGTGAATTTTTTAGCTCCATTAGCTCTTTCTTATTATTCTCCCTACTTTCTATTTGTTCTTTTCCTATCTCGCTTAGTTCTTTCCCGCATGTCGGGCATCTGTCGGAAAGTTTGACCCTATTTTGTTTCGCTTCGAGCATACCTTCAATACGCCCAAGTTTGCGCTCAATTTCGCTTTTTTGTCCGCGTATTTCATTTAGCTTTTGTTCAACTATTTTCAGCTCCTCAATTTTTTTATTTCCCTTGGCTGAATTAGCGTCTTCTGTGCCAGAAATTTTTGCAGCAACACTTTTAAGTTCACTTGAAATCTTCTGCCTCTCAATTGACAGACCTTCTTTCTCTTTATCCAAGTAAACACTTTCTTTTTTAAGATACTCTCGATATAAAACCGCCAGTTCCGTCTGCATTTCTTTGGCTTTTTCAAATTTTTCCACCTGCTTTTTCAAAAAATTCAGATGCGGAGCATTTTCTCGGCGTAACATCGTCACCTCTTTCATATTTTCCTCTGTGCGCTCCAGCTTTCTCCCGCTGTCTTTTATTTTATATTGAAAAATTTTGAGCCCGAGCGCGTCTTCCACCATTTCCTTTCTGTCTTTTGGGCTAGCATTCAAAATTCTGTCCGCCTCACCCTGCGAAATGATGTGGTGCCCGCTCGAGCCAATGTTGACCGAGACCAAAAGGTTGTGAATATCCCGCAGGCGCACATCCGTACCGTTCAAACCGTATTTATTCAGACCATCGGCAAAAACCTCGCGGGAAATTTTGATAACATCGTAATTTAAATTTATATTTTCTCCCCCGTCATTTTCTAATTTAAAGACTTTGTCTGAATTATTAAAATGGATCGTGACGCTCGCGTGCGACCCCTTAGGCAAATTCTTAGACCCTTTAAAAATTAAATCGGAACCGGACTTGCCTCGCATGGACTTCATTGACTGCTCACCTAAAACATACCGAAAAGCTTCCACCACATTGGATTTGCCGGAACCGTTCGGTCCCACCACGCAAACAATAGGGTTCTCAAACTCCAAAACAGTCTTTTGAGCAAAAGACTTAAAGCCGTTTAATTCAAGCGTTTTAAGCCGCATTGTATGATTATATAGTAAATTCGATTATTTTGTAACATAAGTTTCTAATTCCTTTGCTAATTGAAGCACAGTATTTTTACCATCAGATTCAGGGTAACTTTCCAAAAGCTCACGAATCAAGAGAATGTACAGGTTGTGATATGGGCTTTTTGGATCTGCTTTTCTTTTAGCAATCTCAATCCTTAAATTATCCACAAAATCAGCCAGCTTTAGTATTTTGGCTCTTGGGGCTATTGTCCTTAGTTTTTTATAAAACTCCAATTTTTGTTCTTTGTTGTAATTTTTAGGATGAGAAACTTCTTCAACCAAATCCGCAACAGATTTTGAGAATGTTTTTTCTAATTCTTCATAAGTCGTATCCGTATCTTCCAAAGTATCATGCAAAACTGCCGCAATGAGTATTTCCTCATCGTCCACATGAAATTCATCCTGCAAAACTGCAAGCACTCGAAGAAAGTGATTCTTTCCACCCGCCGCCTCAAATTTTTTAGTTGCAAATTCTATAGCGAGATCAATAGTAGAAGTTTCCAGTTTTGTTTTCGGTTCTAATTTTTCTTTCATAATATTTATTCTAATGTTCTAACGAACTTTAGAACTTCCATTCCTCGCTTGGTTAATTTGTGCCGAACCGAATGAAAATCGTTTCGCTTGATTAGTAGCCCCGCAATTGCCATTTTATAGATATGGGCAGAAATATTTTTAAAATCCGATTTTAAATTTTCAGAAATTTCAAGTACTGACATTTCAGGAGATTTTTTCAGCAACTCAAGTATTTGTAACCTTCGATGATTTGCAAATCCTTTTATTATCCTTTCCAATTCCCTTCTTGATTTTTTCATAATTTATATTCTTTAATTCTATAGAACTTTAGAATTCCTAAATTATTTAATCATCTAATCCAGCCAATTTTTGGCTTTGAGGGCGGCTAGAGCGGCGGATTGTTCGGCTTCTTGTTTCGATTGACCCTTGCCTTCGGCTATCAGGTTCGGTCCGAAGTAGATACCGACGGTAAAATTTTTATCGTGGTCGGGACCGGACTCTTTCAGAACTTTATATGCCGGCGTGAAATTCACAAATTCCTGCGCTTTTTCTTGCACCAAGGATTTCGCATCGCGCCACAATTTTTTGGAAACAATTTCTTCCGTTTTCGGAAGCAAATTCTTGTGTATAAATTTTTCCACCACTTCTATGCCTTGATCCAGATACAGAGCGCCGATATATGCCTCATAAGTGTTCGCTAAAATATATTGCCTTGCCTTACCGTTATCTTTCGCTTCGCCTTTGGACAAAAGCAAGTAATCATTCATGCCAATTTTGGTGGCTACTTCGGAAATAATCACGGCATTCACGAGAGCTGAACGGAGCGCAGTCAGTTCCCCTTCTGTGTATGTCGGATATTTTTTATATAAAAAGTCGGTGACGATAAGCTCCAGCACCGCATCACCTAAAAATTCCAGCCTTTCATTGTGTGAAAGTTCAGTGGAAGAATTTTCGTTTATGTAGGAGCGATGAACAAAAGCTTGTTCCAATAGATTCTTGTCTTTAAAAATTATTTTTGTTTTTTTCTCGAAATTTGAAAAATTTATCATATATTTACTTTTTAACTTTATGAACTTTATAACTTTTTACTACTGATTATTTCAACTGCTTTTGCAATAAGTGGAATAATGTCGTTATAAATACGAAGCTCTGGAACCTCCGTCATCTCAAACCACCTTGCTCCATCGAGCCCGCCGGACTTTTCCAGCTCTAGCTCTCTATACTCGCTTGAAGCTAAAAAGTAAACAACTTTCTTTAAACTTTTTCCTTTCTCTGGATGCGTCGCGACATATTCATTTGTCCCGAGCGTTTCTTCTATTTTTGCATCGAGTCCGATTTCTTTCTTGATTGCTTTTACGGCACCCTCTTTGAGATCGCCGCCTGCTTCAATTTTTCCTTTAGAAAGAGTCCAGTACCCAAAGACATCGTGTACAAAGGCAAACACAATGGTGCCGTCCCCGCCCGAACGACCGGTGTCGTCCGGTCGGGCGGGTTTTTTTGCATAGACCAATGCGCCGCCCAAATTCTCCACTGGCAATTTTGAAATATCCACCGGCTCTTTGGGTTCTTTCGTGTCACTTTTCTTTTTATCTGTCTTTTGGTGTTCTTTGTCCGGTTCGCCTATTTCTTTGTAAACTGCGCCGAGCACGCCATTGACGAATTTGCCGGAATTTTCCCCGCCGAAAGTTTTTGCCAATTCGATAGCTTCGTTGATCGCCACTTTTGGAGGCACTTGCGAACGGTCGCCAAAGAGAAGCTCAGTGAGTCCAATTCGCAAAATATTTCTGTCCACAATCGAAATTTTATCTATCGGCCAATCAGGAGCCGCTTTTTCTATAATTTTATCTATAGTAGAGTGCTTCTTTAAAACATCGCCCAAAAGCTTTAGTACGAAGTTGTCGTCTTCGAGTCCGGGGGCGAATTCTTTTAAATTTCTATCGAGAACTTTTTTAAGATCGTCATTTACACTAGTGCTTTTTTTGGTAGGCGAGAAATCCCACTCAAAAAGCGTCTGGAGCACTATGGATCTTGAAAGGTGCCTGTTAGCCATAAAAACTAGTATAAAATTGAAAACTAACTCTTCTCCTCCGCCTTCTTCGCTTTTGCTTTCTTTTGCTTCTTTTCTGTCTTTTTGACTAGATCTAGGACTTTTTTCCCTCGGTAAAAACCGCAGGCTGAGCAGACTGTGTGCCTTCTTTTTAGAGCTTTGCAGTTTTCGCACTTAGAAAAGCTCGTGCTTTCGAGAGCATGATGCGAACGGCGGTTTCCTGTATGCGATTTTGTGCTTCTCATTCGTACTACCATAATGGGCTTATCCTAGCATATTATGGGCGGAAAGCAATCGAGAAAATTTTGGAAAAATTTAAAATGTGATATCATATGAACTATGGAAAAGGAGAAGAAATTGCATAATATTAGACATACTTTAGCGCATTTGCTGGCGGCGGCGGCGGGTGAAATATATAAATTTGACAAGATCAAGTTAACCCTCGGTCCAGCTATAGATAATGGCTTTTATTACGATATTGATTTTTGTGGAGAAAAAGTTACTGATGCGAATTTGCAGAAAATTGAAGATAGAATGCGAAAAATTCTGCCTAAATGGACAGATTGGGAATATAAAGAAATAAGTGAGGATGAAGCGTTAAAATTTTTTAAAAACGAATATAAGGCGGAATTGATAAATGAAATTGCGGAGCGTGGAGAGAAAATTACCATATATACCTGCGGAGAATTTACTGATTTGTGCCGTGGTGGACATATTTCTAATCCATCGAAGGAGATACGACCAGATTCTTTCAAATTAGACCGTGTAGCCGGAGCCTACTGGCGCGGAGATGAAAAAAATAAAATGCTCACGCGCATTTATGGATTGGCATTCGAGACAAAAGAAGAATTGGATGCTTATACAAAACAAAGGGAAGAAGCAGAAAAAAGAGACCATAAGAAATTAGGAAGAGAACTAGAACTGTTTATGTTCCATGAAACAGCTCCAGGTATGCCCTACTGGCTACCAAAAGGTTTAATTTTGTATAAAGAACTTGAAAATTACTGGCGCAAAAAACACGCTGAACTGGGATATCAGGAAATTGCCAGTCCGCTTGTAAATAAAGCAGAACTCTGGAAAATTTCTGGACACTGGGACCATTACAAAGAAGATATGTTTATCGCGGACATGGGAGAAAACGAGGTTTACGGTATTAAACCCATGAATTGTCCAAACGCAATGATTGTTTTTAAGTCAATGCAAGTTAGTTACAAAGACTTACCTCTTCGTCTATCTGATACAGACCGTTTGCATCGCTATGAACGGTCAGGCGTTTTGAATGCTCTTTTACGTTGTCGTTCCTTTCAGCAGGATGATTCTCACAATTACATAACTGAAGAAATGATAGAAGATGAATATCTAAAAATTATGGAAATTTGCAAAGAATTTTACGGAATTTTTAATTTGGAATATAAGTTTAGATTAGGAACAAGACCAGTCGGATTTTTGGGAGATATAGAAACTTGGGACAAAGCAGAGAAAGCGCTACGGAGTGTCCTTGAAAAGTCTGATAAGAAATATGATATAGCAGAAGGTGATGGCGCATTTTATGGACCAAAAATTGATATAATTATGAAAGATGCAATTGGTCGTGATTGGCAAATGGGTACTATACAGCTTGATTTTCAGCAACCTAGGCGTTTTGAACTTGAATATGTGGACAGAGACGGAAAGAAAAAAACGCCAGTAGTAATACATAGAGTTATTTATGGCTCTCTGGAACGTTTTATCGCTCTCTTGATTGAAAATTATGCCGGCGCTTTTCCTCTCTGGCTCTCGCCGGTACAAGTAAAAGTGATCCCCGTGCGCGTAAATCATAACGAATATGCAAAACAGGTTTTTGAATTATTGAAGGAAAATAATGTCCGCGCGGAATTGGACGACAAAGACGGAAACCTCGGCGGAAAAGTCCGCGATGCGAAAAATAACAAAATCCCCTACTGGATTGTCATCGGCGATAAAGAAATTGAAGCCAAAAAAGTGACTTTAGAATCCCGCGACGCTGGTCAGCTAGGGCAAATTTCGAAAGAAGATTTGGTAAACAAACTAGTGGAAGAAATAAAAAGTAAAAAGTAAATTTAAAAATATTATTAAAGAAGTCTAAGGAAAAGGTATGAAACACAATTTTGACGATCCAAGAAAAGAGGCAGTTTTTGTTAATCAGCAAGTGCTGGACTCAGGTTACGCCAAAGCTTTAAAGGTCCTTTCTAGACCAATCAACCCAGTAGACTTCAAAGATATCTATCGGGATGTCGAGAGAGACATTGCCTTCGTCGAAAGAATGGAAAGAAAGTTTTTTGAAGAGGCATCTAAAGAACCACTCGAAAAACAAAATCGAAGGAAAATCGCAAAAATCTTTGAAGCGATTATCTTTCAGCATGCCGAGCAAAGCAACTGGTTCGGTGATACCGCAACGACAATAGAGGCCTCTCGTTTTGATGATATCGTCAATAAGGTTGACACAATAGTAGAATTTGAAGAGCCTGAATCAAACGCTAGTCATTTGGCACTTGCTATGGATGTGACGACGGCTAATAGCTTTAGTGAAAAATTTGAGCATATTAAAACAAGTATTGAACAAGGTGAACTTACTAAAGTAAAATATTTTGTTTCAGAAAGTTTAGGTATCCGAGGTGAAAAATCCGGTATTCCACATGTCGTGATCGGTGTCGACAGAAAAACAATCTTTGACGTCATAGAAGCATGGAATCGCGGTGATAATAAAAAACTGGCGGACCACCCAGTTCAGATAAAAATTCTTGGTGAAATAAAAATCCAACTCGAAGCTTTTAAAAAATGCGCTGAAAAATTCAACAAATATAGTATTGTACGAACCTACGAAAGAACACTCCGCATTATAGAATTAATCATCTCCTCAAAAGAGATCAGTGTGGCTGACTTAGCTGAAGCTGAAAAAGATGAATACTTCATCGCTATCAGACAAAATGCGGAGGATATCAGTCAAGGCAGAACACCTTCGGGCATGAAGGCAATTGATTAAAAATAAAAGTATATCGTAAAGGAGCTGATAAAAAAGTTAGCAGAAGAAATAAAAGAATTTACAGAAGCAGAAAATACTGAAGAACTAGCAGACATTAAAGAACTCATTAAGCTTTAATGACAAATCGTGAAACTTGAACTTACTTCCCGTAACAATCAAAAGTTTTGGCTTTTTTGGTTTCATTTCTAAATATCAATCTCGGCCAGCTTCGCGTTGGACTGAATAAAAGATTTTCTTGGAGGCACTTCGGAGCCCATTAGAATATCGAAAATCTTATTAGCTTCTTCGGCGTCATCAATGTTTACTTTTTTCAAAACGCGATTTTTTGGATCCATGGTCGTTTCCCATAGCTCTTCCGGATTCATTTCACCGAGACCTTTGAAACGCTGAATGTGGGTCTTGTTTGATTTCTTTGATACCTCTTCTTTTTCTTCTCCCTCGCCTTCGCTCGGAATTTCGGCTTCTTCTCCCGCCTCAACTTCTTGTATTTCGCTCACATCCGCTCCCTTGCCGACAATTTTTAATTTTTCATCATCATTGTAAGCGTAAGAAATTTCTTTGCCTTTTTTGATTTTATACAAGGGCGGCTGGGCGATATAAATATACCCCGCATCGATGACTTGCCTGAAATATCTGTAAAAAGGTGTAAGAAGTAAAGTGCGAATGTGTGAACCATCCACATCGGCATCGGTCGCAATAATTATTTTGTGATAGCGCATTTTGGAAATATCAAAAGTGTCCCCAATCGAAGTGCCCATCGCAATCACTAGAGACTTCACTTCTTTCGAAGCAAGCATTTTGTCTATGCGCGCGCGCTCCACATTCAAAATTTTACCCCGAAGCGGAAGTATTGCCTGCGTACGACGGTCTCTGCCCTGTTTGGCCGAACCTCCTGCGGAATCTCCCTCCACCAAGAATAATTCTGATTCTGAAGCATCTTTGCTTTGGCAATCCGCCAGCTTACCGGGAAGCGTCATACCCTCAAGCGCGCCTTTGCGCAGGATAGAATCCTTGGCGGCCTTGGCAGCTTTGCGAGCTTTGAGAGCTAAAATAGACTTGTTTATTATGGATTTTGCGTCGTCTGGGTTTTCTTCGAGGAAATTATTAAAGGCCTCGCCAAAGACAGTCGCCACCGCGCCCTGCGCTTCCATGCTGCCGAGTTTGGCTTTCGTCTGACCTTCGAATTGAATCTCGCGAAGTTTTACGGAAATGGTCGCCGTCAAGCCTTCGAGCACATCTTCACCAGTAAATCCGCCTTCGGACTCTTTCATCATTTCCTGTTTCTTGCAATATGTATTCAAAGTCCTCGTCAGCGCCGTTTTAAAACCGGTTACATGCGTGCCGCCTTCCTGAGTGTAAATATTGTTGGCGAAAGGAAAAATTCGGTCGACAATGTCGTCCACATATTGCAGAGCCACCTCCACGCCGACGCCGTCTAATTCTTTTTCCACATAAAAAATTTCGCTTTGAATCGGTTTTTGAAATTTGTTGTAATGCTTGATGAGAGAAATAAGTCCGCCTTCGAAAAAAAAAGCGGTGGAAGGTAGTTCTAGTCCAAGATCTCTGAAATAAAAAAAGTCAGAAGTGTCTAACTTGGAGGTTCTTCCTCCAAGTGGAGGAAGAACCTCCAAGTTTCGCGCATCAATAATTAAAATTTTTAAACCTTTCACCAAGTACGCTTGCTGACGGATATGGTTGACTATTGTATTTAAATCAAATTTAAGTTCTTTGAAAATTTCTACATCTGGCTCAAAAGTCACAATTGTGCCGTGGAGTTTGGAACTGCCTACTTTTTTTACCGACGCTTTGCGCTTGCCCTGTGAATACTCCTGCATGTAAGCCCCGCCGTCTCGATGCACCTCGACTTTACAATAAATAGAAAGCGCATTCACGACCGAGGCACCCACACCGTGCAAACCGCCGGAAACTTTGTATCCACTATTTTCTCCGCCGAATTTCCCTCCGGCATGCAGAGTGGTCATCACTGTCTCTAGAGCCGAAACTTTTGTTTTCTTATGAGTATCTACTGGTATACCTCGGCCATTATCCGCCACACGAACACGATTCCCCGGCAAAAGAACTACTTCAATATCATTACAAAAACCTCCCATCGCCTCATCGCGCGAGTTGTCAAAAACCTCCCATACTAGATGATGCATTCCCTCCGGTCCCGTAGTGCCGATATACATCCCCGGACGTCGCCGTACAGGCTCCAAACCCTCTAAAACCGAGATATCTGAGGCGTCATAATGGTGTGCAGCTGCTTTCTTTTCTGTGTTTTCTTTTGCCATGTATAATCATATTATAACAAATTCCCTTTAAGTTTGCTAGTGATATTTATATAAAAATTAAAGAAATAACTATACAAAAAGTATTACATTCTCTCAATAATATTGAAAAATTCCTCCCAAGAAATTCCAAGCAGTTTGAGGTTATTTCTGATAATAAATTGAGGTAATGGATTGTCTAGTGGAATTA
>OBEQ010328071.1_pt1 | contig 61388 bp, 66 predicted proteins | sample 1670901 | NCBI WGS metagenome assembly OBEQ01 (sample SAMEA104232315, study PRJEB22302) | groundwater metagenome | biome: forest; feature: aquifer; material: groundwater | place: USA | collected 2011-08-07 | depth 5.4 m
CTTTTTTTTATACACTTATCCCCACGCTCTAATACTACTAGTATAAGAGTATAAAACAATATGAAGTTTACCTTTGAGAGGGATTCTTTTCTTGAAAAACTCGCTCTCTCCTCTCGTTTTACTTCGTCCCGCTTCTCCTCGATCTCTTCTCTACAAGGGGTTTTATTGTCAAACAAAAACGGCGAGCTCGAGATACGGGCGACAAACCTGATCTCATTTTTTAAAACCACAGAAAAAACACAGGAGAAAAGTACCGGAAGCTTCGTTATTGAGCCGAGAAGAGTTGTTGAGTTTCTTTCGCTTCTTTCACCGGGGAAGATAACAATGGAGCTCAACGAAAAAACAGTAAACATCGCACAAGGGAGAACAAAAGGAGCGTTTCCTCTGATGGAGGCGAAAGATTTTCCCCCAACGCCTAATTTTGAGAAGGAAAAAGAGGAAAAAATAAAAACAGAGTTTTTTGTTAAAAATCTTCCCTTGCTGCTTTTTACCACCTCACAAGACGAGACGAGACCGGTCCTAACCGGGGTAAATTTCCTAGCTCAAGACGAAGAGTTGGCGCTTGTCTCAACTGATGGATTCCGCCTCTCACTATTAAAAACAAAGAAAGCAGAGGGAGTTGGATCGATGCTTATATCGGGCACGTTTCTTGAAGAGACACTGCGTTTCATAAAGGAAGAGAAGGAAGTAGGGTTGTCGGTTTCCGAGAAGGAGGCTGTTGTACGGCTACGGGTAGGGAAACATGAGTTTTATTCGCGGATTATTGAAGGAGAGTTTCCGCCGTATGAAAAAGTCGTGCCCACAGAACACAAAACAAGAGCGACCTTAGAGAGAGAAGAATTTCTGAAAAACGTAAAGATCTCCTCGGTGTTTGCGCGAGATTTTTCAAACATAATACTGTGCGAGTTTAAAAAAAGCGGAGTTACGTTAAGGCCGAAAATAGACGGAAACAACCAAAATACCACAACGCAAGACGCAGAGGTGAGTGGAGAAGAGCAGATAGTGGCATTTAATTTCAAATTTCTGGCCGATTTTCTAAACCATGCAAACGCAAAAAAAATCACGATTGAGGTACTTCGTCCAGACGCGCCAGTGGTGTTTCGAATGGAGGGGAACAAGGACTTTCTTCATATTATTATGCCGGTAAGAATCCAGACGTAGAGAGGTTTGTTTTTTTTCCACTGCCTGCTATAATAATCCGTCTATGCAAGTAAAAGAAACGGAACGAGTAGAAAGCCCAACGTCCGCTTTTGAATTAATCCTGCATTCATTACCCCCCTTTACAGAAGGAAGACAAACTCATTTTTATCACGACGAGGTGGTTTTATTAAGTCAGCAAAGAGAGTTGGGAGAGATCGCAAAAAAAGTTCTTAAGTGGAGAGAGGGAGAAGATTCAATTTTTGATCACGACGCCCTTCCATCGGATCTTGATCTGACTGCTGCTTTTGAGAACACAGAGCTTCAAATTAAGGTTGGACAAAAAGCACGAGATCTTCTTATAACCTCAAATCAAGGGTTGGTCGGCGAGATTGCAAAAAAATACATAAAAAAGATAGAACACCGAGACGACATCAGACAGTACGGCGTTGAGGGCCTAATTCGTGCAGTCGATCTTTATGATTGGAGAAGAGGGATAAGATTTTCTACCTATGCGTCAAACTGGATACACCAGACGATACAAAGAGGCAGAGAAGAGCTGTATAAAATAATAAAAACTCCCGAGGATCTTGAAAGAAAAGAAAGAAGCCTAATAAAAATGGAGGAGGCGTTTTATGGTGAAACAGGGAGGTGGCCAAATATTCAAGAGATAGCCGCAATTATTGGACTGCCCCCCGAAGACGTGATCGCTATTAAATGTAGACCAAGAGCGCAATTGATTCTTGATGTGCCAGTTTTTTCAAAAGGAGGAAGTACTTACGGCGAGCTTTTGTCAGAGAGTGAACTCGATGGAAACAAAATAGAACAGATTGATGACAAGGGACAGGTACAAAAGCTACTTGAGAGCTTAGATGATCCAAGGCAGCGGACGGCCCTAGAGCTTTATTATGGATTGAATTCAGATAGAGAGAGTTATTCTTTCAGAGAGGTTGGAGGAAAGATGGGACTGAGCCATGAGATGGTAAGAATAATAATGAAGAGAGGGGAAAGGAATATGAAAAGAGCTGCTACGGTAAGCCAGAGTGCCATTCCAGAGGACAAGCACGGAGTTTTACCTAGGGAGCGAAATCCAGAATCTTTTAAAAAATTAACCTCCAAACAGTTCCGGTATCTCTATATTGTTCTGGGACTTTCTCAAAGATCTATCGCCGAAGAATTCGGAGTAAACACGCAAAAGGTACAAAAAAGCTTGCGAACTGCCAATCTCTTAAAGCTTATAAGAGAGAAGAACGGGAGAGTCCGATATAAAAAGGCGGGTTAGAGTTCTTCGAGTTTTTCTTTTTTTTCGCCCTCTTCTTCTTTTATAAGATTAAGAAAGCGCTCTGTCGAAGAGAGTCTACGGTGGCCAACAAGCTTTGCGATATAGTCGATCGAATAGCCATTCAAAAGCTGATGAGCAATGAAAGTATTTCTGAAATCATTCACCGTTGCATTCTCAATTCCCACCTCACGAAAGCATCGTGTGATGATCTGGCGGATATTTCGGATAAGAAGAGGCTTTCCTGTGCGGGTAATAAAGAGATAGTCCTCATCTATCGGGTCTTTGGTTGAGTTGCGGGTTTTTAGATACTCTTGTACGGATTTTTTTACCGCCTTATTGAGAGGGACATTGCGAGCAGGATTTTTTCCATAGGCTCGTACATACAGTTCTTGATCTTTAAGATCGCCGAGACGAATATTGGTAAGCTCCCCGATTCGTACACCTGTCTGGAGAAGAATCTCAACCATCGCATAGGTTCTCTGGTCGTCCTTTGCCACATCGCGGATCGCCCTATACTCGAGCTTGCTGAAAATACGCGGTGGAACTTGGATATACTTTGGATGTGAGACATCGAGTGATGGATTTTGCTCAATAAGACCCTCGTTTTTTAAGAAACGGAAAAACGTCCTGATTGAGTTAAGTTTCCGTGAAGCAGACTTTTTTGAGTAATTATCGGTTAAGAGCTTGTTAATGAATCCGTCGATCTCTGCCTTTTTTACATCCCGGACATCATTAATGTCTTTAGACGATAGGAATCCGACAAACTGCTCTAGGTCTTTTTTGTACGCGACGATAGTAAAGTTTGATTTTCCCTGCTGGTTCAAAAATGTGATGAACTTTTCGATTAACGAAGGGAAAAAGTAATTATCCATAACAACCCATAATATATCATATAATTACAGAAGTTTCAAGCTAAAAATTAATCGGTAAAGATCTGTACAAACATCTTGCCGTATAGGCCTGCATCAGTAATTCCAACCCCAATTTTTTTATAATCCGGAGAGAGAATGTTTTCACGATGGCCGGGCGAGTTCATAAGACCTTGGTGGGCAATATATGCATCAGGAGCAAACGCAAGATTTTCTCCGATAACACCATAGGAGACTCCAGCAACATTTGCACGAATCGAGACATCCGAGTGATCAACAGGGGAGATATGCGAAAAAAATCCATACTGGAGCATCTGAACGGCGTACGAGCGGGCAATATCTCGCAACCGCTCATCAGACCCGAGCGGAGGAATACCCACCCGTACACGCTCTGTGTTCACAAGCTGAAACATAGTCGTTTCAGAGGAAGGATCGTAGGAGATTTTTTGCCGGTCCACAGTAAATCCGAGCTGTAATACCTCACCAGATTGGGGCTTTATAGTAAGGAAATTAAGCGTTTCTGCTGCGGCTCCTCCAAATACTTCTTTTATCTTTGACTCAAATGATTGGGCAAGATTTACAAAAACTGGCCCGGTCTGAGAAGAGAGAACTTGTTGCTTGACCTCTCCACGTACCGGAAGCCCAAAGATCAGACTTATAAAGAATAGAAAAATGAACATTCCTTGAACTGCGCCCACAAGAAACCCAAGAGCAATATCAGGGGGGCTGTTGCGTGCTTTTAACACAAGGTTTTTAAGAAAAAAATATATCACGAAAAAAAAGAGAAGCTCTGCGATAAACCAGACGAAGAAAAATCCGATAACAGCCGCATACCCTCGGGGCAGGCTAAAGTAAGAGGCAATAAAGCTCCCGAGAGGGTTATAGAGCCGATATGAAAGAAGCAGTGCAAACAAAAATCCTGCGAGCTCAATCATAGTTCGAATGAACCCATTGTTCGTAAGTACAAAATAAAGGAGCGTTGCGATAAAGATAAGATCTACCCAATTTCCCACCATAAACTATTGTATCAGTTTCGTCTTTTTGTTTACTTTTTATCGCTTCTTTGCTATACTATTCATCTCACACGAGCGTGAAGAGGAGGATAAAAAGCACCAATGGCAGAGAAAAAACTCAAAACTGCGACAAAAAAAACATCCCTCAAGACGTCTCCGCACCCAATGGACTTACTGCTTCAGGGGCATGCTGTTGCATCAATTAATAAAGGCAACGAGATTGACGCAAAAATTATTTCGATCTCCAAAAAAGGAGTACTGTTTGATATTGGAGCAAAAGCAAACGCAGTTCTTGGAGACCGTGAAGTAAAAGAGATCTCCTCGTATCTTTCTTATTTGAAACCAGGAGATACTGTGAGAGCAAAAATAATATCTGAAGAATCGCGCGATGGTTATCCGGTTCTTTCTATGCGAAAATTTTTTGAGAAGGGGAAATGGGAGATTCTCGAAGAGAAGAAAAAAAACGAAGAAGAAATGGATGTAATGTGTGGGACCTATGGGAAAGGCGGAGTCTTTATAGAGTTTATGGGAATACGGGGAGTTATCCCAAAGATTCAACTCACCGAAGAGTATCTCAACGAGCCGGAAAAACTCGAAGGAAAGAAGGTTCGCGTTAAAGTGCTTGAGGTTGATCAGTCAAAAAACCGATTGGTTGTCTCTCAAAAAGCAGCCGCCCTTAAAATCTCACAGAAGGAGCTGAAAAAAGAGTTCGACAAAATTAAGGTCGGTGAAAAATATAATGCAAAAGTACTCGGCATCTCGGAGTTTGGGATTTTCTGCGAGGTAAAGGGCGTTGAGGGGCTTATCCATATCTCAGAAATATCTTGGGAAAAAGTGACAGACATCTCCTCATTGTATAAAACAGGAGATACGCTTGATGTTATGGTTGTCGAAAAAAACAAGGCCGATCTAAAACTTAATCTTTCGATCAAGAGATTAAGTTTTGATCCCTGGAGTCAGATCGAGAAAAAGTATCCAAAGGACAAGGAGGTCGAAGGAGAGATTGTCCGAAGAGAAAAGTATGGATACTTTGTTCGGCTAGAGCCAGGAGTCGAGGGGTTGATCCACGAAAGCAAATTGACCGGCGAGGAGAGTCTAAAAGTGGGACAGCGTGTGAAGGCGTTTATTGAAAAGATAACTAAGGACACGCGCCGGTTGAGTCTCGTTCTCCCCCAGAAAGAAAAACCAGTAACCTACCGCTGAAACTCAACCCCTTAACATTCTTCTTGAACTGCTTTATACTGTTATTTATGGACCAGCATCCGATTCCGCGACAGATTACCACCTTTGAGTTCAAGCTCGTCGGTTTCATGACTCTGAAGCAGTTTATTTACTTAGTCATATTTTTTCCCTTGGCCTATATTATCTTTCGCCTTTTTCCGGTTCCATTTCTCAACCTCCTTCTCGCTGCCGCAACAGCGGGATTTGGGGTATTGCTGGCATTCGTGCCGGTGAACGATCGCCCTCTTGACGTGTATCTAAAAAATCTTTTGAATAGGCTTATCTCTCCAACACAATACTACTATCATAAGATCAATGAACCGGTGTACTTTCTTGAGGATCAACGGGGTTTTGCAAACCGGCAAACGATCTCCACATACATTGAATCACAACAAAAACTTACGCAGTATCTCTCCAGAAAAAAAACAAGTCAAGTGGAGAAACAAGATGAAGTGCGCAAACAACAGATCAACTCAATTCTTTACGCCCCTACAACTCCGACTCACACAGGGCTTGCAACCGCAGTGCCATCAATCCCCCACGTTGAAACTGAAGAAAAAACCCCGTTCATGGTTGGAGTAGTGAAGAGCAAAAAACAGACACCGCTTCCCGGAGTTTTACTGTACATAAAAGATCAAAAAAATACTCCCGTTCGTCTTCTTAAAACAAATCCGCACGGCGTATTTGCAAGCTATAGTATGCTTCCACCAGGAGAGTATACGGTCGAGATCAAAGATCCAAAAGAGCACTTTTTATTTGATACAATGAGGATACATTTAGAAGGTATAAACTCAAAGCCCTTAGAGTTCTTTTCAAAAGAACTGATGTAGTAATACTATGCCGATAACAAAACCTACCTCACCGGTGAAAGCATCCACACAGTCGTTTATCGAGATCGAGGAGGTTCGCGATGACATTATTGTGATGAAAGATTACTCTGCCTCAATCGTTCTTGAGGTCGGAGCGGTAAATTTTTGGCTCTTGTCGCAAGATGAACAAGGCTCAATAATCACTGCATACGGAGGCATTTTAAACTCTCTTTCATTTCCGATACAGATTTTAATCCTTTCTAAGCGAATAGATATCTCTTCCTACCTTGAGTATCTTGAGCAGAATCTCAAAAAACAGACAGATGAGAGAATACGCACGCTTTTTGTCAAATACGAAGAATTTATTAAAAATACCGTAAAAAAAAGCTCTGTTTTAGAGAAACGGTTCTTTTTTGTCGTTCCTTTCTCTCCGCTTGAGCTAGGAATTCAAGCAGGAGCAAAAAAAAATCTCAATAAAGAGTATGTTATCAGCAGGGCAAAAACCTCGTTGTATCCAAAAAGAGATAATCTTCTCCGCTTGCTTGAAAAAGTAGGACTCAAGGCAAAAGTTTTGCATCAACAGGAGTTGGTTGAACTTTTTTATAACCTCTATAACCCCTCGGCTACCGGTCGAGGACTCGCAACGGTTGAAAGTTATACGGACGTTGTTATGACAGCCGAAAAAACCTCATAATATGCTTGGACTTTCATTTGGGAAACATCAATCATCACACAATGCAAATGGAACAAGCAGAGCGGCGGATGTCTTAAGCAAAGGAGCAGTATCGATCAAAGATATTGTTGCGCCTTCGTATATTGAGGTAGATTTTAACCACATCAAAATTGAGGATAAATATTATCTCACTCTTTTTGTAGTCGGCTATCCTCGCTATGTTTCTGCAAACTGGCTCTACTCTCTTGTTACCTTTGACCACCCGCTGTATATCTCGATGTATATCTATCCAACAGAGTCAAAAGAGATTCTCGACGAGTTAAGACAAAAGATCGCAGAGATGGAGGCGACGGTTGAGAACGACATTAAGGCGGGAAAAGTAGTTGATCCGACAGTTCAGGTAGCTCTTGATGACGCTCTTTCACTTCAATCGGAGCTTGCAAAAGGGGCTGAACGATTTTTCCAGTTTGGACTCTATATCACGATTCCTGCAAACACAAAAGAAGAGTTAAATGAGTTGGCAAAACAGGTAGACTCTGTCCTTTCCTCGCTTCTTATCATCTCAAGAAAAGCAACACTGCAGATGGAGGAGGGTTTTAAATCAACCCTGCCGATGTTCTATGACAAGCTCCAAGTCTGGAGAAATATGGATACAACCTCTCTTGCAATGACGTTTCCGTTCTCAACAGCCTCCTTAACCCGCAATGAAGGAATTCTATACGGAGTTAATCAACACGATAACAGCCTTATCATCTTTGATCGTTTTACCTTGGAGAATGCCAACTCGGTGATCTTAGGAAAATCCGGGGGAGGGAAAAGTTTTCTGGTAAAGCTTGAGGCGCTACGCTCGTTGATGCTGGGGGCAGATGTTATTATCATCGATCCGGAAAACGAGTACCAAAAACTCTCTGATGCGGTCGGTGGAGAGTTTGTAGAATTCTCGATAACCTCCCAGTATAAAATTAATCCATTCGACCTTACCACGGATAATCCGGAGCCGGATGAACTGCAGAATAAACTGCTTGACCTGCACTCGCTGATGCGTGTGATAATGGGAGATCTAACTCCGGCACAGGATGCGCTTTTGGATAGAGCGTTAGTGATGACCTACCGGGCAAAAAATATTACTCAAGACCAAGAAACCTTTAAGAATGAACCACCGCTTCTTGAGGATCTCTACAAGAGCTTTCTTGGAATGGAAACGCAGGAGGCAAAAGAGTTGGCAACAAGACTTGAGAAGTTCATCACGGGTTCGGCTGCAGGAATCTTTAATCAACAATCCAACTTTGATATTAAAAATAGATTTACGGTTTTCGGAATACGAGACCTTGAGGAAAACTTGCGGCCGATTGCGATGTATGTTGTACTGGATTATATCTGGAACCGCGTCCGGAAAGAGCGAAAAAAACGGGTTCTTATTGTTGATGAGACGTGGTATCTTATAAAAAATAAAGATTCTGGAATCTATCTTTTTAACTTTGCAAAACGTGCACGAAAATACCTCCTTGGTCTGACGACAATCACCCAGGACGTAGAGGATTTTCTCTCGACAAACGAAGGAAGAGCCATCATCACGAACTCAAGTCTTCAGGTTATTCTCAAGCAGTCACCCGCGGCGGTGGATAAGATTACAGAAACATTCTATCTTACCAGTGGAGAAAAGCACTTTTTGCTTTCTGCCGGCGTTGGTGAGGGGCTTTTTTTTGCCGGACAATCCCACGTAGGTTTTCGCGTCATCGCCTCCGATGAGGAAAAAAAGATCATAGAGTAGAAATTTTAATGATCTTTTTTACTTCATCATCCTCAACTTGAGGGAAGTGTTTGTAATACTGAGAAACCGATCCAAAACTAGAGGGTCGATCTAAGATGTATAACTTGTCAAATCCGCGCAGGTCGGTATCGGCGGCTGCAACAGGAGCGACCAAAAGAGTTGCTTTTGGCTTTTTGGAACGAATAAACAATAGAGCCGCTTTTACCGAAGCTCCTGTTGCCACCCCATCATCAACGAGAATCACAACTGATTTTTTGAGGGGTCCGTAAAGGTCTTCGCTTAGATGAAAATTTTGGCAGTATTGCACAAACTTATGTTCAGCAATCTTTATCTGTTGATGAATCTCAGATTTTGCTAACCCAAGAGAGTGGATAACCGGGGGCTCAAGGTAGGTAAACTCAAAACAGACCGCTCCGATTGCAAGCTCCGGAATATAAGGAGCAGGAACTTTGGTTACTACAAGCGGAAGATGTTTAACTTTAAGTTTTTTAGCTAAAATAGTTCCCAAGATGAGCCCGCCTCTTAAGAGCGAAACGATACAATACTGAGAGTTCTTCTTAATCTGAAGGTTTTTTTTGAGATCCTGATACAGTTTGTCCGCAGCCCGCTGTCGATCTTTAAATATCATCGGGTATAATATAACACAAGTGAGGGCTCGTAGTTCAGTTGGCTAGAACGTCGCGCTGGCAGTGCGAAGGTCAGGGGTTCGAGTCCCCTCGAGTCCACCACTTCGTCCATTTCTTCATATACCTCTTGACAACTAATACTTAGCATGTTAATATTTAACTAGTTAAGTATATGGCAACTTCTATGACACCAAATCGGCAGATCAGCTATACCATACACAAGGTCGTCTTTTTGATGGATAAACTCGCAGACCACGCGTTGCAGGAGACACCCGAGATTACGTTTTCCCAGTTTCGTATTTTGATTGCAATCGGTCGAACCAATGAACTAACGCAAAAGAAGATTGCCGAGTACTGGGATATGACCGAGGCGGCCGTCAGCAGACAGGTAGAAAATCTCCAGAAGAAAAAACTTATCACCATTCACGAGAATAAACACAATAGGAGACAACATCTTTTGAGATTGACTCAGGCCGGACGTTCTCGATTGGAAAAAGCATTTGAGACTGTTGAGAAAGCCCACGAGAAGCTCTATAGAGATCTCACCAAAGAGGAAAAGAAAATTTTTATAGACGTATTAAACAAAATTCTTCATACGATCTGCGGTAATAGTGGAAACTTCAGCTGCGATCCTGTGAAAGGAAAAAAATGAGAGCAAAATTAGCACAAAATCCATTGGCGGTGATTTTTTTTACAGTCTTTATTGATCTGATCGGGTTCGGAATTCTTATCCCGATAGTTCCTCTTTTAGTCGCCTCTCCAAGCTCTTCTTTTTACCTTCTCCCCAAAGGTTTTACTGTGCAACAAGGGTATATTCTTCTTGGCTTTTTGACCGCAATCTATCCCCTGATGCAGTTTTTTGCAACTCCTATCTTGGGACAATTCTCCGACCAGTTTGGTAGAAAAAAACTTCTGGCGTTATCAATTTTTGGGACCTCGATCTCGTATGCACTTTTTGCGATAGGAATTTTTACGAAAAATCTCCCTCTTCTTTTCGCATCTCGCGCATTTGCGGGTCTCACAGGCGGAAATATCGCAATAGCCCAGGCAGCAGTTGCCGACGTGACAACGCCCCAAAACAGGGCTAAAAACTTCGGGTTAATCGGGGCCGCTTTTGGTCTTGGATTTATCGTCGGCCCGTTTTTAGGAGGGAAGTTTGCGGACCCGAGTTTCGTATCTTGGTTTAATGCCACAACGCCCTTTTGGTTTGCAAGTATCTTGAGTTTATTAAACGGTTTGTCGGTAGTTTTTCTTTTCCCAGAGACTTTAAAAGTTCGTACAGTAAGACAGCCGATACATCTGGCCCAGTCGGTAAAAAATATTATCAGGGCATACAGCGAAAAACACCTGCGCATTCTTTTTTTGACGAATTTTCTTTTTTGGTCTGGTTTCTCATTTTTTATAACGTTTTTTAGTGTCTTTTTGATTAAGCGATTTGGATTTAATCAATCAAATATTGGCGATCTCTTTGCATACTTTGGCTTATGGGTGGTGTTTGTGCAAGGTTTTCTTGTTCGCAGAATAAGTAGAATCTTTGGGGAAGCGCAGGTTTTGAGATTCACTTTTGTTTTTACAGGAATAGGAATCCTTTTGTACTTTCTACCGCAGATCTGGTGGCAGCTATTGATTGTTTCGCCGTTTGTCGCGATTCCAAACGGACTCACACAAGCAAATTTGCCGGGGCTCATCAGTCGTTCGGCCGACTCAAACATCCAGGGCGAAGTTCTAGGGATAAACTCCAGTCTTCAAGCTCTTGCGCAGGCGATTTTCCCTCTCCTATCGGGTTTTCTTGCCGCCAAATTGTCCCCTGAAGGCTCAATTTTCGTTGCAGGGATTTTAGTAATTTTTACGGGAATTTTTTTCACCTTCTTCTACAAACCTCATATAACGCATAGTTATGAAGTTGGGTCTTCGAAAAGGGGCTGAACCATATGGATACATGGACAAAACTAGCAGATAATCAAACAATACAGAAAACTATCAATGCATTGAAAACAAACGGGATCAGTGCTGAGGTCGCTGAAAATGGTGAGGAGGCGAAGAAAAAAGTGCTCGCAATGATTCCACAAGGCGCAGAGGTTTTTACTAATACCTCGATAACTACTGACTCAATCGGGCTGCCCAAGGAGATTGATGAATCAGGAAAGTACGATTCGGTACGAAACAAACTTAACCGAATGGATCGTAAAACTCAAGCAAAAGAGATGCAGAGATTGGGAGCGGCGCCGGAGTGGATGGTAGGGAGCGTTCATGCGGTTACACAAGACGGTAAGGTTTTAATCGTTTCAAATACAGGTAGTCAGCTAGCCGGTTATGTGTATGGCGCAATGCATGTGATCTGGGTTGTCGGAGGACAAAAAGTTGTGAAAGATGTTGAGCAGGGAAAAAAGAGAATTTACGATTATATTCTTCCGAAAGAAACTGTTAGACTGCGCAAACAATACAATTTGCCGGAAAGCGTATCAAGTTTTGTCAGCAAACTTCTTATTGTAAATAAAGAGATAAATCCAGAAAGGATAAAGATGATTATCGTAAAGGAGAAGCTGGGATTTTAAGAGCATTTATGGGTTGTGCAACCAGGCTAAAATTGGTACAATAATCTGGTTGTTTTTCTTGGGCCTGTAGCTCAACTGGTAGAGCAGTAGCCTTTTAAGCTATTGGTTGAGGGTTCGAGTCCCTCCGGGCTCACACGGTTTTATTTTATAATCTCAAAAATATCGAGAATCTCTTTCGGCTCCTCGGGAAAGATCTGGACATCCTCAACGCGACTGACCGGAGGACCCTCCTTCAGCGTATCTACCATTTTTGCAATCGTTTCTTCTTCGGCCTGTAGCAAAGCCTCAACTCCCCCAGATCTCCCAAATACTTCAGGTCGCTCATAGTTATTTCTGACCCACCCCTTTACCTGCAGAATCTTTGCCTGAATCTTTGTCCAGGCACGGAAACCCACACCGATGACATCACCGATGATGTAAACACGCGCTTGCTTAAGCATATAAATTACCTAATATCTGGATCTACTTCTTTTGACCGTTTCATGTAGTCCGCTGCTTTTTGTCTGTCCCCTGATTGTTGATAGAGAATAGAAAGGTCATACAAGACATCCCGCGCGTACGGATTGTGCCTCAAAAGATCCTCGAGTCGATTAATCTCAACCTTTCTTTTTCGTTCATCGGCAAAGACAACCTGTCGCATCTCTGGACCAAACTGGGATGTCAGGTTGGTAAGTTCATCTGGAAACTCCGGCGCGGTTTGGATATTTTTTAAGAACTCACCTGCAGACTGTTTACCCCCTTGGGCAAGCCCGAAATAGATCGGAGAAATGGTCTGCGAGGCAATGATATTCAGAAGCACAAAATAAAAAAATAAGAATCCTCCCAGAAACCAAGCAAATTGAAATTTTTTTCTTCCGCCAAACGGCGTATTTTTTTTTGTCATTGGGAATTATGCACCTCCTATTATATAATTTTTCTATGGATCTTCAGCTATTGCTTGATCGCCTCCTTATCCTCGGACTCGCACTTGGCGCCGCGCTTCTTGCAGGGGCGCTTACTCTTCTGATGGCGTATTTAATAGTCGTTTACTTTCGAATGAAGAAACGCGAAGAGATCTCTCTTGAGATGGTGACAGTCCAGATCACTCTTCCAAAAGACAACGAGATAAAGATTGATGCCGCAGAGCAGATGTTTGCCTCGCTCTCATCTCTTAAAAAATCCGGGTTCTGGTCGGTGTTGGAGGTGGATGATACGATTGCATTTGAGATCGTCGGAAAAAAAGCAGATATCCGATTCTATGCCTCTGCTCCGGCCCGCATTATCGACCTGGTTGAGAAAACAATCTACGGATACTATCCCAATGCAGACATTCAGAAAGTCGAGGAGCCAAATATTTTTACCGAAGAGGGGAAGGTGGCTTACGCCGGGCTTGTTGCAAAAGGGACAAGCCATATGCCTTTAAAAGTCTATAAGGATCTTGCGACGGATGCTCTTGCGGCGATTACATCCGCAGTTTCTAAGATGGGCGATGGGGAAGGTGCAATAGTTCAGCTTTTGATTCGTCCTGCACCCACAAAATGGCAGAAAGAGGGGAAATCCTATATCTCCTCCACAAAAAAAAGCGAGGCAGACCCTGAAAAAGCCACCTTTAAGACCGATCAGAAGACCCTCGAGCGGATTGATGAGAAAACGGCCCGCCCCGGGTTTGAGAGCGCGATTCGAGTTGTGGTGAATGCGCACTCAAAAGAGATTGCAGAGGCACATCTTCGAGACATCAAGACCGCATTTACCCAGTTTAACTCCGATCTCAATAGCCTGAAAACCGCGAAGGTCTGGTTTAAGGGCGGATTTATGCTGAACTTTATCTATAAATTTTTTCCCGTACTTCAAAGCCCGTTTGGGAGATCGATCTCTATTCTTTCATCGGACGAACTTGCGACCATATTTCATTTCCCAAACAAGACCATTGAGACCCCTCACATTCGCTGGCTCAAGGCAAAAACCGGCCCGGTACCAGCGGATGTTCCACAGTCAGGCGGGACATATATCGGTCAAGGATACTATCGCGGGATCAAACGGCCGGTAGATGTAGGTTGGGAAGACCGCAGACGTCACATCTACATTATCGGAAAAACCGGAACAGGAAAATCATACCTTCTCCAAGATATGGCAATCCAAGATATTAAGGCGGGTCACGGCGTATGTGTGATCGATCCTCATGGAGATCTGATTGACGAGATTGTAAAGTACATTCCTCCAGAACGCGCAGAGGACGTAATCTATTTCGATCCATCAGAGACAAGCCGACCGATGGGGCTCAATCTTCTTGAAGCCTATGATGAAGAACAAAAACACTTTATCACGACATCAATCATTAATCTCATGTATAAGCTCTATGATCCGCAGCGAACCGGCATCATAGGCCCCCGTTTTGAACACGCAGTCAGGAACGCAATGCTGACAGTGATGTCGGAAGAGGGATCAACATTTGTTGAGGTAGTGCGTATTCTGACGGATGCAAAATATGTTCAGGAACTCCTACCAAAAGTGCAAGACCCGATAATTAGAAGATACTGGACAGACCAGATTGCACAGACCTCGGATTTTCATAAATCAGAAGTCCTAGATTATATTGTTTCCAAATTCGGCCGTTTCGTCACCAACAAAACCATGCGTAACATCATTGGACAATCAAAAAGCGCCTTTGATTTTAGAAAAGTGATGGACGAGGGAAAAATTTTACTGATAAATTTGTCAAAAGGAAAACTGGGAGAGGAAAACTCGAGCTTTTTAGGACTCGTTCTTATTCCAAAGATTTTGGTTGCGGCGATGAGTCGTCAGGAGATTCCCGAGGAGAAACGCCGCGACTTTTTCCTCTATGTCGACGAATTTCAGAACTTCGCAACCCCCGATTTTGCAACCATTCTTTCTGAGGCCCGAAAATACCATCTGAATCTGACAGTGGCGAATCAGTTTATCGGACAGGTTGAGGAGGAGGTTAAAAACGCGGTCTTCGGAAATGTTGGTACGCTGATCTCATTCCGCGTTGGAGTAACCGACGCCTCGTATCTTCAACGAGAGTTCCAGCCGATCTTTAGCGAATCAGATCTTATCAATGTCGAACGCTTTCATGTCTATATGAAGACGATTGTAGACAACGAGCCGGTACCACCGTTTTCCGTTGACCTTACAAAGGATGTACAAGCCCTCAAAGCGCAAGGAAACGAAAAGCTTGCAGAGACCATCATTCAGCTCTCGCGATTAAAGTTTGGTAGACCGCAAGAGCTTGTGGAGGCAGAGATAACCCAAAGGGCAAGACTCTAGAAATTTAAAAGCATTATGCTGCAAACCTTCGCCACCCATTTAGTTGCAAAACATGTTCTTGTTCCGGATGTATGGAGTTTTACGTTCTCCTGTCACGAGCCGAAAGAGGCCTCATTTACTCCTGGTCAGTACATGATCCTGATAATTTCGCAGAAGGACGGGACAATAAAACGAAAGCTGTATTCGATCAGTTCTTCTTCGAAAGATAAAACCTCCTTCGATCTTCTTGCAAAAATTCTTCCTCGTGGGATCGGTTCTGATTATCTCAAAAAGATCCAGGTGAATGAGCAGGTGACGTTCCATGGTCCTGCCGGGATGTTTTATCTTAGAGAAAATGATCGACCGAAAATATTTCTTGCGGTGGGAACAGGGATCGCGCCGATACTCTCGATCTTGCGATCGATAAACATAGAGCATGCAACATGGGACGTGAATTTATTTTGGGGTCTGAAGACAGTCCGAGATCTCTATTATCTTGAAGAGCTGAAACAATTAAGAGCTCAAAATCCAAATTTGAAGTTTCAGATCTGTCTTTCGCGTGAGCAAAACCTAGATGCAATCAAAGAAAAAGATAGACAATATTTTGCACTTGGTCACGTCGATGCGATATTAAATACTCCAACCGGGGACAAAGATTACTATCTCTGTGGCGGGGCCCAGATTGTCGACTCTCTTAAAGATTTCCTTCTTGAAAAAAAAGTACCCCTCGAGCAGATGCATTTTGAAAAGTTTGTTTAGTTTGAGCTCGTGACGAAGAAATCTGACGGGAGCTGGGGATAGGATTGGTAAAGTTGTACTGTCTTGCTGACTCCGGAAGGCGTGGTTGCAGTAGATTTCACATACTTTCCCTGGGAGTTGAAATCTACTGTTCCAGAAAAACCAATAATACTGTTGGGCGCATACAGAAGACGCACGAGCAGAAACTTCGGGCTTGTAATATTGTTAGGATTACCAGCGGTTAGATCAATTTGTGTGGTTCCGCATGCAAACGACTGATTTGCAATTGTTGTTGGACTCCCGGTTTGAATGTCATTTGTATTGGATCCAAGCTTATCTCCAGTATCGGCAATCCAACGATTTATCGTATAGAGTGCGTTTCCACTGATCACAGTGATCTCCAATGCTATGTTACGACAATCTGTTCCCACTGGTCCATACCCATACCCAATGGCAACCTTTCCATTATAGCCAGAATTTTTTTTAAATGATCCATCGTTGTAATCGACGAGATAAAAGGTGAACTGCTGATTAGTGAGGAGGTTGGGGGAGAGAAACGTTGGTCCGGTAACTCCGGTCACATCGACATTTCCCGTAATCTGACCAAAGAGAGAAGGATTGATCTGCTGAAGCGTTGTTGAGGTCCCAACATGTTGATTGATCTGCGCCTCGATTCCGGCCTCGGCTGCAGCAAGGGCTTTTTGATTCTCCTCCTCAAGCTTGGTGATCTGTTGGTCGGTTCGAGAGGTAAAAGAGAGAGTAAAGACCACAGTAAGCACCACCGCCACAAGCATGACGGTGATAAGAAGCGCCTGACCAGAGTCTCTCCGAGACAATTCAGAGTTCATAATTCAGAATTCAAAATTAATTCATAATTCTGCACTCTTAATTCTAAATTCTTATTGTAGTTCTTTCCACTCATAGGTGAATGTTGATAAATTCTGAAATATCCCGTCAGCCAGATAGTAGCTTGGATCAAAGACGATAAAGAGAGAAGGTTGGAATTTATTCGTAAGCTGTATATTATTATGAATCTGCCCAATGACGTTTCCGACGATCTTGACTCCTTGGGTGGTTGAGTTGCCGGTGTAAAAACCACTATCTGCTACCAAGATTCCATCGATCTCCTGAACGGTATTGGTCAGCGTGATCCTCCCCGTGGCAAGCAGAGCAACTCCTCGATGGTTCTGCGTATTAAATTTATCAACGTTGATGGTAAGATCTCCCTGGACAATTATCACAATACCGTCTTGATTAAGGTCAGAGACAGAGAGATTCGCTTGTCCTCCAGCAGGATTCATGAGATAGATTGTTTGAGAAGCAGTTACCCCAGAGAAATCGCTGATTGTTTTGTACGATTTTCGCGCTTTCACGTAATCGATGAAAGAGTTGACCGTCAGTACCTTACTAAAGCCATTATTGTTTCCTTGCCACTTATACGTCGAGACATCTGCTGTTCCAAAATTAAGACTCTGTCCGCTCGTTGCCGCGCCCGGGCTGTTGGTACTAATGATGAAGAAGCGCCCGCCTGTATCATCGATGTCGCCTCCGTTGAATTTCTGAGGATAATAAGGAATGACGTTGGAGAAACTTCCCGTAACGGCAAATGAGCTCTCTTTCAGTTTTATCCAGTCGGTAGTAAGTTGAAAAAGAGCATTTTCTGGGGAATTTTGTGTAGAGCCAGGGTTGATGTTGAGTGCGATCCCCGAGACAGGCGGCGCAGAACAACTATTGTTCGTATCGACTAAATTAGCTAACGCATAGGGGCTTCCATTTACTGTTGAGACAGTGAGCGTTCCGGTGAGCTGGGTCTGATTTGGAGTAGGGCTATTGAAAGTTACCGTACAGGAAAAGGTTTGCGGAGTACAGGGATATTGAGAACAGGCTGGACTCGGTGTACAGCTTTGAGAACGAATGGAGGAGTTGGTAAATGAGATATTTGGTCCGGAGGAAAGCGATATCCCTGGGGTGGAAGAACAGATATTTCCGGCTTTTTCTATGAAGTTGCCCGAGACGGTGATTAGAGGATAGTTCACCAGACCAGTGGTCACCGATACTGGGGTTCCAGAGGTGCCGCAGTTTCTCTTGGGCGTGACGGTAATTGTGTAGGTATTCCCTACGGTGAGATTATTGAAGGTATATGAAGTAGTTGTCACATTCGTACTGATATCGGTGGTTGAGCCGTGTTTTATGGTGATGTCGTAGGAGTCTGCATTTGAAGATGCCCCCCAGGTAATAGTGATCGATCCGGGATTGAGGGTCTGGCCGCTTGTGGGAGAGGGGATCGAGAAGGATCCGGGAGCAGCACATAGGGTAAAGTTTGCATCCACCGTGATGTTTCTGGTGACATCGCTTCGGCTACAGGTTGGAGGATTGCCCGAGGCTGAACACGGGCTACATCCGGAAGGATCACATTCCCAAGAGGTGAATGTTGAGGTTGAGTTGGGGAATGCTTGCACGGTAAAACTTCCTTCGTTATCTATTTTTTTTGAGCATCTTCCTGTTGCTGAATCGCCATTTATAACACAGTTGATATCTCCGACAAGATCTTTGACTGCTCCTCCGCCTGTGCCATCTCCTTTTATAGTGATCACTCTCATCGGAGGTGTCGGCGTCGGCGGCGGCGGCCCTCCTCCAATACCCCCTATTCCTCCAATACCCCCTATTCCTCCAATGCCACCTATCCCCCCAATCCCTCCACTAGAAGAGCAGCCCCAACTCCCATATACATAAGAGAGTCCGGCATTTGTGCCGCAACAGGTCACACCAGGTGCGCAACCAGTTGTTCTACAACCTCCATTTATTCTTGTAATTATGCGAGTACAAGAACTACCTCCGCAATTAGAAGTGCCAGCTGTTCCGTTATATACATCATCACAGAACGAGTTTTGAGAACCAGCTCCAGCGCAGAAGCGTGTGAATTGATTAAATTGTCCACTTCCAGAACATGTTGCTAGCGTTTTTTTAGCAAAGAATATACTAAGAAGAGCAAAAATTATCAAAGCTCCGAAGATAAACAGTCTTGTTAATAAAATACTTGGTCTACGACCGGTGCGCATGAGCTGGTTTGAATTTGTTTATAATGGGTTAACTTATTCATTTTGAAATCATTAATAAACATATTTGTTACAGAGTGACAGTTGTCATAATCAGGGTCATCTTTAGAGAGCGGAAATGTATAAAAAACAAAAATTACATCTGAATCAGCTTTTATAGTAGAGGATATTTTAGAAGGACTTAACTGATTACAGTTTGACTCACTAGACAAAGCCTTCGATCTGAGCTTACATGCAGTTAATAAGTTATTTAACTGAAAGACTAGTTCGTCTGGAGTATAGGATACTGAACTATAGATATACACTTTATCGCTTACTTGCTGATACTTTTTTACTTTTCCAGAGATCCATAAATAATTTCCAATTTTACCTTTTCCTGCCATATAGCATCCCGAAGTACTATCACCAAGGGTTAAATCAAGACATGAAGTTGGAGAAACAGATCTTCTTATTGGTAAAAAATTATATCTTGGTAAGAAGTAAATTAAGATTAATGCTCCATTAATCATTATAAATAAGATTAGAATGATAAGAAGGAATCTATTCATAAACTTAATTTATTATGAATGAGTTGGAGAAAAGTTGCAAGAGGTATGTTATTTTTTATGAGGGATAAGGTTTTTTGAGCCTTGAATGATTCCTAAAATGCCAAAATGAGGAAGATCATTGGTTGTTGCAACCCCTCCAGATAAATCAGGAAGTTCGGAGATATTTGATATAGTTGTTGGTATAGCTTGATGGCTATCAATTGCCCTTTTTACGATTGCGTCGTATTTATTTACATCCCCGTTATAAAGAGCAATGGAAGCTTCCAACAGCCATGAATTATCAAATAAGCTTTGATAATCAGCAGGAGTTTTTTTTCCTCCTCCTATGCCATTATTAATATCAAGACGAACTACATGCCCAATATTAGCTTTTAAATAGTCAGTATATTTTCCTGGCTCTTTGCTATCATCGACCCAAGTGTAACCACCAAGCTCACTCATAATATAATGGCCGTTACTTCCGGGAGGCATTACTCTAATAGGATGTTGTTTGTCAATAGGATCAAAAGGCAATTGAGAAAGAAGTTCATTAATATTTCCAGATAGAGTTAGATCAACCCTAGCAACGACTGCTTGATATTTAGCATGGGCAAATTCTGAAGATTGTGGAATCTCGAGGTATGCATCGCCGATGGTAGCAACACCTCCTGTATTTTCTACGGGGACAGTCTCTATCCCAACTAATAGTCCAGACGTAACAAGTCCGCCCGGCCCCCTTGCATCGACAGCATTACTAAATAAAAATGGTTTTGCTTCAATTTTAGGAGTCTGTTGACTATTATAAAGAGTGAGAGGAACTATCTTTCCATCTTTACTTTTGTACTCAATATTCCATACGTCTCCTACTCCTACTCTTTCAATAGGATGTTGATTAAGCAGGCGATCAAGCCCTACTCTACCAAGATTATTGATTTCCTGAATGTTATTGAAGAGTTCTTGTCGCTGCTGTTCTATCTGAGTAGGAGGGACTATCTCTCCTGTTGTGGGATGTATCGTAGGGGTTTCACCTGGGGTTTGTGGACCAGAGGATGGGGTTGGTTTGTGACTTGGTCCTTCAGATCCTCGATGAGTTAAAGTATAACCCCCTCCAACAAGCCCTCCAAGCGTTAATGCAGTAACTCCTCCGGCAATGAGCCTTCTTCCTCTCCCTGGTCTTTTGGGTTCCTTTGGAGCTTTTCGAACAGGTAGTTCTGCTGGCGGGATTGGGGGAGCCGCCGGTTCTGTAACAGGGTGTCCTATGCGACTTGCTCTCAGTCCTCGTTCAATTGATCGATCTGCCATAGCTTATAGTAAAACTACTATAAATTCATTATACACTCTTTTGGGGAGATATGTCAAGAGACCAGTCCTACAGGCTAGAGATTAGTACAAAGATACTGATATTTTGCCTCAAAACCGGCACAGACGGCTTTTTGTCGGTCTCTGTTGTTGCCAAACACATAGCCTAACTGACCCGCTAGATTTCCGTAACAGAATTTTTTGTCGTCTTCGCTCAAAATCTTACAAAAATCAGTTGCTTGATCCTCAAGTTGACCCCCAAAATCAATAACAATCTCGTTCAGCGCACCCCTCAAACAGTACTGATGATAATCCTTTATTTGGGGAACTTTATCACAGACCTCCTTGACACGATTTATATTGTTTGAGTTAGTCCAGTAGGTATCACGTCCAACTCCCATAAAACAAGCAAAAGCCGCATCGTTGGGGACTTTTAGACAATCCTGAATGACTGCATCTATATTATTATGCTCGAGTTCAAATAGCCAATTAGGCTGTCTTGCATAACATTCTGACTGAATGATCTGATCCTGATCGATTGCGTTGCATGGAAATTGAGGATCGCTGTTTAGCCATGTTGTCTGATGTCCCGGGACTGCACCAAATCCCTGTTTTACTACAACGTTTTCCATAAACGCTCCCCCGTAACAAGGGATTTGTTCATTACTCTTTCCCAGACTTTTACAAAACTTGAGCGTTTCCGGAAGGTTGTAGTTGTTGTACGCCATGAGCCCGTGTCCGATACCGTGCCAGCACGTAAATGCGTTAAACTGAGTAGAAACAGACTGGCAGAGGCCGGTAATATTTCTTGCTAAATCCGTGGTTCCCTTATCGCGCAAAAATCCTTCCATAGCTCCGTGAAGAACTCCAGAGGAACAGGTGGGATCCATGATTTGGAAAGCGTTTGCTCCCTCAACCAGATACGTAACTCTTCCAAGTTGATGGGCTGCTTGGTGACAGGTTTGTGGAGAGTTATCTGCCTCCTTATTGAGTTTTTTCAAAAGATCTACGGGGCTGTAGAGAGTTACAAGCAATCTCAGTTTTGTCTCGTTTTTTGCCACATCAAGGACGGAAAGCTTGTCCAGTTGAGCTTGTTTAGCGTTTGGAAAAAAAGAAAAGTACTTCTTCAAGAACCAGGTTCTGAGATTTTCTGTAAACTGATTAAATTTTTCCTGGAATGAAGGTGGTCTTGTTTTTTGAGAAGAAACAAAATCCGGATCTTTTTGAACAGTTATCTGACAGGTGTGTTCTGGAGAAAGATGATCGTGACAGTTCCAATGCCCTGCTTTTTCAAATTGAAAAGACCAGCTCTTGCCCGGTTGAACAGGCTCTTTTGGATCAAACTCGGGATAGATCTGGTGAGTGGGGTGGATATCAGAGGCGGGCCAGTGCGGCTGAAAGCCTTTGATTACAAACTCCACCGTATCGCCTTGCTTGATCTCTATTGTATTTGGATGGAATCCGCTGTCATCAAGCTGCATTACATGAGCTTGTAGCTCATGTGCTGAAACAGAAGAAAGAATAATGAATAAGGAATAAAAAATAAAGAGATAAAAGGATCCCTTCATGATCTCATTTTACTATTCTTTTTCCTTCTTCTCGACACTGTAGAATTTTACGCGGTCTGCGCGGAACATCAACTCCATCTCTCCAGTGGGGCCGTTGCGGTGCTTTGCGATGGAGACCTTTATCACGCGCTTTGAGGGATCAAGAAGGTCCTCTGTTTCATCCTCCACGTACAGGAAAAGTACCACGTCGGCATCTTGTTCGATTGCGCCTGATTCTCGAAGATCCGCAAGCTGTGGTTTCTTTGATCCCCGCTGTTCGACCGCTCGAGATAACTGGGAGATTGCAAGAACAGGAATCTTCAGCTCTCTTGCAAGGTTCTTGAGACCCTGGGAGATAAGAGAGACCTCTGTTACTCGCGAATCAAATCGGCGACCAGCATCGGCAAGTTGAAGATAATCGACAACGAGAAGTCGTACATTTTTTTCCACTTTCAATTTTCTTGCTTTTGTCCGCATCTCCAAAATCGAGACACCGGGAGTGTCATCGATATAGATCGGAGCATCCGATAGTTCGCCCATTGCCTCTGTTAACTTTTTGTAATCAGAATCAGAGAGTCTTCCTGTCTTAAGGCGCCAAGCATCAATGTCCGCTTGGCCTACTAAGAGTCGATCTACGAGCTCTTCCTTGCTCATCTCAAGGGAGAAAAACCCGACCGGCAGTTGTTCCTTGACCGCAATATTAAGGGCAATATTAAGGGCAAGTGTCGTCTTTCCGATTCCTGGTCTTGCGGCAAGGATGAGGAGATTTGAGTCCTGCATGCCGGCAAGCCTCTTGTCGAGCTCACTAAATCCCGTCGGAACTCCACGAAAGGACGTCCCCTTTTTCACCAACTCCTCCAGACGCTCAAAACTCTCTGCAAGAATCTCTTTCAACTCCATAAAATCTTGATGGAGATGCTCCTGTGAGAGCGAAAAAATCTCCTGTTCTGCCTCATCGAGCAGCTTTTTTGTGTCTGCGGTCTCATCGAAAGAACGTTCAACCATCCGGGAGGAGAGTTCGATGAGTTTGCGCTTTGTGTAGTGATCTTTCACGATCGTCCCGTAATGTTCAACATATGCGGAAGTCGGGACGGTATTTATCAAATCAGAAAGATACGAAGCCCCGCCAACCTTTTTTAGAGTCCCATCTTTTTTGAGTGCGCTTTGTAGGGTTACCAGATCAATCGGCTGCTGCTTCTCAAATAAAGTAAGCATGGCAGAGTAGACGAGCTGATGTTCCGGGATATAAAACTGTTCAGCTTTCAAAAACTCAAACACCAGATTGATCGCAGAAGGATCAATAAGGATGGCGCCGAGAACGGATTTCTCGGCCTGAACATCGTGCGGCGGAACTTTAAGGGCGTCTGACACAGCCATACTTATTTTAATTTTTAGTTCTTAATTCTTAAGGAATGTTTAACTCTATTAATGAATTATTTCCTTAGAGCTTGAATAGAAATTAGAAATTAAGAATTAGAAATTATGCGCTCCGCTTCATCGGGATTATCTTCATCTCCTCATCAAGATTCTCTTTTTTCACGGTAAGTTGATCAACAGCCTCAGCCTTATCGATCCCAAATTTTTTCAAAAACTCATCAAGCGCTGTCAGTTTCCCAAATATTTTCTGATCAAGCGCAGGGTCGTTGTAATGCATCGGAATCACGATCGAGGGCTCTACTTTTTTGACCACCTCAACCGCTTCCTCGGCATCAATAGTATAAAATCCGCCGACCGGCACCATCAGAATATCGATCTCACCCATCTCATCCAGTAGCACCTGATCAGGAACTATTCCCATATCTCCGCAGTGGAGAATCGACATATTTTCTGCCTCTATTTTGTAGAGAATGTTCTCGCCCCGCTCGGCCCCTTGCTGTTTGTCATGGTAGCTTTTGTAGCCGAAGATGCGGACGCCGTTTTTCTCAAACTCACCAGGCCAGTCAACTACAAGGGGCTCGCCTGTGATGGCGCTGGTGAAGTTGTGGTCAGAATGCTGGTGGGAGACGGTGACGATATCTGCCTCGGTTTTCGGGAATTTTATCCCTGTCATTTTGGGGTCAAATGGATCTGTGACAACTTTTGCGTCTTTTGTACGGATAAAAAATGAGGCGTGACCGATGTATTTTATAACCATAGTGAGTGAAGAATAACACAGGGATTTCTAATTTTCAATGAGGATGTGAGACAGGTTAAAAAACTTTGAAGGAGGTAAGGAAGCTGCTTATGATTTGATTATAAAAATCTATAGTTTTCGCAGTTTTCTCAAACTCACCACCAGCAAAAATGTCTAAGATCCCTCCCTCTTTGTATCTGTATGGTAAATAGATATCGGCTAAAAGTCCTGGAGGGAGATGTGATAATTTATATCCGGTTACGTTTCCAACGATAACCTTTTGGGGGAGATCGTTTGCTCCATTTGCTGCAGGATATGCCTGATTTTTGGCAAACTCTTCAACACTCAATTTTTGAGGATTGTCGAGTACTCTTACCGAGATACTAAATCCCGCACCCAGTTTATCAATTTTTTGAATCTCTATTCCGTTCACGTTGGGTTCGTCCAAAATTTGCCAATCAGCTGGATAAGAAAACGAAAAGTTATACTTTTGGCTGACAAATTGCCTTAAACCGTTTGTAGTCTTTGATTGATTTATGATTTCGGCTGTTGATTGTGCCCGAGTTGGTATAGGAGTATTTCTCTGCGAGAAGTTGGTAGTGGTTTGACCGCGACTTCTTTTATAGACCACAAAGATAAAAAGTCCTCCTACTATTACCACCACGAGTATTACAATAATAAGACGGACAAGGTTCTTCTTTCCTATCAGATCCATTCTATTGCTGTACTTTAAACTCAAACCCTTTCTGTTTTAGCTTATCGATGATGGTAGGGAGGGCTTTAACAGTGGAGAAATGATTAGAATGCAGAAGAACGACTGATCCGTCTTGAGCGTTATTAACAACACGATTGACGAGTTCATCGGTTGAAGGATCAGACCAATCACGAGGATCAACAGTCCAAAACTCCGATCTCATTCCCAGATCGGCTGCGTACTTGGCAACAACAGGATTTGTTCCTCCGTATGGAGGTCTAAACAGAGTGATTTTACGATCACCGAGAAAAGAGTTAAGAATATCTTTTGTGGATTTTATCTCATCAAAAATCTGATTCGGAAGAAGTTTGGGGAGAAAAGCGTGGGTGAGGCTGTGGTCGCCAATGGCATGACCTTCGTGTATCGTTCTATTTGTTGTGCTGGTATAAAGCTTACTATTTGAACCTACGAAATAAAATGTTGCTTTTACTCCTTTGTCTTTTAGAATATCCAACAACATTGGATGATATACAATGTTTGGTCCATCATCGATCGTGATATAAATCGATTTTCCCGTATTGCTCGTTGTGCTAGCTCCAAGTACTTGGCGATTCAGTTTCTGCCCTGTTGGGATTTCAGTCAATCTTCTCGTATTGGTATAAAACTGCGCATAGATTGCAACACGGGCATCATGATCGTCGAACTCGGCGTTTGTGACGGACTCCACCTTTGCTGCAAACGAATCGAGTTTCTGATTCAATTTTTGATCGTCGATCGTTAGCGTAAGAGTGGTTTTTTTAGGGTTTGTTTGATCTGTTTGTTCAGAGAGGGTTAAAAGCGATTTCAGCTCTTGTGGGGACAGCGTAAATATAACTCCACCGCTGGTGATCGAGATCGGTTGAGATATGTACTCCGCCGCTTGTTTGCGTATCTTTTCCAGATCGGTTGCACTATATGTTTTTACTACGGCTTGAGTTGGTACGGATATGGGTTTAAGAGGTGGAGCGAAGATATTGGTAAGGATTATCTGAGAGAGTTTGGAAGTGACTGTCTTTACGCCATTTTTTTGAGGAATCGTATTTGCCCAGTTGCCTGAAAAATCAGGCGTTGGCGGTTGTGGTGGCTTATTGATTTGATTTGCGATATCTAATACCTTCAGAAGAAGAAGAGGTTTGGATACGCGACTTACTATCTTTTTGTTATCCAGTCCGAGTAGAGAACCGTTTTGTACGATGAAATTTTGGACAATATTCCCAGTTCTTCCTTCCGCAACAAGCTGATCCAGAGTTTGTTGATAGTCTATTTGTGCCTCGATATCTTTTTTTCTTACCGCAAAAATTTTTCCATCATAGCTTAAGTTCAACGGAGTTTCTGTATCGAGCTTGTTTTTGACAACTGTTGCGGTCTGACTCTTTGATAAGGCTGAAACATTTATACCATTTAGCTTAAGACCAACGATAGTTTTATCCTGATGTAATCGGTTATACAATAAAACCGAATCTTCGAGAAGGAAAAGGAGGGCAAGCGCTATGAATAAATATATTCTGAAATTCTTCATTGTTTTTCAAAATTAAAACATTTTCCTCGAGTGATCTCGATGGTTTGCTCCAGACCTTCGGGGACAAGGAGCTCCCCTGGCCGGAGCAGATAATTAGCGTTTTTACAGATGGTATCTATTTTGTTTCTGAATTCTTGCGACTGGGTTTGATTCAAGCTCTGAATAGCATCTATGGTTTTATCAATTTGATAGCTTAGTCTCTCTGCATTAAAAGCCAGATCGTCAAATTTATTATTTTTGAGATTGGTATTGAGGTTTTGTACGTTGCTTGTCTCAAACTGGACCAATAGGCTTGCCTGATCTTGCGGAGTTTTTGCGTTATCTAATTGCTCATTTTGCTGTGTTACTTCAGTAACCGTTTGTTCAGACAGCTTGTCTGATGGAGTTGCAACCGTAACATCAGGAAAAACTGATGAATCTAAAAGCTGAAAGGTTGCCTTTGACGACCCTTGCAAGGGGGTTTCTTCAAGGGCTTGAGTTGTCTCTATTTGAGCGGGTGAGTTTTCTGGAGGAGGAGCGGTTTCCTGTCCTGTCTGCTGTGGAGGGCCTTCTTGGGTAGGCGCTTCTGGAGGAGTTTCCGGCTGTGTGTTCGTTGGGTTTTGGTCTTGCTGGGTTGTTCCATCCTGGCTGAGCGCCGGTGTATCTGTTGGTTGTTGATCTGGGTTATCGGACTCGCCCAAAACATTCCTGTGCGTTGTATCATTATAGATGTTTTTATGCTGTGTTTGTCCCAGTGGAGCAATAGTAACCACTCCAATGATAATCTCTATAGCTATAATGATCGCGATTAGATTCATCTCTATGTACTATTATTAAAACAGACAAAAGAGAAAAAAGAAAGAGAATAGTTATAACGATGTTGTTCTTGTTTCAAGAAGCGTAAATTTTTGTTTTTGAAAGTCTAGCAAATAATATTTTTTTTCAATCCGTAATCCAGTAGTATCATTGATTAATTCTTGGGTGAAAAAGACTTTCCTGGTTCTTACGTAGTAGTTAATTATATTCGGATTATTATACCAGGCCATATCTAACCTGCTCCTTCCCACATAATACTTATATTGCCAATCCGTATCATACGCGTAAACCCCAACGAGATGCACAATAAGGCTGTAAAAAAGCAGAAGAAAAAATATAATGGAGAAAGCGAGTTTTGTCAACGTACTGCGGAGAGAGTAGATGAAGTACACACCGAGATAGATAAGAAAAGGAATGCTCTCCGTCAGCAGACGTGGACCGTATGAAAAGCCACCTTCCCAAGCCCACCAAAAAGAATTAAAAAATAAGAGCAAAAAGAAACTGACAGTCGAGGCCAATAAGAAAATTCTCACGGGTTTTTCTAATATAGTCTCATTTTTTAACGATCTCCAGATAAATCTATAAATTCCTAGAGCGCTTAAGATAAAAATAGGACTGAATACAAAAAGCCCAACGTTAGGACTCATCAGAAGACTTGCGATGACTTTTAACCAGTAGAGAAGGTTAAAAGACTGAAACGATCGCATAATCTCATCGTTATATCCTCCAGGGACTCCTATTAAGGACATACTGAAAGTCCAAGTAGAGATCGAAAGAAAAAAAAGAACGATTGAGGATGTAACAACCTTCCGATACTCTCTATAAAAAAAGAGCGTAAGGACGACTGCGATAAAAAATAAAAGATTAGAGATGCGAATGAGAGTCGCTAGGGCGAGGAGAGTTGAGACAATAATCATCAAAGATTTCCGCCTATTTTTTAAGAACTGCAAAAATAAATAAAAAGAAAGACTAATAAGAAGAAGCGATGGTCCATGCTGCCAGTTGCCTTGAGCTGCGGTACTGTAGGCCATAGTTCCAAATCCATACGCGAAGGCGCCAGCGAGGGCGTAGAATAGGTTCTCAAAAAGTGCATACGTAGTAAGAAATATAAAAAACACGGAGATACTGACGAGCAAAGACGCATACAATTTTCCCACCGATTGATAATAGGTCTCATAGTCTTTTTGAAAAAATGTCGCAGCCGAAAAATTGTGAATCCCGTTTATCCTGTCGGAAAAAAAGAAATACGGAGCTGCAAGTATTCCGTTTATGACAGGTGTTTTCGGATATAATATATTTTCTTTACTTTCGACGCCGACATAGCCGATCAGTTGCGTCTTAAGCAGATAGGATTTAAAGTTCTCTATATCCAACCTTTTTTGATAAATAATATTGAGTGCGGTAAGGTTGTTGGGTATTGAGTCGCTTGTCGGAGATGAGTTGGCGTGAAGGGTATATATTCTCAAAGCAAAAAGCCAAACCAGGATCCCAATAAGAACAACACCAAAAGGACTGCGGAATGTATTTACACCGAGCCTGATATTAAATAACGTGCAACGAAGAATTTCGAAACCGTCAAAAAAATTTATTTTCTTCCCTTCTTTATATGTCCTTGGATAGTATGAGATATCTACCTCGACAATTTTTCTGCCTTTATTGAGTGTCTCGACGAGTAACTCTGTCTCCAGTCCAAATTTTTTTGTCGAAAAAGTGTAATATTTGAAATCATCTGAATAAAAGAGTTTGAAACCCGATAATACGTCTTTTACCCCGACACCGTAAAAAAAATGTATCAGCGATCCGAAGAATTTTTTTGCTATCCTAGTAAGCCGGTTAGAGTAGGAGAAGACTTTCCTTTTGTTTCTGACAATCCGTACACCACTTGCCAGCCTAGCATTGTTTTTTTTTAAGGCGTTGTATAAAAGAACAATGTCTTTTGGATCGAGTTCGGAATCTCCATCCAATACAGCAAATATATTCCCCCGGGCTTGCTTTAGAGCCTTTTGTATACTCGCTGATTTTCCTAAATTTTTTTTATTTGTTATGATTGTAATCCCTGGAAAGTGTTTTTTAATATCGCTAAGGACCTTTTTGGTTTCAGTATTGGTTGAACCATCATCGATTAGTAGCACCTCTTTTTTAAATGGAAGAGAGATGGTTTCCTCGATAAGCCGAAAGACTCCAGCGGTCTCATTTAATACTGGTATAGCGATAGAGATATAGTCTTGGTCCGTCATGACAATATAACAAAAATCAGTCTCTATTATACCTGGAATTTTGGCTTTAATTTTGGGCTTGACAAATCAATTTAGGTCACCTATAGTTTAAAGTATATGAAAAAATTGCCTCTTTTTATTGCCTCATCATTTATGGTCGTTATCTTCATGACTTTATCTATTAGAACGGTATCTGCTGCAACAGTAACTCCTTACAGACAAGCTACAATAACGTGGAAAACAGTATCAAATGTACAGGGTTATAATATTTATTATAGAGCCGTCGGGGAAAAAACCTATTCCAACGCGGTACGACGTCTCTCTCCTTCATCATTCAGGCTTACAATAGGCTTTTTAAAAAGGAACACGCGGTATGTCTACCAAATTGCTGCACTTGATCAAAACTGGAAAGAATATAACTGGACTCCTTTAAAAACAATGTAGTTTTTCGTATGCGTTAGGCCTGTGTAGAAAGAAGTTTTTTTGCCCAGTTGAGAAGTCTTTCTTCATTCTCCTTTTGATGAAAATAAAACGCGTCAATTTTCAACGATTCAAGAGCAAGAGCCCCTTTGGTTTTCCTGATCGCTTCCTCTAGATGATTCACCGCTCCGCAAAAATCTTTGTAATGGGCTGAATGACCAAGGCCAAATACCGCAAATTTTTTCCCATCCAGAGTAACACCCTGCATTTTTTTTATCAATGAGACGAAAAACTGATGAGGTTGTCCCTCTTCACCGCTAACCTTCCAACTGGGAGAACCGAGTACAACAAGATCGTATAGTTTAAATTCGTCAGGCTCAATCTGATCGGCAGTTTTTATCACCACATCATTATGTTGTTCTTTGAGTACAGACGCGAGAAATTGAGCCGCGATCTGGGTACCGCTCGAGTACGTTGCGTAGACGATTAAAATCTTCATAATAGCATGATTCTCAAATTGATATACTTATATACAAAATACCACAAACAATGAAAAAAATTCTCTGGAAAATTGGTGGAGAAGCAGGGATGGGAATCATGACCTCTGGACTCGCGTTCTCAAAATTAGCCAGTCGCTCTGGTTATTATGTGTTTGATTATATTGAATATCCCTCACTGATTCGTGGCGGTCACAACGCATTTGAGGCAGTTTTTAGTCACGATGTAGTCCATGGATTAAAACGCCAAGTTGATTATCTGGTTTGCCTTAACAAACAAACATATGAGCTGAACAAAACAAGATTAGAACCTCAAGCTTGTGTGGTATTTGATGGCGGAGAATTCCAGCCAGAAGAAGTGGGAACAAACATCGATGTACCGTTTAAGAAAATACTGCATGAACTCAATGGAGAAGGAGTTATGAAGAACACGATTGCCCTTGGTGCAAGTACCGCTCTTTTAGGAGGAGACCTCCAAACGCTTCTTACTATTATAGAGACTCAGTTTGGGAAAAAAGGAAAAGAAGTAATCCAGTTTAATCAGACGTTTGCTCGGGCTGGATATGAATATGTCACGAAAAATCACTCGAACAAAATTCGTCCGATTCTGGCAAAGCAAAATAATCCGGCAAGACAGGTTGTCCTAACAGGAAATGATGCCTTTTCTCTGGGTGCCGTGATAGCAGACTGTCGTCTGTATGCTTCGTACCCTATGACACCCTCATCATCTGTGCTAACAACAATGGCAGCGTGGCAGGACAAAACCGGCAGTGTCGTGCGGCATGCCGAGGATGAGATTGCGGTTATCAATACAGCGATAGGCTCATCCTTTGCTGGTATTCGCTCCGCGGTTGGTACTTCAGGTGGAGGATTTGCCCTGATGGTAGAGACTGTTTCACTGGCAGGTGTGACAGAAATTCCAATCGTGATATTTTTATCACAGCGACCGGGTCCTGCCACAGGGATGCCTACCTGGACAGAGCAAGGAGATTTACTTTTTGCTGTCCACGCGGGTCACGGTGAGTTTCCCAAAATTGTCCTTGCCCCAGGTGACGCAGAAGAGATGGTCGAGCTCACGATGAAGGCGTTTAACCTAGCCGATATTTATCAGACGCCAGTAATTGTTATCACTGATATGTCACTCTCTGAATCTCACAAAACACTTTTGGAGGGAGACCTTAATGGGTTGATTAAACGCTATACAATCGATCGGGGAAAAATTGTTCCAACTCCATCTGCCCCAGTCTACCTCCGCTACAAACGTTCAGATGACGGAATTTCCGAGATGCTGATTCCGGGAAAAAAGGGATATTTCTATCAAGCAAACTCGTACGAACATCTTGAGGATGGACATACCACAGAAGATAGTCTGCCGAGGACAGAGCAGGTCGATAAAAGGAATAAAAAAATGCAAACCTACCTTAGAGATCATCTTGAAAGCCCAAAGGTGTATGGAGATTTTGAGAAGTCTCAGGTAGTTTTTGTTTCCTGGGGGAGCGTCAAGGGGCCGGTTCTTGAGGCAATGAGGCTGCTGCAAGAACAAGGCACACAGGTCTCGTTCATTCATTTCACTCATATATATCCGTTGTCTTCTCAAGAAATTACTCCGATGTTTCCCAGAGATAAGCGATATATTCTGATTGAGAACAACTCTCATGCACAGTTTGGAAAGCTGTTACGGCAAGAGACAGGTATTCAGATCGAAGAAAAATTATTAAAGTATGACGGAAGACCTTTTTGGTCGGAAGAAATTGTGGAGTATGTTAAAAACTCCCTACATAGAGATGGAAAAGATTGATGAGTTTGACGGATACACGCCGACATGGTGTCCTGGTTGCGGAGACTGGGGTATCGGCATGGCTATCAAATCAGCATTTGTCCAACTTGGGTATGACCCCTCGTCTGTTTTTGTGGTCTTTGGCATTGGCTGCTCCGGAAACATGAACGATTTTCTAAATGCGTATGCTATCCACGCACTTCATGGAAGAGCAATCCCGAATGCAATCGGAATGAAGCTCGCGAATCATACCATGCCGACAATTGCGGTTGTGGGAGACGGAGATTGTTATGGAGAGGGCGGGAATCATTTTATTCATGCGTGTCGGGGGAATCATGACATCACTATAATTGTGCATGACAACGGAGTGTATGGACTGACGACAGGACAGGTTGCTCCAACAGCCCAGAAAGGAGCAAAGTCCAAGTCTACTCCAAAAGGAATTATTGAGATACCGATGAATCCTTTATCGCTGGCACTCACACAAGGAGCGACCTTTGTAGCCCAATCATTTGCTGGAGACTTACAGCATATTGTCGAGATGATTAAGAAGGGAATCGCACACAAGGGATTTTCTCTTGTTAATATTTTGCAACCGTGCGTTACATTCAATAAAGTAAATACCTATCAATATTATTATGAAAAGACATACAAGCTTGGTGAAGAGTATGACGCGAAAGAGTATGATGGTGCACTTAAAAAAGCGGGCGAAGTAGGTGAAGAAAAGTTTCCTCTTGGACTGTTATATCAGGTTGAGAGACCAGTATATCACGAGGTTGCGCTTGAGGGACTGGGCGGAAAAACACTTCTTGAAAAACCGCGCTTTACCGAGTTCCAGAAACTAATAGAGGAGTTTATTTAGGGTCCACTGCTATAATCAAACTTAAGATGCATAAGAATCGGTTGGTCTCGTTGGATGTGTTTCGTGGGGCAGCAATTGCCGCAATGATCTTGGTAAATAATGCAGGAGCCGACGCATACATTCAACTAAAGCACTCACCCTGGCACGGGTGGACATTTACCGATACCATTTTCCCCTTCTTCCTGTGGATTATTGGTGTTGCCATGGTGTTTTCCTTTAAAAAGAGACTCGAACAAGGAGTTGATAAAAGGACCTTATTTTTGCACATTCTTCGCCGGTCGTTGATTCTTTTTGCTTTGTGTCTATTTCTCAATGGATTTCCTGACTTTACCATCTCAACTATACGCATACCCGGTGTTTTACAACGCATTGCAGTCTGTTATTTTTTTGCGGGAACACTGTTTTTGCAGACAAAGTTAAGAGGACAAATACTATGGACAACGGGTTTATTACTGGGATATTGGGCGGTATTAAAACTTGTGCCAGTACCGGGATTTGGTGCTGGAGTTCTGGAGCAGGAAGGCAATCTTGCTCAGTACATTGATCTAGGGTTGCTTAAGGGACATATGCTCTATGCAAGATGGGATCCGGAAGGAATCATCAGTACAATTGGAGCCGTCGTGACAGTCCTTTTCGGCATCCTAACAGGACAGGTATTAGTCAGTCGAAACGATCCAGCCAAAAAGATTGTTTGGATGCTTGCTGCCGGCGCAGGATTAGTGTTGGCTGGATTGATTATGAATGTATGGTTACCGATTAACAAGAATCTCTGGACGAGTTCTTACGCGGTCTTTATGGCAGGCCTTGCGTTAATCCTTTTCTCACTTTTTTACTTTGCGATAGATCTCAAAGGCTATAAAAAATGGTCTAGACCTTTTGCAATTTATGGAATGAACGCGATCACCGTTTATATCGTAAGCGTTCTTATTACAAAGACATTAATGATTATCGACCTCGGTGGAGTTTCTCTCTGGGACGTTATTTATACTAACGTGTATCTTCATTTTGTAAATCCGGCAAACGCCTCACTCTTATTTGCCCTGACGCACGTGTTTCTCCTTTATGTAGTCTCATACGCGATGTATAGGCAGAAATTGTTCATAAAAATCTAAAAGAATTGTAGAGCTCCCACTGACAGTCTAAAGATTCTTTTAAAAATCTCACGGTACTGCTATAATAGGTTCCTGGGAAAGGAGGTGAATCATATGAGCAAACAAACTCTATTGAAACTATGTCTTGTCGTTTTCTTCTTTTTAGTTGGCCTACTCTTTGCCAAGGCTTCGCAAGCTGCAGAAGCCTGTCTTGATCCCTCTCTCGCTATGGAGCCAGCTATTGTTCACGAAGGTAGTTCGGCAACAGTAAGAACCTATATCACTGAAAAGTGCGGAACTGATCATCGGCTAAAGCTGTTGTATAAATTCAGAGGTCCGCAGAGATGTGAAGTCTTTTTCTTTAAAAAGCATGAGCAAAGAGAGATAAGCGCAAATGGATGGTTGAACGTTGATGTGGGTTATCAGGGACCGCGTTGTCTAGGGGATTGGTCTGTAAAACTTGAGATATTTGAACCAGGAGTTGGACTTGTTACAACAACATCGGCGCCTTTTACCGTTGTTGAGTAATATGTTTGATCGTTCCTTCTTTTATCTCAACCACTCTGTTCTGAAGTGCTTTAATGAAAACCGTACCTCTGTCTTGTAGCTTCGCTTGATATATAACATGTCTTGGATGTTGTCTGATATGTCTGTTGATCGCGTCTGGTAGTCCATCCCCTGTCTCTTGCCTTAAAAAAGAAGAAGCCTCGAGCCAAATAATGTCTTGAGCAACAGACTCGAGGTGTCTGTCTAAAAACTTTTCATCTTCAATTTTTGGCATAGGTGACCAGAAAGTTACTAACGTTAAGTTTATCATTTTTTTCTGTACAGTCTATTAGAGAACAGCAATAGAACCATAAACGCAACAAAAGACAGAATACTACCGTAGTAGAATGTTGCAGATGGATTAACTTTATTCCAAAGAAGACCTCCAATAGCAGATGCTAAAAACGCTCCGATGGCTGTCAAAGTATAATAGGCTCCAAAGTATGTTCCCGACTCTTTCTTGGTAATAAATTCTGCGATATACGACTTTGATACTCCATCTGTTGCTGCAATATAGATTCCATATAGTGGAAATAGAATCCATAACCACATTGATTGCTTAGTCAAACCAAAAAAAAAGTAAATAACAGAAAAAACTAGAAGGCCGCCTAAGTAGATTTTCTTCGCTCCGAATTTATCAGCCAAAGAACCTGCAGGAGTAGAAAATGCGGTTTGAGAGATGTTATATAGTACATAGGCCAAAACTACCAAAGTCGTGGTAAGACCTAAATATTTTGCATAAAGAAGTAAAAACGCATCAGAACTATTACCAAGAGAAAAAAGAAAGCTGATAAGTAAAAATAATTTAAGTTTAGGATCTAACATTTTCCAGTTTATTTTTACAAACTCCCTTTCAATTGGAACTACTTCCTTTTTCTTTTCTTTGACAAGAATTACAAGAAGCACTATTGCTATAACTGCAGGAATGAAGGCGATGAAAAAAGTCAGTCTAATGTTTTCCTTGAGAAGATATAAGATGAGTAACGCTGTTAGAGGACCAAAAACGGCCCCTAGGCTATCAAAGGCTCTATGAAAGCCGAAAATAAAACCTTTGTTTTCAATTGTGGCATTCTCAAGAAGAATGCTATCGCGTGGAGCTGTCCTTAGTCCTTTACCAAGCCTATCGATAATTCGGGCAAATAAAACCAAGGGCCACGTATAGGCGAGTCCTATCAATACTTTGGAGATGGCACCAAATGTATAGCCAAAGACTACAAAGACTTTTCTTTTTTGAAAATAATCAGCCACTGCTCCAAAAAAATATTTGCTTATACTTGCAATCGCCTCTGCGATACCTTCTATGATCCCAACAATAGGCAAAGAGGCATGAAGGACGGTGGTTAAAAAAATAGGGACGATCGGGTATATCATTTCAGATGCAAGGTCGTTAAAGAAACTGACTAGTCCCAAGACAAAAACATTTCGTGGAATTTTTTTAAATTTCATAATTATTTTAAGAATTATACCCTGGTAGTAGAAATAGATGGAGTGTTCCTCATCAAACTTTGGTTTCGGGGGAATCGAGTTTGACTCGGGGTGGCTGGGCAGACGATTTCTGCACCCAGATTAGGGCTTCTCTGGTCTGATTCGGATACTGGCGTTAAATTTAAATGCTTTTTTATTATGATATTCTTAGATATGGCTGAAAGTTCAGAATTACCGACTAGTTCTCCTGACGCTCACTTGATCCCAACGATAGAGACCGCAAAGGATGATGTAAGTTTTAAATTTATTTTTACCAGGCACTCTGGAGAGAAAAATGCCAAGTTGGTTCTTGATGCTCTTCAAGATTGTGATGTTATAGTGCTTGAACAGGTTGGAATGAGAAAAAAACACAAGGGAGAAATCCAAAAAATTTGGAATTTATTATCATTAGAGACTCCTGGTAGCGAGGATGCAAAGTTCCTCCGAAACTTTTTTCCACAAAGAAATGATGAGGATGGTACGTTTATAACAAAATTGGTTGAGGGTCTTACCGGTTCTAAAAAGGCGGTCTTTTTAGTTGATATCACAGAAGATTCACAACAATTTGCAATATATAAGCAAGCGAATGAGGCAGGAGAAAAATACAGTGTCTTATTAAGTGATAAGCTACCCTTTTCTCTTTCTCAAGCCTTGGATGGTTTAAGTGAATATCTTGAACTTGAAGCAAAAGCTGTGGGTGTTCGAGAAGAATTTATTGCCAGCCAGCTGAGAACGCTTCACAAGTTTGGATCTGAAGAAGCCCCAAGTCCTATAAAGATCGGTGTTGTCTTGGGAGCAGCGCATACATTTGTTCAACATCAATTGAAAAGAGAAGGCTATGAGACTCAAAGGGTGTTTGCCGAAGGCGATGCTCTTAATTCTGGCTACCTATACGATCTGAAAGCATCTTTAATACGAACAAAAAGATTTTTTCCAGACAAGCCTCTTGATGAAGGATTATTAAAGAGGGCAGTATTAATAGACCTTGGAAGTTATGTTATTACCACGGCAACAACAGGAGTGGAAACGAATGAAGAAGCTTTAGAAGAGGCCGTTAAAAATTTGGATAGTCCCACTATAGAAGAGTTGTGGAAGGTAGTAAAAAAAACAAAAAGTGATACATGGAGACCATTAAAGGACAATCCAGTAACAATTTCTAAAGCACTTATGGGAGTTTTTCAAACCTACATCCCAAACTTTCCCGATCTAGCGGTTAAAAAAGTAAATAATTAGACCTTCACAACAATCTAAACCCCTTTGGGGTGGCTGGGCGGCCTGCTCCTAACGCGGCCCGAGCGTTAGCGAGGGCGGAGGGTGGATGAAGCTCCAGAGATGTCAAATGTATTGTCTCGAAGGGCTAAATGTTTTGTGGGTGGCTGGGCGGACGAATACCGAACCCAAATGAAAGTACTGTCACTCTAAAGAGGAGATGGACGTGAAGTTATCCTTCATAATAATGCACGATGTAGGAACCTATTACGGTTTATTTCGTATAAATGACTCTAGTTCTTCGTTGTTATGAAGGATTATGATCGTTTTTCCTTTATAATCGTTCAATCTTCTCAAAATTTCTGCTCGGGAAAAGAAAAGGATTTTCTTGATCAATTTCAACGACATTTGCTCCTTAAGATAGTCAGGTAAATCAGGTCTTGTTTTATGACGATGTGCAATCCGTCTTTTTATTGCACGAATAAATGCGAGCCACTTCGGAATATCAATAAAGACAACTGTATCTGCCGCTTTTAGTCGGACATCGAGTGTTCTTTTGTAAGTTCCATCTATTATCCATTCTTTTTCTTGAATAATCTGTTTTTGTATTTCATCCCACTCTTCATTTGTTGCTCGTTTCCAGCCTGGTTTATGGAAAAGTTTATCAAGATGTATAACTGGCAATTTGAGTTTTTTACCAAGTTTGACAGCAAAAATAGACTTACCTGAACCGTTATTGCCGATTACAATCACCCTTTTCATATTTGAAGTATACCAAGCAGGTTCATTTTTCGTCCCGTCAGGGTGACTGACGGGATTCGAACCCGCAACGTCAAGCTCCACAAGCTTGTGCTCTACCGTTGAGCTACAGCCACCAAGTCTAACTTGGTAAGTCGAGTCAGACTCGACCACCAGTAATCAATTTTACCAGAAACTGAGGCTACTTTCTGTAGGAGCAGTTTTTTTAATGCTGTTTCAAGATCGAGGAAACGATAGAGTCCATCTCGGCGAGAATAGATGAGACTGTAGGTACCTGAGTAACGTAGGTGATCGGACCCCAGGATGTAGGGAATTTGTAGCTTCCGTCTGAGGTCTTTTCACAGATCGTGTAGTTTGTATCATCGGTTTGTCCTCTCCGATACTGCACTCCATTCGTGCCGGCAATATCGACATAGGTATTAAAGTGTTGAGAGAATGGTTGAGGAGTTTCATTTCCGAAGACGCAGGTTCCGCCCCCTGAGCCCGCCTCCACGATCTTCAGTGTATATCCGTTTTTTGTGAGAGTGACTATATCCGTCCCCGCTTTATCATCGCGTTGCTCATTCGTTGACCAGCCTGCGGGATAGGATAATACGTAGAGTCCAAACTGAGGAACACCTGCGCTCAAAGACGTTCTGCCTGTTGAGGAAGTTGTTCCGGGAGGACTCAGTAAAAGAGCAGTTGTGGGAGTGTTTGAAATCACTTCTGTTGGTTGTGCTGTCGGCATAGGAGTTGTGACCAGTTGACTTTTTTGATTATTTTTTGTTCCGAAGTAGTATGCTCCACCGCCGATAAGGCCAAGGATAAGAATGACCAACATTACTTTCCCAAAGACAGAAAAGAACTTTTCCATAACACGCAAGGATTATATCACATCTTTTTGAAATCGAGGGCGGCGGAGTTTATGCAGTAGCGCTGGCCTGTTTTGTCGGCAGGACCGTCTTCAAAGAGATGACCAAGATGTGCGTTACAGTTTGCGCACACGACCTCGGTACGACGCATTCCATAGCTATTATCTTCGACTAACTTTACCGTTTTTTGTTTGACGACATCATAAAAGCTCGGCCAACCCGAGCCGGAGTCGAATTTTGTCTCAGAGGAGAAGAGTTCGTTACCACAGACCACACACATATAGGTCCCTTTATCCTTACTATATAAATACTTTCCGCTGAACGGAGCTTCCGTTCCCTTAAGTTGCGTTATCTGATACTGCTCTTGTGTGAGTTCCTTTGCAGTTTTTTTCTTCATCTTTTTATTATAATCCTTCGGCTCATCTTCTTCACCATCTCCAACTCCGTAACAAAGCACTTGACAGAATAGTTGATTTTGCTAAACTGTTTTTGATGGAAAGAAAAGGAGGAAAACCAACAGTACCATTTCTAGATACTGATCCCAATATCCTTCCGTCAGATGTAAAAGACGCACGACCCAGTATCCCAAACGAACACATTGTTCCGAAGGGTTCATCCCACAAACTCATAGATCGCCCTCTTCAACCAGAGGGGGACCAAAGCCCTAATACTTTTGGATAAACTTAACCTGCTTTTGTATAATTACTCCTGCGGTAGAATAGCCGACGTGGCTTAGTGGTAGAGCATTCCCTTGGTAAGGGAAAGATCATGAGTTCGATTCTCATCGTCGGCTCAAGGAGTTCGACTGTGTGCTACCTTCTTTACTATAGGATTTTATTATGGTAGAATTACCTCATGTCTGGACTTATAGAACGGCCTGAATTTAGCTTTACTCCACCTGAGGCTTTGGAAGGATTGACTCCTCAGACTCTTCTTGATCTGGAAGATATCCTTTATAAATGGGGTCAGGTGTATGTTGATACTCAGGAGAGAAGATTTGATCTTCAAGATACAGGACTTGGGTTTCCATTGTATCTTTCAGGGAGCGCAATGCCAGATAGCAGATCAATGTTTATAACAAAATCATCTGTCCCTGATCACGGTCTTCATATTTTTGATGTTGAGTCCAATGACAAAGAAGAGTCTGATCAAATTTTTTGGGATAAAGATCTTACAGTTGAAGAAGCAAAAAGATCAATACAAGTAATTGATGCAAAGGGATTACAAAGAGGCTTGGTTGATTTAAGCACAGGAGAAAGAATTCCTCTTTCTGCTGAAGAAGCATACATTTGGAAAAGTGAACCTCCTTATTACAGGGTTAGTGAAGTCTTTTCCAACAGAGGCAGTGCTTTTATGGTCTTCCCTGGTCAAGATCCAAACGAGATACTGACCCATTTTGATCACCCAGAAGAGCTTGTTATTCAAGAGGTTCCAGATGGCGGAGCAGTTATAGTCAAACGGTCTGATATTGTTTATCTCAAAAAACGGGAAGAAATAGTTTTGGAAATATTAAAAGATAGAGATTTAGATCTAGATGATCCTAAATCTGTCGATGAAATTCTTGCTATTAGAGATGAGGTCAACAGACGATTACAAGAATCCGAATAAGTTTCTTCAAAATCGTGCATAGTCTGAGCACGTTATTTTTAGCTTCAAAACTTTTAAGCTGTAAATTAATCCTCTACTTCATCACCATATTTAAATCTCAAATCTCTTATTAAGTGTAAAATTGAACTCATCAGTATTTGTCTTTGAGCGTTTGTCATAGTTGGCTTATTAATTTCTTGCTCAATTGCATCTCCGAGTTGTTCTGAAATTTCTTCTATAGGTACGTGTGGGTAATTTTGATAGTTATTTTTTATGATAAATATTATTTCTTTTGGTAATTCTGCAGAAAATACTGTCGGAGATTCCGAGAAAATTAGCCGTAAATTAATTGCCATTGCATATGCAACTTCTATGCCTGCCGTTCTTCCTAAGTAACCATCTTGTATCGCAACATAACAAAAATTATTCACGGGATTATTGCCCGTCTCTTTCATCAATCTTAAGAAGCCCAGTTGAACTTGATAGGGAGGATCAACCAATTTACTTCCACCAAGAAAATTGAAGACATCGCCGCTATTACTTTCTATTTTTACACTATCAGGATTTGATCTTGGATAAGTGTCAATACCGCAATCTGATAATGCTATCGCTGCTGCATGAGTCTTTTCATATTCTTTACCATAATATTTTCCTGTGATTGGTACTCTTCCACGAAAATAAGGTTGTAGTCTCTGTGGTTTTGGATCGTGTGAAGACTCTGGAGTCATATCGCGAATTGTACATCTTTTTAAGATTTATTCAACAAATAACTTTGACAGAGTGAGTATTCAAACCTATAATTTACTCTGTAATGATAATCAAAGAGGAGCTGTTATTTACGGTTGACGAATTTAATAATCCAATAAACCCAAAGCCTAGAAAGATGGTTCATATGAACGGATTATGGCATAGAACCTCTCATATTTGGATCGTAAACAAAAAAAAACAAGTATTATGTCAAAAAAGATCATTGTTAAAAGATATGAATCCAGGTAAGTGGGAATCTTTTTTTGGCGGTCACTTAGCACCTAAACAAAACTATATAGATGGAGCACTGATAGAGCTTAATGAGGAACTAGGAATTGAAGTAGCAAAAGAAGATCTCCACTTTTTATTAATAAATAAGAGCAATTCAGATAAGGAGTTTCAGGGCGTATTTTATATCGAATGGAACGGTAATATAAACGATCTAACATTAGAAAAAGAAGAAATTGATCAAGTGAAGTGGTTTGATGCTGGGGAGTTAAAACAAAGATTATCGAAAAAAGGCAACAATTGGACGAATTGGGGATATGAAAAAAAAATGCTAAAAAATATAACTGAAAACTGAAGACTTAATACTTATGCATTGGGGATTTTACCCGCTCCAGCCTTGGAATTTTTTCAGTGAAGAATCCCACGCGCTCATCGCAATTGCAAGAAATGCTAAAGAAAAGAAAAATGAGAGCACAATAAACTGCGACGACAACAACCCTAGCAGTGCTCGCGGCGGAAACGACATCATAACTCCAATCGGAATCGCAAACGTGAGGAGCGAACGAATCGGCTCATGATAGATATCGATAGGGAACCGACCAAACGAGCTAAGATCCCGATAGATCCAGATAGCCTGACTTGCGTTTGTGGTACGTAGCGCAAGAGCGAGCGCGATGATATGAAAGGCTGTTGCGATGGCCATAGAGTTTAGGAGAAGAAGAAAGTAAAACGCAATATTTACGCCGCTTAGAGAGGGGATCTGGAGTGCGAAATAAATAGCCAGGACAACGTAGGGAATTAGGGTCAGAAGATCCATAAAATCAACCCCTCCGACGAGAATCCTCAAAAAAGGATGATAAGGCTTTGTCAGGATTCCTTCAACCTGTCCAGAGGTAAAGCGCCAACGAAAACGGTATACCTCTCGAAACAAAAACTGCGCAGAAGCATCGATCAGGTTATACGTAAGGTAGAAAAAGAGTACTTGGGAGATGCCGTATCCCTTGAGATTTCCGATTTTTGTGACGATAAAGAAGATGAAGAAAAAAAGAAGCAAAAAGCGCAAGATTTTCCCGGTTGTAAAAAGGATTAGTCCTGTGCGATCCTGAATGCTTTCTTTAACCGAAAGAATAGAAAAGATCCAGAAGATTCTCAATGAATAAATAATTTTTTTCATAGCTTGTTTATTGTCCGAAAAAGCTATAACTTTTAAGGCCTTTCTTCCACATAAACTTTGCAATCCAATAAAAAACCAATGCCCAGGCAGCGCAGATAATTACTCCCAGGAGAGAAAATGTACTCAGACCACTGGTGTACGTTTTTGCCGGAAGAAAATATAAATAAGGAAATGGCGTCATCAAGAGAAGCGTATAGATCGGTTTGGGAAGGATATCGAGCGGAAAATATTCGCCGCCGAGAAAACCGAGGAGAATAGTGAAGATAAAACTAGGAGCCCAGGTTTCGGACGTCCAGAAGGCAAGGAATGAGAAGATGAGATTAATATAGAACCCAATGAATGCTCCAAGAATGGCCAAGCTGAAAACCACAAAGAGCGTCAGCGGGTCGTGCTGAAAAATGACCACGGGTTTAAAAAGATAGATAAGAATACTAATCTCTATGACCCCAAATAACATATTTGTCGCTTTATCTGCAAGATCACGAAATGCCTGATAGGTGAAAAAGGAGGCCGGCTTGAGGATCCGGTTGATGATATGGCCGCTCTCGATCTCGTCCGAGACATCGTCGGTCCGAGTTGCGGTGACAAAGTTCTGTATGAGCGTTGAGATGATAATATAGGTGACCATCTGGATCTTCGAATAGCCAAAGAGATAGTCGTGCTTGTCGAAGATCGAGGTCCAGAAAAAATACACAATGAGAAGACTCAAGACCATGCGAAATCTCCACATAAGAAAATCGAGTCGGTAGGCAAAATACTCCTCAAACGTAGTACGGAAAACTTCAAAGTATTTTTTCATAAGTATTATTCTAGCGTATAATGTATCAATGATTCATGTCAAAAATCTCACCAAAACCTACAGAATCGCCAAAAAAGAAAAAGGATTTAAAGGATTTATCAAAAACGTCGTTCATAGAAAATTCAAGGAAACGATAGCTCTTCACAAGGTGAGCTTCGAGATCGGTGAAGGGGAGTTTGTCGGTCTGATCGGTCCGAACGGGGCGGGGAAGACGACAACGATGAAGATCTTATCAGGCATTCTCTATCCAAAAACAGGAGAGGTTTCGGTACTTGGATATGTTCCTTTTGAAAAACGATACGAATTCTTAAGACAGATCGCATTTGTGATGGGTCAGAAAAATCAGCTGATCTGGGATCTGCCTGCGATGGATAGTTTCTTAGTCAATCAGGCAACCTATGAGATCGGACAACGCGATTTCGATACCCGCTTAAAGGAGTTGACGGAACTATTGCAGTGTTCAGATCTCCTCACGCACCCTGTTCGCACACTCTCACTTGGACAGAGAATGAAAATGGAGTTGATTGCTGCTGTGCTTCATCATCCCAAGGTTCTTTTTCTTGATGAGCCGACGATCGGACTCGATGTAATCGCGCAGAAAACCATCCGTGACTTTATCAAGGAATATCAGCGCCGTTACAGAGCCACGATTCTTCTGACGAGTCATTACATGGAAGATGTGAAACAACTGGCACGGCGTGTAATCATCATTAACGAAGGAAATATTTTGTATGATGGCGTACTTTCTGCCATAACAAAAAGATACTCGCGCAATAAGCGAATAGTTGTGTCACTTGATAGAAGGCCAAGAGCAGAACTTCTAAAAAAAGTCAGCAGCCGCTATCTACTCGAGTATCCACGACTGACATTGGACGTCCCAAGAGAAAAACTTGCTCAAACGGTGGCGCGTATCAGTGGGTTTCTCTCTTTCGAAGACATCACTATTGAAGAGGAGCGAATCGAGGACGTGATCCGAAAAATCTTCCAGAATAGCCTATCACAAAGACCCCCAAATAACTGAGTCGGTTAAAATTGGGCTGTTGGGGAGGTCCAAGCGAACAAAATATTAATGGTTTTCTTCAAAGTAGGTTTTGAGGAGGTCGCGGGCGATTGGGCCGGCGACGTCTGAACCCTGGCCTCCGTTTTCCACCAAGACAGTGAGTGCGATCTCTGGATTTTCAAAGGGAGCAAAGACCGTGATCCATGCATGGGGACTTTTCGAATCGCCCGAGACAGCCTCCGCTGTACCGGTTTTGCACGCGGTCTGAATCTGAATTTGTGCGCTGGTGGTGGCGTTTTTCTCTGCAGCTTTGTTGGTGACGGAGAAGTTAAAGAGCGGATACCCCGTGCCGCCCGGAGAGCATGCCTGCCTCATCCCTTCACGTACGAGATTTATTGTCTTTTGTGAGATATGAAGATTGTTGCAGCCGCGTATCTCATCCTTGAGAAGTCCTGGCTTACAGAGCTCTCCGTTATTGGCAAAGGTTGCTGTTGCCTGGGCGATCTGAAGAGGAGTGACTAAGATATATCCCTGACCGATCGACATATTGTAGGTGTCGCCGGTGTACCATTGATCTTTTAAAGTCTCGATTTTCCAGTAGGGCGAGGGAAGAGTGCCTTCTGACTGATCCAGGTTAAGATCAATTTTCTTCCCCAGACCAAGTCGGTCCGCCCAGTACTTCATCCGCTCCGGCCCGAGTTTTTCGCCCGCCTGATAAAAAAAAGTATCGGTCGATCTGCGAATTGCTTTGACGATATTCAGAGATCCTTCTGTTTTTCCGTACTGTAAGAAATACCAGTTCCCGAAGGTAAGTGGGCCTGCTTTGATTGTTCCGTTATCGACAAGCTCGGTGTTCTCATCCAATTTTTTATCCTCGAGCGCTCCGGTCGCAACAAATAATTTGAAGATCGAACCCGGAGGATAGGTTCCCTCTGTTGCTCTGTTGAAAAGCGGATGGTCTGGGCTCGTGAGATACTCTTTGATTTTTGTTTGGTTATTATTCTCAAAATCCTGCGGATTATAGGAAGGTGAAGAGTAGAGTGCCAAAATTTCTCCTGTTGAGGGCTTTATCGCAATAATCGCTCCTTTTTTTCCAACCTCTAGACTACTAAGAAGCTCTGCGGCTTTTTTTTGCAGGCCCAGATCAAGAGCAAGTTGGAGATTTTTCCCGTCCGCCGGAGGGAGTACATTGAGAGTTTTCTGATATTTTCCATGTGCATCAAGCTCGACCAGTTTTTTCCCCACGCGCCCGCGCAGATCACAGTCGTAGAGTTTTTCTACCCCCTTTTTTCCTACTGTATCTCCCGACTGGGCCTTGTTTAAACAGAGATCATTGTTGAGATCATTCTGATCTGCCGGTTGTCTATATCCGATAAAGGGCGCAACCGCCTCCGCGTCATGATACACACGTTTTGAGAAGAGACGTTGTGCATCCTCATTCGGATTAGGCTTTGTGTTTTCTGCAAGCGTTGCACCATTTCGGTCGAGAAGCCTTCCCCGCTGGGGTTCAATGAGAATTTGCTTGATGCGGTTTTCTTCTGAAAGGCGGTGATAGTACTCACCTTTTACGATAGTTAGTTGAAAGAGTCTGAATGCAAGAGAGAAAAAAATGACGATAACGATAAAGATAAAAGAGAAATAGGAGAAGTATCTTCCATCGGCCCACCCGCGCTTAAAGCTCATTCCTTTGTACGAAATTTTTTCGATGAGAGGAAGCTTGTTCATAAAATAAAATGCGGAACGTAGAACATTTTAATTCTACCTGACAGTATGCTAAAATGGAACGACTCGGGGAGTAGTTCAGTTGGCTAGAATGCACGGCTGGGGGTCGTGAGGTCGCGGGTTCAAGTCCCGCCTCCCCGACACAGAATGATTCATTTAAAAATAATGTAGAGAATAGCCCTCAAGAAACAAGATATACCTTGTCGCCTTCTTTGACTTTTTGATTAACTTTAACGCCAACGCTCTTTCCTTTTTTTGCTTCGGAGACGCTTTCATGTTCAAGCTGCATGGATTCAATAGTTTGGGTGAATTCTTGACCGCGACCTGAAAACTTGACCGTATCGCCGGCCTTGAGCGATCCAGATTTGAGAGTAACAACCGCGACGCCAATTTTGTCATAGTAGTGGGTTACTTCACCGATCGGTTTGTCCATTTCTCATCACCTCCCTTGCCCCTTCGTAGTCTCGACTGAGGCGTCGAGGACGAAGAGGGGCTCTTTACAAATTTTACTACGAATATAGTAGAATTCCAGTGATGAAAAAAAAGACGCCTAAAAGACCCCCGTGGGAGCAGTATTTTTTGAATCTTGCCAAAGTGGTACGCGAGAGATCAAACTGTCTGCGGCAGCAGGTCGGTGTGGTCTTGGTAAAAAACAAGCGCATTATCGCGACCGGTTACAACGGAACTCCGGCAGGAATTAAAAATTGTTTTGACGGCGGGTGTAAACGATGCTCTCATCGCCACAGTAATAAAATGAAAGTGAATGAACGAAAAGACCTTTGTATTTGCGTGCACGCCGAGGAGAACGCATTGCTCCAGTCGGCATTTCACGGGGTTTCAAGCAAGGATGCGATCATGTACTCAACGATTGCCCCCTGCGCACAGTGTGCAAAGTCTATCATCAATGCTGGAGTTGCGAAGGTTGTTTATTCTGCGGGGCATACGGATGATTTTGGACTCAAACTTCTTAAACAAGGTAGAGTAGTCGTTCAGAAGTACTCGAAATAATTTTCTGCATAGCATTATGAGCGTATTTCATTTAAAAAACTCAATACACAATTTTTTAAGCCATGAAAAATTGGTATTTTCGGTTCTTCTTTTGGTATTATTACTTCCCTCGTGTGTCTTTGCCTTCAATCCCTCACTTCCCAATAACAAATTCGGTATCCACCTTGCGGTTCCGCAGAGTGATGATATTGATAAAGCAGCAGAGCTGGTAAACTCTTCAGGTGGAAAATGGGGATATGTGACGTTGGTAATTCAGGAAGACGATCGAAAACAAGATAAATGGCAACAGGTTTTTGACCAACTTCGCCAAAATCATCTCATTCCCGTCATTAGAATTGCAACACACCCTGTTGGAGATAAATGGAGAAAACCCACGATCGAAGACGTAGACGATTGGATCTCATTTCTCGACTCACTAAACTGGGTAGTAAAGGATCGATATGTGGTGTTGTTTAACGAACCAAATCAGGGAAACGAGTGGGGCGGTGCAGTCGACCCGGCCGATTATGGGAACGTAGCAGAGATTTTTGCAGAAAAACTAAAAGGCAAGAACGGCAATTTTTTTGTGATGCTTGCGGGACTGGATTCTTCCGCACCATCAAACCGGCCTTTTCTTGAGGATGAGTCGGCATTTCTCTCACAGATGAAGGAGGCAGTGCCAGACCTTTTTAATCGTATAGACGGTTGGACCTCACACTCATATCCCAATCCGGGATTTGCAGGGAGTCCATTGGCAAGTGGGAGAGGAACAGTAAGGGGTTACGACTGGGAACTGAGTCAGTTACGACAGCTGGGAATTACGAAAGAGTTACCGGTATTTATCACAGAGACGGGCTGGTCAAATCAGGTGGTTTCCCTTGATCAGATTGCAGAGGATCTGAGAACAGCCTATGAAAACTGGCTTGCTGATGCGCGCGTTCGTGCCGTAACACCGTTTGTTCTCAATTATCAAGGAGAGCCATTTCTTAAGTTTTCCTGGAAAAAATATTTACGTGATGATTTTTACCCCCAGTTTGAGTCAATCAAACAAATTCCGAAGACAAAAGGCCAGCCGGAGCAGGAAGAGAGGGGATCGATTCAGATAAACTTACCCCGAGCGTTACTGGTTGATTCCAACTACCACTTTTTTATTCCGCTTCAAAATAACGGACAAGCAATATGGGACAAGAATGACGGATACTTTCTAAAACTAAAAACTGCACAGTTTCAGAACTATTTCTTTTCCGATCTTCAGACAGTTGAACCGGGAGAGAGGGTAGATCTCGATCTGTTCTTCAAAACCGCAGGCAAGCCCGGGACAGGCGAGGCGCAGATCGCGCTGTATAAAGAAGATAAAAAAATTCTTGGGACAAACACCTGGTATTTTGAGATGTTACCGCTTCCAAGTTTGAAGTTTCAAGCAACTCTGTTTCCAAAAGGTACAGCAAATGGAGATAGATTTGAGATTCAGATCTTTGATGAGCGACAAGAGTTGGTATTTAAACAATCATCAATTAAGGTCAAAAATGGTATGGGAGAGGTAAAAAATATTCACAATATTTATCTGGGAGGAAAATACCGAGTGGTGCTTATTAACCCATACTATCTTCCCCGTCAGGAACATCTGGTTTTTCAAAAAACCGAGAACGCGGTCCGTTTCAAAGTTATGCTACCGCTTGATTTTAACAAAGACGGGACCTTTGACTGGAAAGACCTAGTTACAGTATTCAATCTATTTTTTTTCTCCAAGAAAGGTTTTTCCCAGCCATAGATACCACCACGGACCAACAATAAACCCGTTCAGAAGAGCGGGATACACGATAATCGGACTTGTTGCTTTCAATATTATCAACCTCCCAAGATAGAGCACTAGCAAAAGAAATGCCGATAGATACCCAAGATTCGCCAACCCTTGTGGAAAATATTTACCTCCTTTCATCAACCATGAAATCTTAAAAAGAGCCACGCCCGCAATGCCAAAACTCATAAGTCCACGAGGATCAACTTGGCTTGGAAAATCAGCAAGAGCCGGGAGATATTTCATCGGTGGATTGATTGCGTTTGCAAGATCGTAGCCTCCATGCATCATCATACCGACTGCTCCAATAAGACCCAGGATCATTGCCCAGAGTGCGTATCCAAAATTAAGTTCTTGAAGCTTGTTGAAAATCCCCACCATAGTACCGGCAGTAAAAAATCCCGTAAGAAGGAGAAAAAGAGCGCTCAATTTTCCGCCGAGTACTGGATTGCTCCTTGAGATTACGATGAAAGATACTGCATACAGAAAACTGGTAAGGGCTGTAAGGAGTGCGTAATATCCGACATAACTTTCAAATACTTTTTTAGACATTATTTCTCCCCTCCTTTCCACTAGATTTCAAAATAGAGTTTATTATATATATTCTTTCTTCGATATTCTGTGTCTCTGATAGATAACTGCCGATGCAGAGAAAATCGGGCCTGAACTGGTTCTCTAAAATCAGAGGAATTGTTTTTTCGTTGATTCCGCCATCAAGATAAATCTTATTCCTATAGCCAGCTTTTCTTAACTGTTCAATTTTATTGAGTGCTTCTTTTATGAAAGTTCTTCCTTGCGCTCCCGGTTCAACCGACATAATTTGAATTGCTGGAAGAGAATTTATATCGAACTGCTGTATTATAGTTTCAACAGAAATTTGAGGATCGATGCCCATACCGGTTGAGAATAATGGATTATGAATTATGAACGAAGAGTTTTGTTTGTGGATAAATACAGTATCAATTGAGAGTCTTTTTGCGAGCTTGTCAAGGCTGTTTATGCTCTCCTCAATATTATCGACCAGAAGGTCGAAATCAAATCGTAATTCTTTATTCTCTATTCGTGATTCCGATATCTCTTGTAGCGTTATTGTTTTCTCGGGGACATAGATCCCGTCGGCAATATCGATCTGAAGGTGGGAGAAATATGGAGAAAGTTTAGTCAATTGCTGGTTCAATTCTTGAGGTGCGTTTACTAAAATCGCCGGGATGATCTGCATAGTACTATTTTAACCAGAAAACGAGCAGACAGCGTAGATAATTATTTTGTTGCATATAAGCGACTGACAAATCTCCACGTTTATCATATCTTTAAAAAATTGGTATCTTCGCTCTAAAACATGAATAGCAAAGACCTGCCTTATTATCTTGGTTTTTCTCACTGTCTGGGAATAGGGCCGATGAGATTCGCGCTTCTTGTGGAGCGCTTCGGCAGTACTAAAAAAGCCTATACTGCCAGTCGAAAAGAGCTGCAAGAGGTTTTGGGCGATGGGCTAATAGATAAATTTATAGAGTTTAGAGATGAATTTGATGCGCAAAAGAAATTAAAAGAGTGCGATGAGAAAAATATTGCCGTTATCTCGCAAGAAGATAAGCGATATCCTCCCCAGTTTGGGCAGATCCCAGATCCGCCTATCTGTCTCTACGTTAAGGGACCGATAGAGATGTTCGACTTTTCAAACGATTCGTTTTTTGGGATTGTCGGAACGCGCACGCCGACCTCCTACGGCGTGCATATAGCAAAAACATTCTCGCGAGAACTTACTGCGTGTGGTCTTGTCATTGTTTCAGGACTCGCACTGGGAATTGACGCTGTTGCACATCGAGCGTGTCTTGAAGAAAAAGGCAAAACAATCGCATTTCTCGGGTGTGGAGTAGATATTCCGTATCCGCATTCAAATAAACCCTTATATCAAACTATCATTGAGAGTGGAGGATTAGTCGTATCTGAGTTTCCGCCAGGAATGACTGTACTTCGCGGGCTGTTTATTGCTCGAAATAGACTCGTTTCCGGTCTTTCAAAAGGCGTTTTGGTGGTTGAGGGAGCAAAGGACTCGGGAGCGCTCATCACTGCCCGCTACGCAGCAGAACAAGGAAAAGAGGTGTTTGCCCCGCCCGCACCGATCACCTCCGAGATGTCAGCCGCGCCAAATATTCTCCTGAAAGAGGGAGCGAAATTGGTTACTTCAGTAGAAGACATCCTTCGAGAACTTACTATGCAGTATGTTCCAAGAAACTATAGAGAGATCGAGATGGACGCGGACAGTAATGAAAAGCAGATTTTTATAAGATTAAAACAAGAGCCAAAATTGGCTGATGAGTTGTCGATTGAGTTGCAAGAGCCGATCGGAATAATTCTCCAGACTCTTTCATCGCTTGAGATTCAAGGGGTTGTAGAGAAAAACAGCGAAGGAAAATATCAATTGAGATAACGTTTCGATAGACTATCAGCTTCTTGATTTTGTTCTCGCGCTATCCACTCAATCTCATGAGGAACGTTCTTAAGGAGTTGATGGACCTGCTCGAGGAGTGGTCGCAGGTGCGGCATTTTATTATGAGGTTTCCAGACAGTCTTTTTCTTGTTCCATCCCCAGGCTTTTTTCACCATGTTTATCACCAAGCTGCTGTCGCCCTTTATAATGAGAGCCTCTTTGAGGCTATATTTCTTGTAGGCTTTGATACCCTCGATGAGTCCGTAGTATTCTGCGATATTGTTGGTCATGCCGTCGCCGGTGCCGACGACGCCAGAGCCGTTATGAATGGTTTTTCCGTCTTTTTTAAGAAGCCAACCATATGAGGCGGTTCCTCCCGGATTTACCGGCTCACACGCCCCATCAAAATAGAGTTCAATCATGATTTATTATACTAAGAAGTCTCGTCGATTTTTTTGATGCGGCGGAGATATTTTCTTTCGTGTGAGAGGGGTGTTTCGTGAAAAGCATCGACCATTTCTTTTGCCTGATCAAAGGTAATATAATCTGAGCCGAGTGCGAGAATATTAATATGATCTCGAGAACGAATATGTTTCACCTCATCAACATTAACTCCTGCGCCGCATCTGATTCCCTTAAATCTGTTGCAGACAATGCTAACGCCGGCCCCAGACCCACAGACGACTATTCCTAGGTGTTCTTGAGGATTTTGAAGGACGGCTTGGGCGACTTTTTTTGCAAAATCTGGAAAATCGTCTTCAGCGTCATATTCATACGCTCCCATATCCTCTACACGGATATTTTTTTCACGCAAGTAATCCTCAAGCTTATCTTTTAACTCAAATCCGCGATGGTCTGCGCCGATGAAGATGGTCATAACCTTAGTATACAGTATACTTTCAAGCATGAAAAAAATCTCTCTCGCATATTTTGGTACGCCGGAGTTCTCTGCAAGATTCCTGGAGAAGCTCTTAACCGACAAGCAGATTCCTGTTGAGGTAAAACTTGTTATTACTCAACCAGATAAAAAAGCCGGAAGAAAACGGGTTCTTACTCCGTCACCTGTTAAACAATTCGTGAATAATCGCTCGAGATCGAATTTTTCTTCTTATTTATTTGGGAAGAACGGAGAAAATTTGATGTCTTCGCTCAAAGACATTGATCTCGCATTGCTTTTTGCCTACGGGGAGATTATTTCAAAAGATCTTCTTGAGGCTCCAAAATATGGTTTCTGGAACATTCATCCCTCTCTTCTTCCAAAGTATCGTGGACCATCTCCTGTGGCATTTCCGCTTATTAACGGAGAAAAAAGGACAGGCGTTACTATTATCAAAATGGACGAGCAGATTGACCATGGCCCAATTATTGCCCGAGAGAACGTTGAGATCCAACCAAAAGAACGACGCGATGAGTTAACCAACAAACTGACAGATGTAGCATATAAGCTGTTTAGAAAAACAATAAAAACGTTTAATGCTTCAGGATTTACGTTAGACCTACAAGATCAAGATCATTCCAAAGCAACCTACACAAAGCTATTAACAAAACAAGACGGATACATTAAGAATGAAGAAGTAGGAATTAAGAATGAAGAAAAGGCTGAACAATTGTTTAACAAGTTCCGCGGACTTTACCCGTGGCCCGGCATCTGGACTACTATAACAATCCAAAATCAACCGACTCGGTTGAAGATTACGGAGATGGATTTGGTTGGTGGAAAGATCGTTATTAAAAAAGTTCAGCTCGAGGGAAAAAATGAGGTTTCTTTCGATCAGTTTAAGAATGCGTATAAAATCTTTTAGAATGATTTTACTCGAAGTAGAGTCCCAATGAGATATCCCACAAATGCAGAGACCATTCCAATAATCATCATCTCCAGTCCATTCCTGATGAACTCTCTACCTAATGTTTTTTGCGCCTTATAATATCCCACCGAAAAAAGTACGACCGCCGAGATAGGAAGAGAAAGATAGATCGCTGAGGCAATAGGAAGAAAGAAGAAAGGCGTAAGAGGAATGAATGATCCAACGAGAGCAGAGAGTCCGATGATAATACCGGAGGGAAGCGCTTCCTTTCTTTCAACCGGTTGGAGCTTCAGTTCTTGCTCCATCATAATATCAAGCCAGACTTTTTTATTTGAAGTGATTTTCTTTACGATTTCTTCAAGCAGTTTTCCCTGGAACCCATAGGTCCTATAGATTGTTCGTATCTCCTCTTTTTCCTCCCCCGGGCGATGCTCGATCTCCCACGTTTCTCTTTCATACTCCGAAAGATAATAATCAGCCTCTGCGAGTTTTGCGGTGTATCCAACAGCACCCATCGCGATACTTTCTGCAAAGGTTGCAGCTAACCCTGCCACAATCACAATGTTCACGGAAGAGGTTGCTGCTGCAACACCAAGAATAACACCGAGTACATTTACTAGCCCATCCTGACCGCCCAGAATAATTTCAGGAAGTTTAAATCGGGTGAGGTGTGCTTCTTGATGTGGAGTATATGCTTCACGTGCTTTATCGATTCGTGCCATAGCGTAATTATAATCGAAGTGGAGTATTTTACTTGTAGTATTCTCTCACCTGGAATAGGAAGTAGAGACCGATAAGCGCAGAGATAATTCCGTTTACGATATGAAAACTAAAAAGATTTGAAACCAGTCCAAGAAGGGCTGAGTAATACAAAAGTCTCCACCCTCTCCTTGATCGCGCAAACAGTCCGGGAATCGCCATCAGCTCAAGTACAATCGTGACTGCAAGAATAAGCGCAGAGAGAACATAATTAATACTGTAGCTGACTGCTCCGGCAGGGCCAAGAAATATACTAAAAGGAGCAACGAGCGCGCCCAATCCCAAAACAAGCAATACCGCCGGAATTGCGATGACCATAATAATGATTGTTGCCCAGGGTGCAAACTGCACTATGAGGTCTTTGGCGTTTTTTGGAAGTTGAAATGGGGCTTTTTTTACAAGGTAGAGTTCAAGAGTGTCTTCCAGTTGTTTCATTGAAGCTTTTGAATCGGCCACGAGATCATCATATGATACTGTTTTTTGTTTGTCAAGAGGGAAATCATTTACAATTAGTGCATGTTCGACACCCACTGTCATCTCCAGTTTGAGACGTTTGATGGGAAGGTAGATAAGATAATTGTTCGCGCAAGAGCAAGCGGCGTTATCCAGATGGTGATTCCTTCGACCGATCTTGAGACATCAAAAAAGGCAGTCGCGATTGCTGAAAACTATGATGGTGTGTACGCCGCGGTTGGAATACATCCACACCACATTTTCAAATTCCAAATAACCCCACTTCGCTCTTCGAGCTACGAGGGGCAAGCAAATTCTAAGAAACAAACAAATTCTAAACTCCAAATGAACAATGAATTGGAAGAAATCGAGAGGTTAGTGAAACATGAGAAAGTTGTCGCGGTCGGGGAGATTGGCGTTGATCGGCATTATTATTCTCAAACGAGATACTCTGATTATCAGATCGACAATGAGTTTATTATTCTACAAAAAGAAATACTACGGTATCAGATGGCTTGGGCCGTAAAATACAATAAAAGTCTTATCTTGCATAATCGTGAGGCGAAAAAAGACCTTCTTACATTACTAAAATTGTTTAAAGAACTTAAAGAACTCGCGGGGAGAGCTGTTTTCCATTGTTGTGAGCCAGAAATGGAACTTCTTGAGTTTGCAAGCAAATATGGATTCTTCATCGGCGTCGATGGAGATGTAACATATAACAAACGAAAAGCAGAGTTTATAAAAAGGGTTCCACTCGAGAGATTGGTCGTAGAAACTGATTCTCCGTTTTTGATCCCTGAACCTCTGCGATCCAAGAGGGTTTTTCCCAACGAACCCAAAAACTTGACAATTCTCGTTACATTTCTTGCAAAATTACTTCATGTTTCCGATGAAGAGATTGTTAATCAAACTACAACTAACGCCCACCGCCTGTTTTCGCTAAAATCATAGGCGATTTCTAGTAAATTGCGGAATGTGCTGCAGACTCCTTTGATAAATAAGTGGAGAACAAATTTCCTTGAGGATCTATTATGGCTACCGTCAAGGTTCCTTTTCCCGGATAGAGAGCGTTTCTTAATTCCTTTGGTTGAGGAGTTGAGCCATGTAAACTGTTCAGAAGCCATGCGATTGGATCTCCATGAGAAATGAGAAGGCCAACTTCACCGGTTTTTAGACGTTGACTCATTGTCCAAAAGGAGGCAATCATTCTTCTTGTTACGCTCTCTGCGGTTTCGTGATTATATTGTCCCCATCGACCCGTGTCATAGGCGTCTCCTTTGAGTTCTTCCCATTGGTCCATTGTCAACTTTGCAATAAAAGGACCTGGCGCTAAGGTGTCATCAAGATTAGTATCGACCTGAATTTTGTCTCGGGGTAATTCCAATACCCGATTCAAGGCTACAGCTGACTCACGTGCTCGTGTTTCAGGACTCACAGCAATTTGTGACAGTTTAAACTCATACTTTTTTAAAATTTCTCCAACTTTTCTCAGCTGCTCTTCTCCGGTGCTGCTTAAATGAATTATCGAATCTGTGGACATTACGGAATCGCGGTTATACACAATGTTTTGAGGATTGGAAAGTTCTCCATGTCTTACAACTAACACAAACTTCGGCCCGTAATCTACTAAACTCCTTAAAATATCTGGAACATCCACACCCTTTTGACCCAACCACTCAACAGTTTTTGAGACTACATAATATTGAAAAGCTGCAGCCGATCTTCTTGTTCGTGCAATAAACGTATCTATATTTCTTTCTTGACCTGGTTGTTCATTTCTGGTTTCGTACGTTTTCAGGTAATTTTTCAATCCGTCGAGGGTAAATATGCCATCACTATCTCGCTTACCAAGATTGTCTGCTAGATTTGTGATACGTTGATTTACAGTCAAAGAATCAAAATATTGTTGGAGAATTTCTTCCTGATCTTTAGAAAGAGGTGTTTGTAAGTCAAGTTGGCTTTCTTCAAGCTCGAGTTTTCCCGCAACTTCTAAGAATCTTTGGAGCGAGGTCATATCATCAATAATTCTTTTTGGGATTCCGATCTCTTTATTCAATCTCGCTCCAATGAAGTCATTTATTAAAAAACCCGTATCAACTTCTCTTCCGTCATCATGCAATAAAAGTGCAATCTCAATTTCATACGGATCGATTTTGAGTCCTTTATCCTTTAGCTTCTCAGCGACTCTTTTTCCCAGCTCTGGAGCAATAAGAATGTGTTCCCAGTAGCTTGCACGGACATTAGGATTTGCTCGATGAGTGGCTTCACCTAAAAACTTTTTCACACTATCTGAGTCGGCCGGTGTATAAGGGCCTTCACCGAGAGGATTTTCAGAAAAGAACTGTTTGCCAAAACTTTTCAACTCTTCATAGGTGTGATGCCTTGCTAGATCAGTCTTTTTCACTTCCATAGTAGAATTATAGCAGTCTGCAAAGAAAGAGACTCGATCTATACTTATAGAAAAAATAGGCTTGACATTCCTTATGAGTCAGCTATTATGGTGCTTGATTGTTTCTCGCCGAAAGGAGGTGAGACTATGAATTCAAAACAATTCCTTCAGATTGGTGGCGCTGTCTTAGTCTTGGTTGGAATACTGGGATTTGTCGGCGTCATTGGACCAACGCCAGGACAGAGTATCTTCGGATCCTCGTGGTGGTTCGATAACGGTGAAAACTGGGCGCATACTGTACTTGGTGTCGTTGGACTCCTGGCGGCCTATACATTCCCAGCCAACTTGCAAAAACCACTCGTGATGCTTCTTGGTGTTGTGGGAGTGTTAGTTGGGGCATACAGCTTGTTTATCGGCCCTGCATTTTTAGGAGCAAATCTTGAAAATCCCGCTGACACGGTTTTGCACTTTGCTGTAGGGGCATGGGCGCTGTGGGCATCGATGAAAGGATAACGTTTTATTTTTTTAAAAGATTATTCCCTTGATTGGGAATAATCTTTTGCCCTCCGACCAGAAGTAACTGCAGCTGGCTTCTAAACCGCGGAGCGGTAAAGAGCCGAGCTCTTAAAAATGCCTCATCTCCGAGAGTTTGTTGAAGTTCCTCTTGAGCAAAGAACTTTTTAATTCCGGCTGCAATCTCTTCATGATTTTCCGGATTTACAAAGACCGCAGTATCTTGTGCAGTCTCATGAAATACAGAAATATCAGAAAGAAGTGAGGGAGTCTTTTGTGATCCTGCTTCAAAAAATGAGTAACCAAAACCCTCGTCTCGGGAAACGAGAAGATTTACTCGGGCACTACGATAGAGTTGTAGAAGCTCTTCGTCTGAAACAAATCCTGGAAAGACAAAGCGGGGGTCTCCTTTTACCAGCTGAAAAAATTCCATAAGTTCTTTTTGCCAAGGGTGAACCCTAACCGCCGCGGTTCGTTGGAGGAAAACTTTTCCGACAAAAATACAGTTGACGTCAGCTTGTTTTATCGCTTTTGCAATATTTACGAGATTTTTATTCCACGTTGCATCACCAACATAGACGCAGAATTTAGAATTAGGGATCAGGAATTCAGAATAGATTCGTGGTTCTTTATTCTTTATTCTTGATTCTTTTGTGAATATTTTGGGTAGACACGGGTAAATCACTTTGACCTTTTCGCTATTAATTGTTAGTTTTTCCTGGATGTCTTTTTTGCTCGCTTCTGAATCGGTGACAATAATGTCATACTGTTTAAGGGCGTTTTTGTTGGCGAGAATGTTGAGTCTGCCTTTTATTCCGGCAGGAAAATGAGAGGGGTATTTGAGGGGGATGAGGTCGTGAATCACTGCAATCTGTTTTGCTGCGAGGCGTTTTTTGACAATCGGTGGTTGGAGAAAGTTAATAAAGGGATGGATAAATATTGATTCGCTGGAAAGTTCTTTGATCCGTGATAGATCCGATGTGTAACTAAAGCCGGGAAAGGCCTCTTTTAAAATCTGCAGATATCGTCCGACTCCGCGCACTTTGCTCTGCTCATCTTCCACAGTCGGGTCATAGACAAATACAGCAGGATCCATAGGGTCAATTCTAGCAAAAGTTTGCAAAGGTTTTTTTCTTTCTTTATAATGAAGCCCAACTTTTATCTATGATACTTGGGCCGAAGAGATTACTGCAGTTGGTAAAAACGAAAAAGCTCGTTGTTGGGCTTTCAGAGAGAGAGTTGACAAATCCGGAAGGAGCTGGATTTGATCTGCGGCTCGGCGAGGTCTACAAAATCTCAGGGAAATCTTTTCTTGGTATCGATAAGCGTCATACTGCAGACATAAAATTGGTAAAGAAATATGATCCGAAGAAAAGAGAAGCCGTTATCGTTAAACCTGGAGAGTTTTATCTTGTTAAAACAATAGAAGCAGTAAACATGCCGGAAAACCTGACAGCAAACATTACTCCTCGCTCGACATTGTATCGAAGTGGATTATTCCTACGAACCGGAAATACACCCCCGGGCTACTGTGGTGGCCTTATTTTCGGACTCAAGAATGAAGGACCAGTTCCCGTGACCATCGAGATGGGTGCACGGTTTGCCCACATTCAGTTTCAGGAGGTAAAAGGCGGAGGATCGATGTATCGGGGACAATGGCAAGGAGGCCGCGTCACCGCAAAGAAAAAGGAAAAACAAGTATGAATTACCACATCGAGTTTGATCTTGATTTCAAGAGAAATATGTATCCGGGTAAATTTATTGTTCTTGAGGGAGTTGACGGATCAGGAAAGACAACTCAAGTACGTAATCTTGCAGAGAAACTTTCTCACACTCATACAGTCTTTACTACAAAAAACCCCACCGCCGGCCCCATAGGAAAATTTATTCGAGACGTTTTAGTTGAAAAAGTAAAAGTTCCTCTGATCTCAATTCAGTATCTCTACTCTGCAGACCGACAGATGCAACAGGAGGAGATTATTGAGCGATTAAAAAAGGGAGAGACCATCATTAGCGATCGTTATTTTTGGTCTGCATTAGCGTATGGGATCGTCGATCGAGGCGGAGATTTGAATGAACAAACAGAACTTCTTTTGGTTTCTCAGAGCATTCTCTCGATGTATCATCAGTTTATTTTACCTGACCTGACAATCTATCTTGATGTTCCGGTCGCGGTTGGGTTGGAAAGAATGGCTCAGATCGAAGGAAAAATCCATGAGATCTATGAAGAAAAGGCAAAACTGGAGAAGATCTCTGAGGCGTATAAATGGGTGATAAAGCAGTTCTCAAAAGAAATTACGGTTGTCGACGGCACAAAACCCGAAAGAGAGATCACTGATACAGTTTTATCTCTTGTAAAATCCATAAAAAAATAGTAAAAACGAACGTGATGAAATCCCCCAAGCGCCACCCCGAATATCAATACCTAGATCTTCTGAAAGATATCCTGAAAAACGGAGAGAGGAAGAAAGTTCACAACGTCAAAGTAGGTACAACCAATGTTTTTGGTAGACAAATACGATTTGATTTGTCAAAAGGCTTCCCACTGCTTACCACTAAAAAGGTTTTCTTCAGAGGTATCACTCATGAACTACTTTGGTTTATTAAGGGAGACTCAAATATTAAATATTTAGTCGATAACAATGTTCATATATGGGATGAGTGGGGATACAAGAAATATTTAGAAAAATTACCTAACGGAAAGAGATCGAAACCTTTATCAATTGAAGAATATCTCGAGAAAATTAAAACAGATAAGAAATTTGCAAAAATATATGGAGAGCTTGGACCCGTATATGGAGCTCAATGGAGAAAGTGGAAGACAAGCGACAGAAGAGTTGTTGACCAGCTGCAGTGGGCCATTTCTCGATTAAAAGCCAAGCCCGAAAGAAGACACTATATGATCTCTGCATGGAATCCAGAGTTTATTTATGAGATGGCAGCTTCGCGGGAAAAAGCTCAGGTTCTTCCGCCCTGTCATACGTTTTTTCATTTTTACGTCGCAAACGGAAGACTGTCGTGTCAGCTTTATCAGCGAAGCGCAGACATGTTTTTGGGAGTTCCCTTTAATATTGCAAGCTATGCACTGCTTACCTTAATGGTTGCTCACGTCACTGGTTATAAACCAGGATATTTCGTCCACACTTTCGGGGATGCGCACATTTACGATAATCATGTTAAACAAGTAAAAGAACAATTGAAAAGAAAACCGAGACCATTGCCTAAAATTAGATTGAATCCAAAAATAAAAGATATCGATGATTTTACATTCGAAGATATTGAACTCATTGGGTATGATCCTTATGCTCCTATCAAAGGGGAGATTTCAATAGTCGGGGGGTTTTCATGAAAAACACAATTCCTTCGGTTGAAATTCTTGTATTCAAAGATTCTCAGGTTCTTCTTGTTCGAGAGGGCGAGAAGTCGGGGCATCTTACTGGTATATACGGACTTCCTGGCGGTAGATTTAATGAAGGAGAAAGTGAGAAGCAGGTTGCAGTACGGGAGCTAGATGAAGAAACTGGATTACAAGTCAAAGAGGAAGACTTGATTGTCTATCCAAACAACGTATATTATGCTGATATTGAGCGTAAGGATGGTACTGTAAAAAACTTTTCAATGATTGTCTACATCGCCCAAAAATACGAAGGCGATTTGAAAAGTAACGATCAAACTGAGCCGTATTGGATAGAAATAGATAAACTTTCAACATATAATCTCCTGCCCAATTGCGAAAAAGCCATACGAGATGGTCTCAATTTTTTAAAATCATGAATCA
>OBEQ011465821.1_pt1 | contig 61268 bp, 58 predicted proteins | sample 1670901 | NCBI WGS metagenome assembly OBEQ01 (sample SAMEA104232315, study PRJEB22302) | groundwater metagenome | biome: forest; feature: aquifer; material: groundwater | place: USA | collected 2011-08-07 | depth 5.4 m
CGCACTTGCTGGGGCGGCAGATGCCTCTTCGCAGGGGGCCACATCCGGGGTGTCGTCGGCGCGAGTCATGGATAGGTTGACTCATGTCGCCGATTCCCTGTCAAGCTCTTTATCTCCGCCCGATACCTGGGCAGTTACGATTCACCAGCATCTTTTCCAGATTGTGGTACGATGGCATCATATCGCTTACACGGCGATTGCAGACACCATTACATCCGGAGAAGTGATGTGACTGTCGTAGACATCGATCAATTGAGAACAGCGAATGCCGCCGCTTGCGCAGCCTTTCCCTGGATCAGGACCGATCTCACCTATCCCGAAAATAATATCACCATAGGCGCACCAAAAACAATAGCAGCACGTATTCAGGAGCTTCTCTATCTGAATGGCGCCAAAACGTCGATAGATGGAGTTTACGGCGCCGCCACTGAGGCTTGCGTCAAGGAATTCCAAGGCCGCTGGCCACAACATCTCACGGCAACAGGAAAGGTCGATCAGGACACTTACCTGCTGCTATGCCGGCCAATTCTCGAAGCAGTTCAACCGGTATCATCCTCGAACAATTTTCTCACGGCAGTGCGGTTGGTCGCGAAACAACACCTCGGCCTGCATCCGGTGGAAATTGGGGGGCAGAATAAGGGCCCGTGGGTTCGACTTTACATGAAGGGGCAGCAGGGCACAGACTATCCTTGGTGTGCCGGGTTCGTCAGCTTTGTGCTGAAGCAGGCAGCCCTCTCGACAAAGACGTCTCCACCAGTTTCCTATACATTCAGCTGCGACGATCTCGCCAAGGAGGCGAAGGCCCGCAGAATATTTGTTGCCGAAACTGGGCACGCAGCAAATCCCAGCCACTTTCCCGCTATTTTTCTTTGTCGAAAGACGCCCAATGACTGGACGCACACAGGTCTTGTGATGGACTTCAGAGGAGACACATTCTCGACCATAGAGGGGAACACCAACGATTCCGGCAGCGCCGAGGGCTATGAGGTCTGCGGCCGGACCCGGGGCATCGCCAATAAAGACTTCATCACACTGGGTTGAGGCCGGACGGAATCGAGGGGACCACCCGTGACTGCCGGGAAGGCGGTCGCGGGCTGTTCCACAGGGGGGCATGGAGGCGTTGAAACCGCCCTTGGCACTCCGTTCCGCCGCCCATCTTTGCTTGACGCATGACGCGGCACCGCGTTGACAGGGCACGGGGGCACGCCTAGTCTCGCCGGACCCATTACTTGGTTTACCCCATGACCGACACGCTTGTCATCGCTCTGGCCCAGATCAACCCGGTGGTCGGCGACGTTCCCGGCAATACACAGCGCATCCGCCTGGCACGCCGCGCCGCAGCGGCGCAGGGCGCCGATCTGGTGGTCCTGCCCGAACTGTGCCTGGCCGGCTATCCGCCCGAGGATCTGGTGCTCAAGGGCGCCTTCCTGGAAGCCGTCGAGGAGGCCGCCACCAAACTGGCTGAGGAAACCGCCGATGGCGGGCCCGGCCTGCTGATCGGCGCGCCGTGGTGGGCCGACGGCAAGCGCTACAATGCCGCCCTGCTGCTCGACGGCGGCAAGATCGCCGCCATCCGCTTCAAGCATCACCTGCCCAATTACGGGGTGTTCGACGAGCAGCGGGTGTTCCATGCCGGCCCCTGCCCCGGTCCCATGGTGTTCCGCGGGGTTCGGCTGGGTGTCCAGATCTGCGAGGACATGTGGTTCCAGGACGTCACCGAGTGCCTGGAGGAATCCGGCGCTGAGATGCTGGTGGTGCTCAACGGCTCGCCGTTCGAGCTGGACAAGCCCGACCTGCGTCTCAACCACGCCGTCGCCCGGGTCACCGAATCGAGCCTGCCGCTGATCTATGTCAATCAGGTGTGCGGACAGGACGAACTGGTGTTCGACGGCGCCTCGTTCGTGCTGGATGCCGCGTGCAAGACGCGCCTGCAACTGCCGTTCTGGCGTGAGGCGATGGCGCTGAGCCGCTGGACCCGCCAGGGCGGCGGCTGGGCCTGCGCACAGGGTGACCTCGAAGGCCAGCCCGAACGCAACGAGATGATCTATCAGGCCATGGTCCTCGGCCTGCGCGACTATGTCGGCAAGAACGGCTTTCCCGGCATCGTGCTGGGCCTGTCGGGCGGCATCGACAGCGCCTTGTCCTGCGCCGTCGCGGTCGACGCGCTGGGCGCCGAAAATGTCCGTACGGTGATGATGCCGTCCCCCTATACCTCCCAGGATAGCCTCGACGATGCCGCCGAGGTGGCGCGGCTGTGCGGGGTGCGGCTCGACTCGGTGGACATCCAGCCGGCCATGCAGGCCTTTTCGGGCATGCTGGCCGAGCTGTTCACCGGCACCACCTCCGACATCGCCGAGGAAAACGTCCAGGCCCGGGCCCGCGGCATCACGCTGATGGCGCTGTCCAACAAATTCGGCCCGATGGTGCTGTCGACCGGCAACAAGAGCGAAATGTCGGTCGGCTATTCGACCCTGTACGGCGACATGTGCGGCGGCTATTCGGTGCTCAAGGACGTCTACAAGACCGATGTCTTCGCCGTCTCCCATTGGCGCAATGCCCATTGCCCCGAGGGCGCGCTGGGCCCCGCCGGCCCGGTGATGCCCGAGCGCGTGATCACCAAACCGCCGACCGCCGAACTGCGCCCCAACCAGACCGACCAGGACACCCTGCCGCCCTATGACGAGTTGGACGCCATCCTGCGCGGTCTGGTCGAGGGAGAGATGTCGGTCAACGAGATGGTCGCGCAGGGCCATGACGAAGCCACCGTGCGCCGCATCTGGCGCATGCTCGACCGCGCCGAATACAAGCGCCGCCAGGCCCCGCCCGGCGTCAAGATCACCTCGCGCGCCTTCGGCCGCGACCGGCGCTATCCGATCACGAATGGATTCACGACGTGGGTGTGATGAACGAGACGGGTACCGCCTGTCCAAAGACGATCGTCATTCCCGCGAAAGCGGGAATCCAGCGGCCTCGACGCCTGATCTTGCGGACGCGCGTCATGGATCCCCGCTTTCGCGGGGATGACAATTTTTCTGTTGGACCCTTGTCATGACCGTCACCGTCCGCTTTGCCCCCTCCCCCACCGGCCTGCTGCATGTGGGCAATGCCCGTATCGCCCTGGTCAACTGGCTGTTCGCCCGCCGCCAGGGCGGCAGCTTCGTGCTGCGCTTCGACGATACCGACCTGGAACGCTCCCGACCGGAATTCGTCGAGGCGATCCGTGAGGATTTGACCTGGCTCGGCCTGACCTGGGCGCGCGAAGAGCATCAGTCGGCCCGGCTCGACCGCTACGCCGATGCCGCCGAGCGGCTCAAGGCGGCGGGGCGGCTGTATGCCTGCTACGAGACGCCGGAGGAACTGGCGTTCCGCCGCAAGCGCCAGATGGGCCGCGGCCTGCCGCCGGTCTACGACCGTGCCGCGCTGAAGCTGTCCGACGCCGACCGCGCCGCTCTGGAGGCCGAGGGCCGCGCGCCCCATTGGCGCTTCAAGCTCGACCATGACGACGTGCGCTGGGACGATCTGGTGCATGGTCCCTCGCACTACCACGGTGCCCATCTGTCCGACCCGGTGCTGATCCGCGGCGACGGCACCATCCTGTACACCCTGTCCTCGGTGGTCGACGACATCGACATGGGGATGACGCATATCCTGCGCGGCGAGGACCACCTGACCAACACCGCCGTGCAGATCCAGCTGTTCCAGGCGCTGGGCGCCGCGGCGCCGGTCTTCGGCCATCTGTCGCTGCTCACCGATGCCGCCGGCCAGGGCCTGTCGAAACGCACCGGTGCCGACTCGCTGCGCGACATGCGGGCGGGCGGGCTGGAGCCGATGGCGGTTACCAGCCTGCTCGCCCGCCTCGGCAGCGCCGACCCGGTGCGCCCGTGCCGCAGCCTGGACGACCTGGCCGAGGGCTTCGATCTGTCCCGCTTCGGCCGCGCCGCCGCCAAGTTCGACACGGCCGAGCTGGAGCACGTCAACGCCCGGCTGCTGCACGAAATGCCGTGGACCGACGCGCAGCCCCGTCTGGATGCCCTGGGCGCCCCGGCCGACGAACGGTTCTGGCTGGCGGTGCGCGGCAATCTGGCGCGCTTCCCCGAGGCCGCGATCTGGTGGCAGGTCTGTACTCAGCCGCTGGCGCCGGTGATCGAGGATGCCGATTTCCTGACGGCCGCCGCCGCTCTGTTGCCGCCCGAGCCCTGGGACGAAGGCACCTGGGGCACCTGGACCAATGCGGTAAAGACCGCCACCGGCCGCAAGGGCAAGGCCCTGTTCCATCCCCTGCGTCTGGCCTTGACGGCGCACGAGCATGGACCGGAACTGAAACTTCTGCTCCCGCTGATCGGACGCGTCCGGGCCGAGGCCAGGTTGCTGGGGCAGACGGCGTGATAGGCAGGCTTTCGCCTTTCGCACCCAAATTACTTTTCGTCATGGCCGGGCTTGTCCCGGCCATCCACGTGGTGCCGCAAAATCAACATTGAAGCGGTGGAGAGGCGTGGATGCCTGGATCAAGTCCGGGCATGACGGCGTTGATAAGGTGCATTTTTTCGGGTTGGGATAATCGGGGAGTAAAAATCGTGCCGCTGGTTCTCTACAATACCCTGTCTCGCGCCAAGGAGCCGTTCCAGCCGCTCGAGCCCGATCATGTGCGGATGTATGTCTGCGGCCCGACGGTCTATGACCGCGCCCATATCGGCAATGCGCGGCCGATCATCGTATTCGATGTGCTGTACCGCCTGCTGAAGCGCCTGTATCCGCGCGTCACCTATGTGCGCAACATCACCGACGTCGACGACAAGATCAACGCCCGCTCGAAGGAAAGCGGCGAGCCGATCGCCTCGATCACCGCGCGCACGACTGAGATGTTCCATGAGGACATCGCCGCGCTGAACGCCATTCCCCCCGACATCGAGCCGCGCGCCACCGCCCATATCGCCCAGATGATCGCCATGATCGAGCGGCTGATCGAGGCCGGTCACGCCTATGAGGCCGAGGGCCATGTGCTGTTCTCGGTTCCATCCATGGCCGATTACGGCAAGCTCAGCCGGCGCAGCCAGGACGAGATGATTGCCGGTGCCCGCGTCGAGGTGGCGCCTTATAAGCGCGACGCCGCCGACTTCGTGCTGTGGAAGCCGTCCAGCGAGGATCTGCCGGGCTGGGAGTCGCCCTGGGGCCGCGGCCGGCCGGGCTGGCACATCGAGTGCTCGGCCATGTCCAAGGAATATCTGGGCGTCACCTTCGACATCCATGGCGGCGGCCAGGATCTGGTATTTCCCCACCACGAGAACGAAATCGCCCAAAGCACCTGCGCCCATGGCGGTGCCCCGTTCGCCCGCTTCTGGGTGCACAACGGCTATCTGATGGTCGAGGGCGAAAAGATGTCCAAATCGCTGGGCAACTTCTTCACCGTTCACGACCTGCTCGATCAGGCGCCGGGCGAGGCGATCCGCCTGTGCATGCTGTCGACCCATTATCACCAGCCGCTCGACTGGACTGCCGAGGGCCTGAAGCAGGCCAAAGGCACCCTCGATCGCCTCTACACCGCCCTGCGCAGCACCCTCGACATCCCCGCGGTCGGCCGCGAAGTGCCGCCGTTCGAGCTGATCGCGGCGCTGGAGGACGATCTTAACACGCCGCTCGCCGTCGCCCATCTGCATGAACTGGCGACGGCCCTGAACAAGGCGGAAACGGTCCTGGAGCGGTCAAAAGCCAAGGGGGCGCTGCTGTCGGCCGGTGATCTGCTGGGCGTGCTGCAACAGGACGTGGACGGCTGGTTCAAATGGGCAGCGCCCGGTCAGGCCACCCTGTCCGACGAAACCATCGCCACCCTGATCGCCCAGCGCATCGCCGCCCGCAAGGCCAAGGACTTCGCCGAAGCCGACCGCATCCGCAAGGAACTGTCCGATCAGGGCATCCTGCTGGAAGACGGCCCGCAGGGAACGATCTGGAAGCGCGGGTAAAAGAGGCACTCCTGGGAGCGCGGGCATCTTGCCCGCGCTCCCAGGAAATTCCCTACCCCTGCAACTGCGTATCCACCGACAGCGGCAGGCGGGCCAGCGAGTCGGTGACGGGGGGTTCGGGGGCCGGTTTTGCTTCGGGTTCGTCCTTGATCACCGGCAGGGTAAACCAGAAGGTGGTGCCCTGGCCGGCCTTGGACTCGGCCCACAGCCGCCCGCCGTGGCGTTCCACCACCCGCTTGCAGATAGACAGGCCGATGCCGGTGCCGGGATAGGCGTCGGCGGTATGCAGGCGCTTGAACACCTCGAAGATCGCCGACAGATATTGCGGTTCGATGCCGATGCCGTTGTCGCGCACATGGAACAGCCAGGTCTCGCCCTTACGCTCGGCACCGACCTCAACCCGCACCGGCCGGCCTTCCGCCTGGAATTTCAGGGCGTTGCCGATCAGGTTCTGGAACAACTGGACCAGTTGGATGGTGTCGCCGCGCAGATCCGGCAAGACGCAGTCGATCACCACTTCGCCACCGCTCAGGCGGATGGTTTCCTGCATCGACTCGAGAACGCCGCGGACCACCTCGGCACTGGAGATCCGCGCAAAACCGCGGCTCTGGCTGCCCACCCGTGAATAGGCCAGCAGGTCGTTGACCAGCGAATGCATGCGCCGGGCGCCACCGACGATGAATTCCAGAAACTCGCGGGCATCACCCTCCAGCGTCGTGCCATAGCGCCGCTCAAGAAACTGGGCATAGCTGATGACCGTGCGTAACGGCTCCTGTAGATCATGCGACGCCACATAGGCGAACCGCTCCAGTTCGGCGTTGGAGCGGCTGAGCGCGTCGACGGTCTCTTTCAATTCCTCCTCGGCGCGTTTGGCGCGGGAAATATCGGCCAGAGCCAGACAGATCACCGTCGTTCCGTCGAACACCAGCCGGCCGGCCGACAGCAGCACCCACAGCGGCGTCTTGTCGGCGCCCGGCAACGGCAGTTCGACGCCATAGACACCGGCCGAGGCCCGGGTCGCTGAAATCAGATAGGCCCAGGCATCATCGTTGAGCAGGCGCGTGATCGGACCGCCACGGCCGAGATGGATGGGGGCCAGCACCGACGCGGCGCGGTTGTTGACGAACACGATCTCGCCGTCATTCATCCGGGCCGCCAGGATGGCGAACGGAGCGCCGGTCAGCAAGGTCCGCAGGTCGTCGCGTGCCGCCTGCTGGCCGCGCAGATAGCGCAGGCCCGCGACGACGACGATCCCCAGCAACAGGCAGGCCAATCCGCCCAGCAGCCGAATGGTCATCAGCCCGTCCGACGCCGCGGTCCGTCGCGCCACCGCCGCCAACTGCCAGCGTCCGCCGGGCAGGCTGACATCCAGCTTGACCGAATTACCGTCGAACAGCGCGCCATCGCCGAAAAACACCTCGCCGAACGCCCCCAGGCCATCCTGGCCGCGGATCGCGACGCGGATGGCCAGATCCGGGTCGAACAGCCCGGCCTCGCCAAGCACGCCGTCCAGATCAATCGGTGCGCTGACCAGACCGAGGAAACGCCCGGCACCGGGGGGGCCTTCGGGGGGCGTTTCGAAGACCGGGATGCGGCCGATCAAGACGATGCCGCCCTCGGGCATCGCCACCGGCCCGGCAACCACCGGCTGGCGGGTGCCAACCGCCCGCATCACCGCCGGCCGCTGCTCGTCGCTCGACAGGTAATCCATGCCCAGGATGGACTCGCTGCCGGCCAGCGGATAAATGAAATCCAGCGTGAAGCGATGCGACAACCCCAGATTGACAAGGTGACTGCGTCGCGCCATCAGCTCCGCCGACAGCAATTCCAGCTCACGTTGCGTGATGGTCGGATTGACGGCATAGGCTGCGGCCAGACCGCGCGGCAGCAGCAGCAAGGAACTGAGCGTCCCCTCCAGCCGGGCGCGCACCGCCGACAGGTGGTCGAGTGTTGCCAGCCGCTCTTCCTGCATCAGCCGGGCACGCTCGGCAGCTTCGAGCTTGAGCACAGCACCACCGCTCAGGCACGCCACCAGGACGCCTGCGAACCACGGTACCCAACGCCTAGCCGCGCTCATCACTGCCCCCCGGAACGCTACCACTGCTAGAGGCAGCATCAATACAATTTACCCTTCTCGGCTCATAACTCAACGATTCCCTTGCCCGCACGAAGCCGCCGCCATTGCCGTGGTATTTCCGAGCCGCGGCAGACTGCGGCACCGGCGGAGTTCGAGCGATTTGACTTCGGGTTCCATCGGGTGGACACTGGGCATGGTCATCAGGACCATTGGGGTGATGTATGAGCGAAGCCGAGAGATTGGCCATTGATCTCGGACGCCTGTTGGCGACGACGCAAAGCGTGCTGCGTAACAGCGAAGATGCCATCGCCCAACTGTTCCGTCTGACCGACGTCAATACCACTCATCCTCAGGTGGCTGAGCTGGCGGAAGCCTTCGGCATGATGCTGGTGCGTGCCGAGACGCGGCAATACTGGCTTGAGGATCTGACGGAACAGGCGCTCGAGGCGCGGCTGCGGCTGGAGCGGGCTCATACCGATACGCTGACCGGCCTGCCCAACCGGGTCGTCTTCCATGATCGCCTGCGTCAGGCGATCAGCGAGGCCCGCCGCCGTTTCGAGGAACTCGGCGTGCTGTTCATCGACCTCGATCGCTTCAAGCAGGTCAACGATCTGCTGGGCCATGCCGCCGGCGACGAGTTGCTGCGTCAGGTGGCGGAGCGGTTGACCGCCTGCCTGAAGCGCGAGAACGACACCCTGGCCCGGCTCGGCGGTGACGAGTTCGCCGTGATCCTGACCCGGGTCGATGCTCAGGGGGCCTCGGTGGTGGCCGAGCGCATGGTCGAGGAACTGTGCCACCCGTTCATGATCGATTCGGAGCAGGCGCAGATCGGATGCAGCGTCGGCATATCCCTGTTTCCTCGGCACGGCGAGGACGATCTGCTGCTGCTCAAACGCGCCGATCTGGCCATGTATCAGGTCAAGGAAGCCGGCCGCAATGGCTTCCGCCTGTTCAGCGAACCCCACCGCTCCGCCCTCGATCTGCTGTTCCCCGGCGAGTGATACCGATGAGCCTGAAGGCTCATCCTGCTGGGCGCCCTCGCCGGGCGCGCTCCGCGCTTGGCCGCGGCCTCAATGGCCGCTTGAGGACCGGCAAGGGCCATCATGCCCGGGACAAGCCCGGGCATGATGGAAAGCCCGTTCTCAGCCGGCACGCACCCGGGCAAGGAAGCTGTCGACCTGACCGCGCAGGGCTTCGGCCTGACGTGACAGTTCCGACGCGGCGCTGAGCACCTGACCAGCCGACGACCCGGCCTCGCCGGCAGCTTGGCTGACACCGCCGATATTGCGCGAAACTTCCTGGGTGCCGCTGGCCGCCTGTTCGGTATTGCGGGCGATTTCCTGGGTCGCGGCGCCCTGCTGTTCCACCGCCGAAGCGATGGCGGCGGAAATTTCGCTGATCTTGTCGATGGTCGAGGTGATGCCTTCGATGGCGGTGACGGCCTGATTGGTGGCGTTCTGGACGCCGCCGATCTGCTGGCCGATCTCGTCGGTGGCCCGCGCCGTCTGGTTGGCGAGGCTTTTCACCTCGTTGGCGACCACGGCGAAGCCCTTGCCGGCATCACCGGCGCGCGCCGCCTCGATGGTGGCGTTGAGGGCCAGCAGGTTGGTCTGCGCGGCGATGTCGTTGATCAACTGCACCACTTCGCCGATCTTGGCGGCGGCGCTGGCCAGACCGCGGACGATGCCGTTGGTGTTGCGGGCCTGAGACACGGCCTCGGCGGCGATGCCGGTGGCCTGGCTCACCTGCCGGGCGATCTCGCGAATCGACGAGGTCAGTTCCTCGGCGGCCGAGGCCACGGTCTGGACATTGCTGGAGGCCTGTTCCGAAGCCGAGGCAGCGGCAATGGCCTGACGGTTGGCCTGGTCGATGACATGGCTCATGGCCTGGGCTGAGCTTTGCAGTTCGGTCGAAGCCGACGACACGGTCTGCACCACATGCCGCACGCTGCCTTCAAAGCCGTCGGCCAGGGTGCGCATCGTCTGGCGCTTTTCGTCTTCGGCAACGCGTTTCTGGGCTTCCTGATCAGCCTGCAAGCGCAGCACCTGCTGGGCGTTGTTCTTGAACACCTGGACCGCCTGGGCCATTTCGCCGATTTCATCCTTGCGCTCCAGGCCCGGCACGTCGACGGCGTTGTTGCCGCCGGCCAGGGTGGCCATGGCCTGCTTCAGGCCGGCCAGCGGCACCGTGATGCTGCGCGCGGTGAACCACGCCGCCGCGACGCCGATGACCAGGGCGCCGATCATCAGCCCGATCATCAGCGATTGGATGCTGGATTGGGTGGAGAGGGCACCCTTCATGAAGGCCTCGGCCTTGTTGCGGGCGAAGGTCAGGGCGATTTCGGTATATTCGTCGATTTTCTTGATCTGCTCGGCGCCGACAGTGTTGGCCATCACGCGCGCCTCTTCGCGCTTGCCGGCCAGGGCCAGGGCGATGACCTTGTCGCGAATCGGCTTCCAGTCGGCCAGAGCCTTCAGCAGCCGGTCGTAATCGGCCTTGTCGCCGAGATACTGCTTCTGGCCAAGGGTGAAGTGCTCCACCGCCTGCCGTTCGCGCTCGTCGATATCCCTGACCGCACGCTCGATCGCCGCGTTGTCCGGGGCCAGGATCACGTCCCGCACCTGCCGCGTCATCATCACCACATCCACCCGGCCTTCCAGCGTCGCCCGGGTGACGGTGAACGGATGATCGTAAAGCCGGTTGGTCTGCATGCTCAGGGTCTTGGCGCTGTCGAGCGCCTCCCAGCCCATCGCCAGGGTCATCAGCAACAGCAGGCCGAAGCCCACCGTCAGCCGCACCGCGATCTTGATGTTCCCCAGCATGATGTCGCTCCTGTCATATATCCGTCGCATTCGGGCATCGCCCATTTAGAGTGCGATCGTTGCGCAAATTGCTTCCAAAGGATAGTCATACGACAGTTTGATTTTTGTCAATTCCGCAGGAAAAAAAGGTTTATTCAGCATCACTGAAATGCTGCTTGGCGCAGGGCAGCTATGCATCAGCCAATACGGCGACCATTCCTGGAAATAGCCATCGCTATGGTTGGGCGGCCATCCGGTCGGGTGGCGGCGATCTCCACCCCTAGATGGGGTTGTGCAATGCGAAAGGGTTCGGCAGACTGTGCCGCCCAACTCAGGAGACGTATGTCATGGCTTCGATCACCCTCAAGGGCAATGCCATCAACACCAACGGCGACTTGCCCGCCGTCGGCACCAAGGCCCCCGACTTCACGTTGACCAAGACCGATCTGGGCAGTGTCAGCCTGGCCGATTTCGCCGGCAAGACCGTGGTCCTGAACATTTTCCCCAGCGTCGACACCGGGGTCTGCGCCGCATCGGTCCGCCGCTTCAATGCCGACCTGGACAAGCTGACCGACACCGTCGTGCTGTGCGCCTCGGCCGACCTGCCGTTCGCCCATGCCCGCTTCTGCGGCGCCGAGGGCCTGGAAAAGGTCATGTCGGTCTCCGACCTGCGCGACAAGGGCTTTGCCGAGCGCTACGGCATCAAGATCGTCGACGGCCCGCTGGCTGGCCTGTGCGCCCGCTCGGTGGTGGTGATCGACGGCAGCGGCACCGTCATCTACACCGAACTGGTGCCTGAAATCGTCCAGGAGCCCAACTACGACGCTGCGATCGCTGCCGCGAAAAAGTAATACAGGCTCGAACCGTAGCGGCATCAAGCGGCCATTGAGGCCGCACCTGAGCGCGGAGCGCGCCCGGCGAGGGCGTCGGCGAGCCTTCAGGCTCGTCGGTATAAACTCCCTATCCGTTTGCCCAAGGTCACGCCCGCCGCGCCGCCAGATGCAAGGCGGCGGCGGGCGTGCTACTTTGATGGCGATGAGCCCGATCGCCCCCTCCCTGTGCCGACTCGCCGCCGCACTGCTGCTCGGCCTGTTCGGCTTCCCCGTCCTTGCCGCTCCGGCCCCGCCGGTACCGCCCTGGACCGCTGAACTCGGCCGCGACCATCCCTTGGCCGGCCGCATCTGGCTGGTCGCCGAGCATCGCTTCGTTACCGCCGACGAACTGGTGGCCCTCGCCGCCAAGGCGCCGTGGGTCATGCTGGGTGAAAAGCACGACGATGCCGATCATCACGCCTTGCAAGCCTATCTGCTGCGGCGGCTGATCGCCGCCGGCCGGCATCCGGTGGTCGCCTTCGAACAGTTCGAGGCCGACAAGGGCGAGCTTATCGCCAAGTATCTGCGCAAGCGCCCCAGGGATGCCGCCGGCCTGGGCGCTGCAACCGGCTGGGACAAGACCGGCTGGCCCGACTGGAGCCAGTACAGTCCCATCGCCCAGGCCGCGCTTGATGCCGGCCTGCCGCTGGTGGCCGCCAACATCCCGGCCGATGAGGCCCGGGCCATGGCCCGCCGTGAGCAGATCCCGCCCGAGCGTATCGCCGAACTGTCACTCGATCAGCCGCTCTCGCGAGAGCAGCACAAGGCCCTGCTGGACGAAATCCGCCATGGCCATTGCGGCATGCTGCCCGAGCATGCGGTCGGCTCAATGGCCATGGCCCAGCGCGCCCGCGACGGTGGCATGGCCCGGGCCCTGGTGACCGCGGCCCAGGCCGGGCCGCGGGACGGCGGTGTGCTGATCGCCGGCAACGGCCATGCCCGCAAGGACCGCGGCGTTCCCGCCGTGCTGACCCGCCTCGCCCCCAACGCGGCGAGCTTTGCCATCTCGTTCCTCGAGGTCCAGGACGACCGCACCGACCCCGCCGCCTACACCCAGACGGTCGACGCCATCTGGTTCACCGCCCGCGCCGACGGCGAAGATCCCTGTGCCCAGATGGCGGCGCAGATGCGCAAGCGGAAATAATACCGGCGAGCGTAATGTTTGACACATCATCAAGCCGTGGCGCCGGTATCCAGCGGCCATTGCGGCCGCGGCCAAGCGCGGAGCGCGCCCGGCGAGGGCATGGATGAGCCTTCAGGCTCGTCGGTATAAGGGGCGCTACGCCCCCTCCGCCTTTTCCGCCGGCGCAGTGACCTTGATGGCGGTCAGCTGGTTGCGCTGGCGGCGCAGCACCTCGAAGCGGAAACCGTGGAACAGAAAGGCTTGGCCGACTTCGGGGATCTGCCGCGATTCGTGCAGCACCAGACCGGCGATGGTGGTGGCTTCCTCGTCGGGCAGGCGCCAGTCAAGTTCACGGTTGAGGTCGCGCAGGGTGACGTTGCCGTTGACGATGTAGGAGCCGTCGGGCTGCGGGCGGACACCGGTCACGGCAACGTCGTGCTCGTCGGAAATGTCGCCGACGATTTCCTCCAGGATGTCCTCCAGGGTCACCACCCCCATCAGGGTGCCGTACTCGTCGACCACCAGGGCGAAATGCTCGCGCCGCTCGCGGAACGCCTGGAGCTGGTCCAGCAGCGAGCTGGTGTCGGGAATGAACCAGGGCGTCGAGGCCAGCGCCGCCACATCCAGGCTGTCGATGTCGCCGGGATGAGCCCGCACCGCCCGCAGCAGCACCTTGGCGTTGATAACGCCGATGACGTTATCGTGGTTGTCGCGCCACAGCGGGATGCGGGTATAAGGGCTTTCCAGCACCGCATCGACGATATCGGCGGCAGGCAGGCCGGCATCAATCATGGCGACGGATTTGCGGTGAGTCATCACCTCGTCCACCGTGACATCGTCCAGGTCGAGAATCGAGCGCAGCATGGCCCGCTCGCGCTTGACCTCTTCGTCGGTGGTATGCATCTCGATGGCACCGCGCAGCTCGGCCAGTGCCGCATCGACATCGGCGCGCGAGGTGAACTTGGCGCCGAACAGCCAGAGAATGCCGTTCAGGGTCGCCTGGATAACGTGGACGATGGGGGCCAGCAGGGTGACCACCAGAGCCACCGGCCGGGCGATGGCCTGAGCCATGCTGTTGGCGTTGTGGAGTGCGTAGGTCTTGGGCAGGATTTCGCCGAACATCAGCACCACGATGGTCAGCGCCACGGTGGCGTAGACGACGCCGGCCTCGCCGAAATCGACGATCACCGCCGAGGTGGCGAGGGAGCCGGCCAGGATATTGACGGCGGTATTGCCCAGCAGCAGCGACCCGATCAGCCGCTCCTTGCGAGCCAGCAGCCGGTTGACCAGACCGGCGCGGCGATGTCCATCCTGTTCCAACTGATGCAGCAGCGGCCGTGAAACCGCGGTCAGGGCCGTCTCCGAACCGGAGAAAAATGCCGACATGCACACCAGTACGACGATGGCGATCAGGCTGACGGTCATGGCGTTTGTCGGTTACCCCCTTATGGATTCGGTCAGTACCGCCGCGAGCGCATGCTCGGGCACGTCGCGGCTGAGCAGCGACCGGCCGATACCGCGCGCCACCACGAAGGTGATGGTGCCGGCCTCAACCTTTTTGTCACCGCTCATATGACTCCTCAGCCGCACGGGATCCCAGCGGTCTCCGCCGGGAATGTCGCGGATCTGCGTCGGCAGGCCGACCGCCGACAGGTGGCGCCGCACCCGCTCGGCATCCTCGGCCGGGCACAGGCCCATCCGCACCGACAGGTCGAAGGCCAGCACCATGCCCACCGCGACGGCCTCGCCATGCAGCAGTTCCGGGCCGTAATGGGTTTCGGCCTCCAGCGCATGGCCGAACGTGTGGCCCAGGTTGAGCAGGGCGCGATAGCCCGACTCGCGCTCGTCGGCACCGACCACCCGGGCCTTGGCGCGGCAACTGGTGATGACGGCGCGGCGCAGTGCGGTATCGTCCAGCCCGACCACGGCCGAGCCGTTCTCTTCCAGCCAGGACCAGAACGCCGGATCGTCGATCAGCCCGTACTTGGCCACCTCGGCATAGCCGGCCAGCACCTCGCGGCGCGGCAGGGTGGCCAGGGTGGCGGTGTCGGCCAGCACCAGCCGCGGCTGATAGAAGGCGCCGACCAGATTCTTGCCCTGGCGGGTGTTGATCCCGGTCTTGCCGCCGACCGAGCTGTCGACCTGCGACAGCAGCGTGGTCGGCACCTGGATGAAGTCGACGCCGCGCAGCAGGATCGCCGCGGCAAAGCCGACCAGATCGCCGATGACGCCGCCGCCCAGGGCGATCAGGGTGGTGGAGCGCTCGCAACGGGCCTCCAGCAGCACGTCGAGCAATTGCTCAAGCTGGCCGAAGCTCTTGGTATGCTCGCCGGCCGGCAGCACATGGGCCGCCTGTTCGATACCGGCGGCGGCCAGCGACTCCTGCAACGCCGCCAGATGCAGCGGCGCCACATTGGCGTCGGTGACGATGAACACCCGCTTGCGCCGCAGCAGCGGCGCCACCAGTCCACCGGCGCGGCCGAGCAGGCCGGCGCCCACATGGATGTCATAAGAGCGCTCGGCCAGATCGAGGCGGACGGTCTCGGTGGGGCTCATGGCTGTGCCTCCTGGAAAGCGGCCAGCGCCCGCAGCACGTTGTCGACGGTGACCTCGGGGGGTTCGTCCTGGCTGTCGACGGTAATGTCGGCCTCGGCATAGACGGGGTAGCGCTGCTTCATCAGTCGATCCAGAATTTCCGTGGGATTGCCCTGCTTCAACAGGGGGCGATGGTCGCGGCCGGCGGTGCGCTTGACCAGCAGGTCGAGCCCGGCGCGCAGCCATACCGAGATGCCGCGATCGCGGATGCAGCCGCGGGTGACCGGGTCCATGAACGCCCCGCCGCCGGTCGCCAGAACCAGGACCGGGCCATCCAGCAGCCGCGTCATCACCCTGCGCTCGCCCTCACGGAAGCCAGATTCGCCGAAGCGGGCGAAGATTTCCGATATGGTGTGACCAGCCGCCGCTTCGATCTCGGTATCCGCGTCGACAAACGGCACCCCCAGCCGCACCGCCAGACGTCGGCCGATACAGCTCTTGCCAGCGCCCATCAATCCGATCAGCACAACGCTTTTCGGCAGGACGAGAGTTTCGTTCATGTCCACCCCTGCCCACCACAACGGGGCTCATACCCTCTCAAGGGCCGTTGAAAGCCGGCCCGCAGGCCGATAGACTGCCGTTCGAATATCATAAAGAACCTAGAAGAACCAAAGAGCAGCGCACGTCAATGGACAAAACTGCCGTCCGTCCCGCACGGCGTAGCGCCCGCCACCGCCCGCCGCCACCTTCCTATAGCACAGTCGTGGGTCTTGAGTCGCCATGAGCAAATTGTCAAGGATTGTTCTCGTCTTCATCGCCATCCTGTTTGCGGGGGCCTCGATCTATCTCGCCGCCTGGGATCCGCCGGCGCCCTCCAGCCGCGTCGAGAAGGTGGTTCCCAATGACAGGTTCCCGCGCTAGAGCGGTTTCCGCTCCGGCGGAAGCCGCCAGGCGTTCAGGCCAGGGAAAGATGTGTCGGGTCGTGGGGGCGGCGTTGCTGGCGATGATCGGTCTGACCGGTCCGGCGCCGGCCGAGATGGAACCGACGCCGCTGCATCGTTTTCCAGTGACGGCGCCCCCGTCCGAGCGCGCCTCTCCCTCCGGCTTCGTGTTCGAGCCGCTGACCGCGCTCGACGCCCACGGTATCGGTGTACTCGACGACAAGCATGGCGGCCTGGGCGTCGATCTGTGGAACGGTTCGCCGCGCGCCCTGCTGGCCAAGCTGTTGCCGGCCCTGCCGGTACATAGCCCATCGCCGGCCCTGCGCCAGTTGATGCGCCGCCTGCTGCTGACCACCGCCGCCGTACCGGCCGGGGGGGAGGATCTGTTGTTTCACCGCGTCGAACGCCTGTGGGCGATGGGCGAGGTGGACGGCATGCTGCAACTGATCGCCGCCGTACCTGCCGAGGCGTTCGACGCCCGGCTGTGGCGCTTCCGGGTCGACGGACTGTTGCTGCAAGGCGATTTCGCCGCCGCCTGCGCTCAGCCGCCATCGGTTCGCAAGGATGACGACGGCTATCTTGCCCAGGTGTCGGCGTTCTGCGCGGCCCTGGCCGGCCGCACCGCCGAAGCGGCGTTGACGGCGGACTGGCTGCAAGAGCATGGCTTCGGCGACGACGCCTTTTTTGCCGCGCTGGAGGCGATGACCGGCACAACGATCGAGTTGACCAGTCTGCCGCATCCGCGACCGCTGCATCTGGCCATGGCCAGGCTTGCCAAGCTGGCATTGCCGGCGGATGCCGCATCGGGCAACGAGCCGGCCATCCTGCGCGCCGTCGCCCTGGACACCGCGACGCCCACCGAAACCCGCCTGATCGCCGCGGAAAAGGCCGACCAGATCGGCGCGCTGGATACCGAGGTGCTGCGCCATCTGTATTCCACCGTGACCTTTAGCGGTGACGTAGCCGACCGGCCGGTCGACGACGCCGCCGACCCCGGCGGCTGGCGCAGCCGCGCCCTGCTGTTCCGCATCACCCAGGCCCAGCCCTCAGCCCCGGCCCGCGCCGAACTGATCGGCAAGGCATTGCGGCTCGGCCAACAGCGCGGCCAGTTCGCCGCGACAGCCCGGATCTACGCGCCGCTGATCGAAGCGACTCCGCCGTCGGCGCAATTGTCGGGCTTTGCCGGTATCGCGGTCCGCGCCCTGCTCGCCGCCGGACGCCGCGACGCCATCGCTGTCTGGCTGCCCCATTGTCCCCCGGCCGGCACCCGGGCCGGCATCGCTCCGGTCTGGCCGCTGCTGCGCCTGATGGAAGCCCATGAAGACGACCCGCCACAACCGGGCCAATTGAGCGCGTGGCTGAAGCAGCGCACCCCGCTGCCGCCCGACCGGGCCCGCATACAGGCGTCCCTGCTGTTCGGACTGCTCGACGCGCTGGGCGACAAGGTGCGGACCGAGGACTGGCTGGAGTTGATGGACGGCCCCACCGTCAGCGCCACCACCATCCCGCAGCCGGCGCTGTGGCACGCCCAGCGCATCGCCGCCGAGGAATTGCGCTCGGGTGAATCCGTCCTGCTCGCCCTGGTGTCATTGGGTGACGGCTTTCCCGGCAACGTCGACCCGACCGCTATCTACCGGGTGGTCGCCTCGCTGCGTCTGGTCGGCTTCGACGAAGAAGCCCGCGCCATCGCCGTGGAAGCGGCGTTGGCGGCGGGGGGATAAAAACACTCCTTCTCCCAGGACGTCGCTCTAACCGGCGGTGGCCGCCTTGCGATCTTCGATCACCTTGTCGGCCAGACGGCCGGTCAGATCCTGCAAATGATCGAAGTGCCACGAGAAGGTGCCGACGCCCATGGTCAGCGAGCGCAGTTCGATGATCAGGTCGCTCATTTCCGACTGGGGCAGATAGGCATTGACCACGTCCCAGCCTTTCCAGCCGTCCTTGGCGTCATAGCCGAGGATCTGGCCGCGGCGGCCGGAGATGACGCGCTGGGCCTTCGAGGTGTACTCGCTGGGCACGGCGACTTCGACGCTGAGGATCGGTTCCAGCAGCACCGGCTCGCATTTCGGCATGCCTTCGGTCATGGCGATGCGGGCGGCGGTCTTGAAGGCCATATCCGAGCTGTCCACCGCGTGGAAGCTGCCGTTGGTCAGCGCCACCGAGATGTCCACCACCGGGAAGCCGAGCGTACCGTGCGGCATCCACTCCTTGACGCCTTCCTCGACGGCGGGGATGTAGTTGCGCGGCACCACGCCACCGACGATGCGGTCTTCAAAGGTGAAGCCCGAGCCGCGCGGCATCGGCTTGATCTCGAGATGGACGTCGCCGAACTGGCCGTGTCCGCCCGACTGCTTCTTGTGGCGGCCGTGCTGTTCGACGGCCTTGCGGATGGTTTCGCGATAGGGCACCTGCGGCCGGCGGGTACCGATCTGCAAGTTGAAGCGATTGCGCAGGCGCTCGGCGGCCACCTGCAAATGGATATCGCCCTGACCCCAGATGACCATTTCGCCCAGTTCGGCGTTCTGCTGGACCGACAGGGACGGGTCTTCGTCGACCAGCCGGCTCACGGCGCCGGACAGCTTGACGTCGTCGCCCTTCTTTTCGGCAAAAATGGCGTGCGAGAACAACGGCGGCAACGGTGCCGGCCAAGCCTCGGCGCCGGTGTCACTGGCCCCGATCAGGGCGCCGGTGCTGACACTCTCCAGCTTGCCGAACGCCACCACGTCACCTAGGCCGACCTTGGGGGTCTTGGTCAGCGCGCCGGCCGGCATGGTGTAGAGGCCGGACAGACGGCTGCCGTCGATATGCTGGCCATCGGCGAACTCACCGCGCCAGATGCGGGCGAAGGACAGCTTGCCGGTGTGCTGGGCGTGCACCGTCTTGAAGACCCGGGCGATCGCGTCGCCGCTGGGGCCGATCCCCAGCCGCTGGGCCGACACTTCCGGCCCTGGAATATCGTGGCGCAGCGCCTTGAGCAGGCGGCCGACGCCTTCACGCTTCTCCGCCGAACCGAAGAACACCGGCACGATCAGGTCGTTGGCCAGATCCTTCTTCAGGCTGTCATAGATCTCGTCGGTGGGCGGCACCACGTCTTCGAGCAGCTCTTCCATCAGGTGGTCGTCGTAATCGGCCAGATGTTCGAGCAGTTCCTGACGCGCCAGCTTTTCCTCGTCGGTCTCACCGTCGGGCAGCTTGATCAGGTCGGACGACTGGCCGGCGTGGTACTTGTAGGCGCGCTCCGACACCAGATCGACGTAACCGGTGATCTGGCCACCCTCGCGGATCGGCAATTCGCGCAGCACCAGCGGCCGTTCGGAAATGGCCTGAAGCGCCTCCAGCGTCTCGCGCAGCCGCACGTCGCCGGTATCCACCTTATTGACGAACAGAATGTGCGGGATCTTATGGTCGTCGAGGAATTTCAGGATGGGCGATACCATGACCGCGCGGCTGGGGTCGGGCTCGCACACGACGACCGCGGCATCCACGACCATCAGCGCATTGTAGGCATCCTGCAAAAATTCGATGGAGCCGGGGCAGTCGATGAAGGTCCAGCGCTCACCCAGATATTCGGTGCCGGCAATATTGGGTTCAACGCTCATCAGATGATTGCGCGCCTCGGGGGCGCAGTCGCCGACGGTGTTGCCGTCCTTGATGGTGCCTTGGCGGGGAATGGCACCGGTGGCGAAAAGGATACTTTCAAGAAGGCTGGTCTTACCACTGGCGAAGGGACCGACGATAGCTGCGGCGCGTGGCGCCGACGATGCTTTTCCAGGCATGGTGTTTGTCTCCCCGTTCCCGGCCCTATGCGTTTGAGGCCTGTTTGCACGGAGACTCATGGTTCCAGTTGAGATGGTGCGTGGCAACAGGAAAAAAGCGGAATGGCCCTGCGCCGCAGGCGGGGGAGGGTTGTGGTTTTGGCCTTGTGTCCGGGGGGGGCGGCAAGGACAGGTCAGGCGGGGAGATGATCGAAGATGATGGCGCCGGCTGCGTCAATCACCTCCTCGGCAAGCTCCCTGGTGATTTTACAGGAGAGATTATAATCACACCGGTTCCGTTCCAACCGCAGCCGCCGCAATAGAAATTCTATCCTGGTGAGCCCCTGCCGATTGAGGTGTTTCATCAGATTCTGATGGTCCGAGCCGTTGGCGGACAGGGCGAAGCCGACCGAGGAATGGTCCCGCAGGTGCTGAAAGGCGGCGAAATAGCCGCGCGACACGGCTGCACGAAACCCCGCTTCGCCAGTCGCAGCCGACAGACGCTCGACCGCCTCCTCATAGGTGTCGGACGCCTTCATGCACTGTATCCAGGATGAGCGCCCAGCGGCAGGATCGTGGTGATCAGTGGGTAGTCGAGCCAGGATGTGCCGTGTCGCTCGGCCAGTGCCTGCACCATCAGGTCGATCTCATATTCCAATTGTCGCCGCTCCGCCCGTTCCAGCCAACTGTAATAGATGCAAGCCGAATCTTCTCCGACATTGGATAGGGAGATTTCGCAAGCTGTGAATTTGCCGTTCATGACCTCCCGGATAGCGGCCTGAAGATCGCGGAAAGGCTCAACAAGATTCGCCGCTTCCAGCTTGGCCAGCCAATCCAGCATCGGCTTGTGCTCGGCTTCAGCCGCAAACCGCCATAGTGCCTCCGCATTCCCGGAATGGAACGCAGCATACATCCCCAGATAAGCCAGATCCTGTCGGCTATCGGCAAGTTCGATCGCAAGTTCGAAATGCCCGAGATCGAGCGCCAAGGCCGTAAAGTTGCGAATCAGAACGCGGTCAGAACTGACGATGGCTGTTCGCAGCCAAGGAAGAAGCTCGTTGGCTGCGGCGTACATCCCCAGCATGGCCCGAGCGTTCGACAGACTGAGGCCCGTCAGCACATCCGGTCTCAGCTCGAAAAGCCGTCGCAAACGCACCTCAATCTGCCTGATCCTGGCGGACTCGCTCCAGGGCAGGTCGACGAGTTCGTTGAAAAGGGTCACCGCCTCAATGGCTGGCGAAGGAACTGGCATAAACGGCTTGCGCCTCTCTCCTAAAGCGTGACGCGCCAAGCGCCGCTGCCTAGTTTGCCAAACCACCGCCGCCGACGCAACGGCGCTCCCTGCGGCTGGACCGAAATCTTACGGCCCTGAACGGACGTCCTGATGAACCCGATCAGGCGCATCCTCGCCGGGCGTTGCGGCGCTGCCGGTTCCTGCACCGAAACAATATTCGCCATCTCGCCTCCGCAAGAAAATTTTGTTGCACCGCACATTGGCGGTGCTAGACAGTCGTGCACGACCACTCCAGCCGAGGATACCGACCATGGCGACAGCCGCCCGACCGCGCCGCAGTGTGCTTTACATGCCGGGTTCGAACCCGCGCGCCCTGGACAAGGCCCGCAGCCTGGCGGCCGATGGGCTGATCTTCGATCTTGAGGACGCGGTGGCGCCCGATGCCAAGGACGCGGCGCGGCAGAACGTTACCGACGCGCTGAAGACCGGCGGCTACGGCAAGCGCGAAATCCTGGTGCGGGTCAATGGCCTGGGCACCCCGTGGGGCCATGCCGACATCATCGCCGCCGCCACCTCGGGCGCCGATGCGGTGCTGGTGCCGAAGGTGGAAAGCGCCGACATGATACGTCAGGTCGAGCAGATCCTGGCCGGCGCCGGTGCCCCCGAAGGACTGGCGATCTGGGCCATGATGGAAACGCCGCGCGGCGTGCTCAAGGCCGACGAGATCGCCAATGCCAGCCCGCGCCTGGGCGGCCTGATCATGGGTACCTCGGACCTGACCAAGGATCTGCGCGCCCTGCACACCCGCGACCGCCTGCCGATGGTGACCAGCCTGGGGCTGTGCCTGCTGGCGGCGCGGGCCTATGGCCTGGCGATCATCGACGGCGTCTATCTGGACCTCAACGACGATGACGGCTTCGAAGCCAACTGCCGCCAGGGCCTGGAACTGGGCTTCGACGGCAAGACCCTGATCCACCCCAAGACCATCGACGCCGCCAACCGGGTGTTCTCGCCGTCGGAGCGGGAGGTCGCATGGTCGCGCAAGATCATCGCCGCCCATGCCGAAGCCGCCGCCGCCGGTAAGGGCGTGGTGGTGGTCGACGGCAAGCTGGTGGAAAACCTGCATGTCGAAAACGCTCGCCGGCTGGTGGCCATGGCCGAGCAGATCGCCGACATGGACGTGGCGAAAAACTGAAAAGAGAAATGCACCACGAAGACACGAAGGACACGAAGCAGGTCGAGCCGACGGTTCTGCCGCGCCAGATTTTCCTTCCGACCTTCGCGCCTTCGTGGTGAACCATTTTTTTCTGCGGGGATGGAACCGATGACCAAGACCAATTCCGGCAATTTCTTCGAGGACTTCCGGCTCGGCCAGGAAATCCGTCACGCCACGCCGCGCACCGTGACCAGCGGCGATGCGGCGCTGTATACGGCGCTGTACGGCAATCGTTTTGCCCTGGCCTCGTCGGATGAATTCGCCCGCGCGCTCAAGCTGCCGGCAGCGCCGATTGATGACCTGCTGGCCTTCCATGTGGTGTTCGGCAAGACCGTTCCCGATATCTCGCTGAACGCCGTGGCCAATCTCGGCTATGCCAATGGCGTGTTCGGCGTGCCGGTCTATCCCGGTGACACCCTGCGCACCGTCTCGACGGTCATCGGCCTGAAAGAGAATTCCACCAAGCAGACCGGTGTCGTCTATGTGCGCTCGACCGGCACCAACCAGCGCGGCGAGACCGTGCTCAGCTATGTGCGCTGGGTGATGGTGCGCAAGCGCGATGTTGCCGCGGTGATCACCGAGGAAACCGTGCCCGATCTGGCCAAATCGGTTCCGGCCTCGGCGCTGTGCCTGCCCGAGGGCATGGACTTCAGCGGCTTCGACACCGAACTGGCCGGCTCGCCCCATCTGTGGGACGATTATGCCGTGGGCGAAAAGATTGATCATGTGGACGGCATGACCATCGAGGAGGCCGAACACATGATGGCCACCCGCCTCTACCAGAACACCGCCAAGGTCCATTTCAACCAGCATACCGAGGGCCAGGGCCGTTTCGGCCGCCGCCTGATGTATGGCGGCCATATCATCAGCCTGGCCCGCTGCCTGTCGTTCAACGGTCTGGCCAATGCCGTCAAGCTGCTGGCCATCAACGGCGGCCGCCACGTCGCCCCGACCTTCGCCGGTGATACGGTGTATGCGTGGTCCGAGGTGGTGGACAAGATCGAACTGCCCGGCCGCACCGACGCCGGCGCCCTGCGCCTGCGTACCGTCGCCGTCAAGGACAAGGCCTGCGCCAGCTTCCCCTTCAAGCAGGACGATGGCGGATACGATCCGGCGGTGGTGCTGGACTTCGACTACACGGTCGCCCTGCCGCGGCGGGGGTAAATCCCAAAGGGGGCATCTCGCCCCCTAACCACCCTCGCCGGCACCGCGGCGGCCGATATGGACGTCGCGGTGGATATAGGCGCTCATCACCAGGCCGAAGCCGAACAGCAGGGTCAGCATGGCGGTGCCGCCGTAGGAGATCAGTGGCAGAGGGACGCCGACCACCGGCAGCAGGCCCATCACCATGCCCATATTGATGAACACGTACAGAAAGAAGGTGCTGGTGATGCCCATGCCGACCAGCCGGCCGAAATGGCTGCGGGCGCGCAAGCTGATGGCATAGCCATAGGCCACGACCAGCAGATACAGCACCAGCAGAGCAATCCCGCCGACCATGCCCCATTCCTCGGCCAGCGAGGTGAAGATGAAATCGGTCTGTTTTTCGGGCAGGAAGTTGAGATGGCTCTGGGTGCCGAGCAGAAAGCCCTTGCCGAACAGCCCGCCCGACCCCAGGGCGATCTTCGACTGCATGATGTGATAGCCCGAGCCCAACGGATCCTGCTCGGGATTCATGAAGGTCAGCACCCGCTTTTTCTGGTAGTCGTGCAGGAACTGCCAGGCGATCGGCATGGCGCCGCCGCCCGCGGCGAACACCAGGGCGAATTTCCAGATGCGCACGCCGGCCAGGAAGAAGATCACGGCGCTGGACATCAGCAGCATCATCGCCGTGCCCAGGTCCGGTTGCTTGAGCACGAAGGCGACCGGCGCCAGCACCATCAGGATCGGCGGCACCAGGAAGGTGGGCCGGCCGACATCTTGCAGGCTGGCCCCATGGAAATAGCGCGCCAAGGTCAGCACCAGGGCGATCTTCATGATTTCCGAAGGCTGCAACTGGATAAAGCCCAGGTCGATCCAGCGTTGCGCTCCCATGCCGATGGTGCCGCGCACCTCGACCAGCACCAGAAACACCATGCCCACCAGATAGATCCAATAGGCGTAGCGCATCCAGGTGCGCAGATCGACCATCGACACCGCCAGCATCAGGGTGACGCCCAGGGCGAACCGCATCATCTGACGGTCGGCCCAAGGGTCGATATTGCCGTTGGCAGCGGAATAGAGCGCGGCGAAGCCGACCGAGGCAACCATGGCCAGCAGGACCACCAGCGGCCAACTGATCTGCCAGATCTTGTCACGGATTGAGGCTTCGTTGCGGTTCAGGCGGGTCTGTAGACGCTGCCTCATCCGGGCACTCCTTTGACGGGTGCGGTGGCTACCGGCGCGGTCCGCGGGTAGTTCTTCTGAACCTCGATCATGATGTCGCGGGCGATCGGGGCCGCCACCGCCGAACCGCCGCCACCGTGCTCGACGATCACCGCGCAGGCCCAGCGCGGCGCATCTTCCGGAGCGTAGGCGACGAACAGCGCGTGGTCGCGCTGCAACCAGGGCAGTTCCTCGTTCTTCTTGACGCCGCGGTCGCGCTCGGCAGACGAAATCCGCCGCACCTGGGCGGTCCCGGTCTTGCCGGACAGTTCCATGCCGGGGATGTTGATCCGTGCCCGGAAAGCGGTGCCGCCGGCCTCGTTGCTCACCGCGTTCATGCCCTTGCGCACCAGGGCGATATTCTTGGGATTGATTCCCAGCGACTTGAAATTGGGCGACGGTCGCGTGACCAGACGGTCCCCCTCCATCACATCGCGCACCACATGGGGTGTCACCGCATAGCCGCCATTGGCGAGTCGCGCCACCATGGTCGCCAGTTGCAGCGGCGTGGTCAGAACATAGCCCTGGCCGATGCCATTGATCAGGGTTTCCCCCTGATACCAGCCCTGGCCGAGCGCTGCCTGCTTCCAGGCCCGCGTCGGGATGACGCCGGTGCGCTCGTTGGGCAGATCAATGCCCGTTTCCTTGCCCATGCCGAATCGCTTGGCGACCTCGGCGATACGGTCGACGCCGACGCGGCGCGCCACCTCGTAGAAATAGACGTCGCAGGAATGCTTGAGGCCGTTGATCAGGTCGACGGCGCCATGCCCGCCCTTTTTCCAGCAATGGAAGCGCATATTGCCCAAGGCCATGTGTCCGGGGCAGAACACCCGCTGCTCGGGCGTGATGGCGCCGTATTCCAGCCCAGCCAGCGCCACCATCATCTTGAAGGTCGAGCCGGGTGCGTACTGGCCGGCGATGGCCTTGTTGGTCAGCGGCGACCGCGGGTTGTTGATCAGATCCTTCCATTCCGCAGAGGACAGGCCGCGGTTGAAGGCATTGGGATCAAAGCTGGGGTTGCACGCCATCACCAGGACAGCGCCGGTGTGGATGTCCATCACCACCACCGCGGCGCTTTCCTCGCCCAATCGCTGGGCGGCATATTCCTGCAATTCGATGTCCAGGGTCAGCGGCAGATCAATCCCGGGCAGGCCGTCCTCGCGCGCCAGTTCACGGATCACCCGGCCGACGGCGTTGACTTCCACCTGACTGGTGCCGCCGCGACCGCGCAGGGCCATGTCGTAGACCTTCTCGACGCCGGCCTTGCCAATGCGGAAGCCGGGCAGTTCGAGCAACGGGTCGCTGGAATTTTGCAGGTCGGCCTCGGACACCGCCGAGACATAGCCGAGGATATGCGCTCCCAGCCCCTGCAACGGGTAATAGCGGCTCTGGCCGACGTCGATCATGACACCCGGCAGATCGGGGGCGTTGACCTCGATGCGAGCCACTTCTTCCCAGGACAGGTTTTCGCGCACCGTCACCGGCACGAAGCTGCGCCGCCGCTTGGCGTCACGCATCACCCGGCTGCGTTCGTAATCCGACAGCGGAATGACCTTCGACAGCGCATCAAGAATGCGCTCCAGCCCGCCGGTCTGCTCGGAAATCACCAGCACGCGGAAGTTCTGCTGATTGACGGCCATGGCCACGCCGTTGCGGTCCAGGATGCGACCGCGCGGCGGCGGCAGCAGGCGCAGGGAGATGCGATTCTCCTCGGCCAGGGTGCGGTATTTGGCGGCCTCGATGACCTGGAGATAGTACATGCGGGCGGCCAGCGCCGACGCAAAGACCAGCTTGCCGACGCCCAGCATGGCGACGCGGCGGGTAAACAGCTTCTGGCGATCGTGATCGTGATTCATGGTGTCACGGCTGTCGCAGGAAAACCACCTGAGTACGCGCCAGTAGCCAGGATACCACCGGATACGCGGAAATGGTGATCAGATACTCGAACATGACGGTTTTGGGCGGGATCAGATGGGCAAACAGCATGCAGACCAGCAGCCAGGTCACGGCCATGGCTCCCAGCGACATCAGGGCGAAGCCCCACCAGGCGACGGCGAAGGTGTTGCCCAGGAAAAAGCGGCGTTGCGAGGCGGTGACGCCTTGGACCACCAGCATGACCAGGGCGCTGACACCCAGCGGCAGGCCGGCGATGATGTCGTGCAGCAGGCCCAGGCCGAAGGCGGCCGAAGGCGGCAGCAAGTCGGGGCGATAGATGGACCAGTAATAGACTCCCATCAACGGCAGAACCGGCGCGATCATCGCGTAGCCCGGCACGCGCGTCGGCACCAGGCCGAGCATCAGCAGGATCAGGGTGACACCAAACGGCAGCAGATGCCGGGTCCACAGATCCATGCGGTGAAACAGTGATGGCTTCACCGCCGCCGGCTCCCCGGATGGGGCGGCTCGGCCGCGCCTTCGCCGAATTCCAGCACGCCAGGCAGGCCGTAATCGACCACGGTGACGAACTCCAGGCGGTGACGGTGGACGAACGGTTCCAGCAGCGCCCCGGTATCCGACACCGACGCCACCACGCCGACCGGAATGCCCGGAGGAAAGGTACCGCCATGGCCCGAGGTGACCACCCGGTCACCGGGGCTGAGAATGGCGCCGCCGCTGACATAGTTGAGGCGCGGCCGGTCGCCGTTGTCGCCGGCCAGCACCGCCTTGGTGCGAGTCGGTTCGACGATTACCGGAATGCGCGAATTGATGTCGGTGACCAGCAGGATGCGCGCCGAGCGCTGGCCGACTTCGGCGATGCGGCCCACCAGCACCTCGCCGGCCACCACCGCCTGACCCTTGCGCACGCCGTCGCGGGCACCGGCATTGATCAGCATGGAGTGGACAAAGGCGCCGCCGGTATCGGCGACCACCCGGGCGGTGATGAAAGAAGGATCCGGGGCCGGAATGTAATTCAACTGCGTCCGCAGTGACTCGTTTTCGTTATCGAGCCGTCGCGCCACCGCCTGCCAGTGCATCAGCCGCACGTTCTCTTCGCGCAGCCGAGCGTTCTCGGCCCGCAACGAAGCAAGGTCGCGCACGTTTTCCACCACCTGGGCAATGGTCGCGGCGGGTCGGGCCATGACATCGAGAATCGGTGCCACGGCATCAATCACCGCCATGCGCAGCCGTTCCACCAGGATGATGTCGGCCTTGCCGATCAGCATCAAGCTGAACGAGGCCGCCACCAGGGCGAAAAAGGCGAAGCGCTGAACCAGCAACCTGAGGGTCGCGACGCGTCCCAGCGGGCCGGAATGCTGCTTCAAGCGTCAAGCCTCCTCAACCGGCGGGCCCGCTCCGTGAAGCGCCGCCCGCAAACCACCAGACACACGACATACGGCCGTCATGCCCGAACGTATTCCGGGCATCCACACAAAGCCACCGCTCAGTTGCTGACTGTGCGGCACCGGATGGATGGCCGGGACGAACCCGGCCATGACGGGAAAGAAGGCTCGGGGGTTCCGAACCGGGCTTAGTACATGGTGGTCAGCACGTTACGCAGCTTGCCCATCTCTTCCAGCGCGCGACCGGTGCCCAGGGCAACGCAGGACAGCGGGTCATCGGCAACGGTCACCGGCAGGCCGGTGGCGTGCCGCAGCACGAAGTCGAGATTGCTGAGCAGGGCGCCGCCGCCGGTCAGCACGATACCCTTGTCGACGATATCGGCGGCCAGTTCCGGCGCGGTGTGCTCCAGGGCCACCTTGACCGCCTCGATGATGGCACCGACCGGCTCGGCCAGGGCCTCGGCGATCTGGCGTTCGCTGATGATCAGTTCCTTCGGCACGCCGTTCATCAGGTCGCGGCCCTTGATTTCGAGGGTGCGGCCTTCGCCGTCCTCGGGCGGGCACGCCGAGCCGATTTCCTTCTTGATGCGCTCAGCCGAGCCTTCGCCCACCAGAAGGTTATGGTTGCGACGGATATAGGCGATGATCGCCTCATCCATCTTGTCGCCACCAACCCTGACGCTGCGCGAATAGACGATGCCGCCCAGCGACAGTACGGCCACTTCGGTGGTGCCGCCGCCGATATCGACGACCATGGACCCGGTCGGTTCGGTCACCGGCAGGCCGGCGCCGATGGCCGCGGCCATGGGCTCTTCGATCAGGAACACCTTGCGGGCACCGGCCGATTCGGCCGACTCCTGAATGGCGCGCCGTTCGACCGCGGTCGAGCCCGAGGGCACGCAGACGATCACCAGCGGGCTGGCGAAGCTGCGGCGATTATGCACTTTGCGGATAAAGTGCTTGATCATTTCCTCGGCGACCTCGAAGTCGGCAATCACACCGTCACGCAACGGGCGGATGGCCGAGATGTAGCCGGGCGTGCGGCCCAGCATCATCTTGGCCTCGTCACCGACGGCGAGGACTTTCTTCTTGCCCTTCTCCTCGGCGATAGCAACCACCGAAGGCTCATTTAGGACGATGCCGCGGCCCTTTACATAGACCAGCGTGTTGGCGGTCCCCAGATCGATCGCCATATCCGCCGACATCCAGCCCGTTACTTTGGAAAACATTCGACCTCGCTCACATGGCCTCGTGTGTGGCGCTGCCGGAGTCGGACCTCTCCGGCAGCGCAATGGCTAGCACGACGGTTCAGGCGATGTAAATCAGGCCGTCATTGCTGTCGGCGCGGTTTTCTCGCGCTTGGTCAGCAATTTGTTCAGCGCGTTCACATACGCCCGACAGGACGCCACCAACGTATCGGTATCGGCTCCCTGTCCGTTCACCGTTTTCCCATTCTCCTCCAGCCGCACCGTCACCTCGGCTTGCGCGTCGGTGCCTTGCGTGACCGCATGGACCTGATATAGCTGCAACCGCGCGTCATGCGGGAACAGCTCCTTGATACCGCGGAAGGTGGCATCGACCGGACCGTCGCCGGTGGCCTTCACCCCTTTTACCGCCCCGTCGATCTCCAATTCCAGTTCGGCCGACGGAGGCCGATGCTTGGAGCCGCAGATGACCTCCAGCGACACGAAGCGGACACGGTCGTTATGCCGCACCACCTCATCCTCGACCAGAGCGACGATATCCTCGTCGAAGACCTCCTTCTTGCGGTCGGCCAGATCCTTGAAGCGGCGAAAGGCATCCTCCACCGCGTTGTCACCCAGATCGTAGCCCAGGTCCTTTAACTTGGCCTTAAAAGCCGCCCGGCCGGAATGCTTTCCCAACACCAGGGTGCTGCGATTCAATCCCACCGACTCGGGAGTCATGATCTCGTAAGTCTGGGCGTTCTTCAATACGCCGTCCTGGTGAATGCCGGACTCATGGGCAAAGGCATTGGCCCCGACGATCGCCTTATTCGGTTGTACGACGAAGCCGGTGATGGCCGAGACCAGCTTGCTGGCCCGCATGATGTTTTCGGTATGGATGCCGGTGACGAAGGGCATACGGTCGGCGCGGGTGCGCAGCGCCATCACCAGCTCTTCCATGGCCGCATTGCCGGCCCGCTCGCCCAGGCCGTTGATGGTGCATTCGATCTGGCGGGCGCCGACCTGGACCGCGGCCAGCGAGTTGGCCACCGCCAGCCCCAGGTCGTTATGGCAATGCACCGAGATGATGGCCTTGTCGATATTGGGCACGCGGTTGAACAGCATGGCGATCAGCGCGGCGTATTCGTCCGGCACCGCGTAGCCGACCGTGTCGGGGATGTTGATGGTGGTGGCGCCGGAGGCGATCGCCAATTCGACGCAGCGGCACAGGAAATCATGCTCGGTGCGCGAACCATCTTCCGCCGACCACTCCACGTTGTCAGTAAAGCGGCGAGCATAGGCGACCGAGTCGCCGACCTTTTCCAGCACCTTCTCCGGCTCCATCTGCAACTTGTACTTCATGTGCAGCGGGCTGGTGGACAAAAAGGTGTGAATACGGCCACTGTTGGCCGGCTTGATGGCCTCGGCGCAACGTTCGATATCGCCCTTGGTGGCGCGGGCCAGGCCGCAGACCGTGGCCTTGGTGACGGCGCGGGCGACGGCCTGGACGCCTTCGAAATCGCCGGTCGAGGCGATGGGGAAGCCGGCCTCGATGACATCGACGCCCATTTCTTCCAGCACCTGAGCGATCTTGACCTTTTCGGCCAGATTCATCGAGGCGCCGGGCGACTGCTCGCCGTCGCGCAAGGTGGTGTCGAAGATGATGACGCGGTTTTTATCGGTGGTGCTCATAACGAAGCCCTTTACGGAAACATCAGTCGACCCAAGGACATCCCCTGAACGCCCATCGCCGCGGTCGGTCGTCACGCGGAGGTGAGCAGGCGTTCAGGGGCCCCTAAGTCGCAGGGCCCCGATTTTGGACAGCAGCAGCACGGCACGCAGGCAGGCAGCCGCCACGGCGGCGCTGTTCGCACCTCTCCGCACATCGACGCTGTCCCACATCCTGTTCATGTCCGCCTGCTCACGCACGCCATATTTCCCCGAACCGTTCTATAGAAGAGTGGGCGAAAGGGCAACTGTCAAGGCCGCATCGCAGCAGGAAGGCGGATTGGGCGTCGCCGAGGCGCTGGGAGCGCGGGCGCCTCGCCCGCCCACGTCGACGCCACACCGGCCCAATCACCGATGCGGGCGAGGCGCCCGCGCTCCCAGGAGTTGATTACGCCGCCATCTCCGGCTCCGGCTCCGGCACCCAGGCCAGGGCGGCATAGGGCGGGTCGCGGGCCACCAGACCCAACACGGCGAGGTCGAGCACGGCGTTGAGCGACTCCGCCGGCCCCACCCATTCCTCACACCAGATGTCGAGGAAGTCGTTCACCGTCATGCCGCTCAGGCGCCTGCCGATGATGGCGTGCAGGCGGGTGTGCAGGGCGAGGAGGATGGGATCGGTGATCTTGTCCGGGTCGGTGGGCAGCCAGCGCAGCAGCTCTGCTGCGGCGTCGGTCGATTGCTCGTCGATGAGCAGCCAAGCCAGGGCGGTGATCGGCCGGTGGTCTTCGAACCGCGTCAGCAGGTCGGGGAAATAGTCGCTGTTGCCGGTGCGGGCCAGTTCCAGCCGCAGAGCATAGTCGTCCTTGGCCGGCACGATGCCGGCTGCCGCTGCGGTCTTGCCGCCATAGCGCCGCGCCACCAGCCGCACCACCGGGTGGTGGGGATGGGTTTTCATCAACGCGGCCAAAGTGGCCTCGGCCTCGGCCCGCAACTGCTGCCGCATCTCCGGCGTCACCAGCAGCAGGCCCGGGCGGTCGAGCGCCTTTGACAAGCGGAACCCCGCCCGCATCGCCTCGGCCGAACGCCGCATGTCGCTCCACGCCGTGGCCTCGTCCGGCGGCAGGACGGCGGGGGGGATGGTCGGTTCGGTGCGGTGCGGTCGCGGGCGGCCTTGCTTGACCGCGTCGAGGTGGGCAGCAAGGGTCTGTGCTTCCTTGTCTCGTACCCCCCGCAACGTCTCCAGCAGCGGCTCCACCTCGGCGAGCCGGCCGAGGTCGAGCAGCATCAGGCCGAGATCGAGACGGCTCACCGCGTCGGCGGGGAAGCGCTCCATGGTCTGGCGATACAGCGCCTCGGCCGCCGCCGTGCGGCCCTGCTGCTTGAGCAGGCGGGCGAGATCGTTGCGACAGACGTCGCTGCCAGGAAAGTCCTTCATGGTGTCGCGGTACAGCCGCTCCGCCGCCTCCGCTTGGTCGTGATCGGCCAGCAGCCGCGCCAGGGCATTGCGGGACACGTCGTTGTCGGGGAAGCGGGTGATGGTGTCGCGGTACAGCGCCTCGGCCTCGGCGCTACGCCCCTGGTCGATCAGCAGGGCGGCGAGGTCGCAACGGGTATGTGGATCATCGGGAAACTCGCGCGCGGCCTCCCACAGCACGGTTTCGGCCAGATCGCGATGCCCCAGCCGCTCCAGTGCCTGCGCCCACAGCGCCCAGCTTGGTTCATCATTCCGAGCACGGCTCACCGCCGCCCCAGCCAGCCGCAGAGCGAGACGGGCGTGTTCGCGGCGGGTGACGGGGTTCGTTTCGCGGCGGTTGAGCAGGGCGTTGCCTAAGACGTTGAATGCGCGGACGAGATCCTGCGCGCTGCCGACGGTATCAGCAAAAGCCTCATGCAATCGGGCGAAACGTTCCACCTCGGCTGCCAGGGCTTGGCCGGACAGTTGGCGCGCCCTGGTTACTACCTTCTTGGTCTCATCTTGTCCGGGACGCCAAGCCGTGGTGCGGGCACCCTGCGGCGCCATCCCCACCACCTCCGCCCACCACCGTACAAACGGCTTGCCCCGGTTGCCCTCTAACAGCGGCGTCACCTGTTCGTGCCAGAAATCCGGCCCGCGCGGATACAGCGCCACCAGCACCCGCCATTCCGCCACGAAGCGCTCGCGGTGTTCCGTTCGATCGGGCTGATGCCGCGCCCAGCGGGCCAGTCCACGCAGCACCTCCGGCCCCGGCTGGACATCACCCTCGGTCTGCGGCAGGACGCGCAAGGCGATCAGGGCGATATCGAGATAGCGCTCGTCCAACAGCCCCAAGCCGACCTGATCGCACAGGCCATACCAGAACGACAGCAGGCGGCGGTTGGGCTGGACATGGGCGAGGGTCAGCCACAGTTGGGCGCGCAGATCATAGAAATCGCGGGGCGACACCGCCTCGGCCCAGGCGGTGACTTCCTCGAACCGTTCGGCGAGAAGATCGCCGGCCGTCCGCGCCTGGAGCCGCAGCACCGCCCATAGGGCCTGAAGGATATCCTGAACATAGCCGTTGCGGTCCTCGTCGGGGACCGGTTCGCGTTCGCGCATACGCAGGTCGAGCCAGTCGGCCAGCGCCTGATCGACGCGGGTTTTCAATGCGGCGTCATTGCGAGGACGGACAATGCGCACCAGCACGTCGGATGGTTCCGCACCGAAATAGGGCGCGACCTGATCATATCGACAGAGCAACTCGTCCAGCCGCAGATCCGGCTGTTCAAGGAATGCCTGTACCCACTGTTCCGCGGTGTCGTGGATCATGCCACCGATCCTGACGGTTTGATCATGCGTGATCCGAATGTCGGACTGTTTGCGACTTTGCGCAACCGGTCCAGATGGCGGAGCCGAAGCTGCGTCAGATCGACGGCGGGGATGGCGCTATCCAGCACGTCGATGGCATGGAGGTGGCTTGGTTGATAGACGATGCGGCGATGCAGCACCTCGCGGATCATGTCGGTCTGATCGGCAAGGTGGATCGGATAGCCGCAGGCCGTTTTCCCCGGATCGGGAAGCGGCGAGGGATGGAAGTATGGGCTGTGATAAAAATCAAGAACGGTCGGCGCCGCGAACAGCGGGCCGGCATTGCCGTTGGCAATCACGATGTCCTCGGCGGTATAGCGCATCTGGCCAACCAGAATGGAATTGTTGGCCGCTGCGTCAAGGTGGCCAAGGCCCAGTTGGTTCCGCAGGTTTTCCGCCCAATCCGGCGTCTCGGCATGGACAGCCACATCCTCGAGAAATGCCGCAAACATGGGGCGGCCGTCGCGCCGATCGTTCCACTCGGCAAAGAACTTTTCGATCACCGGAGCCGCGGTGACGTCGCCCAGGCGCCAAGCCTTTTCCTTCTCGATGAAGTCGTCTCGGGTCAAACCGATCCCATCGAGGCACCAATCCAATTGCTCGACACGGACAAAGGTCTTGCGCGGCTGGTTGGGTAACAGGGCGCCGGAATTGCTCGCCGCGAAGGTCGCGGGCACGACGGCCAAGCTGATGACTTTGTTTGTCAGATAGCGCGACAGGGCGCGGTCGTAATTCCGGAAGCGGGCGGTGTGGGCTTCAAAGTCCTTGCGGCGAGCGTCGGAAACCCGCTCCTCGCCGATCACATTCGCGCCAATGGCCTGTTCTTTCGGGGCCGACGAATGAAACAGAGAGACGACGCTGTCGTTGAACCCTGGAACAGCAAAATCCACGCGACGCTCCCCCCACTCGCTTACCAGAGGAAGATTACTGTTACGTCCAGGAAAGTCAACCAACAGGCGCCGGGGAGCGCGAGGGGGCCGGCTCCGGCCCCCTCGTCCTTTACACAAAACGCGCTTACTTCCCACCCTGACGGGCCATCGCCGCCAGACGCATGCGCAGGGCGTTGAGCTTGATGAAGCCTTCCGCGTCGCGCTGGTTGTAGACGCTGTCTTCCTCGAAAGTGACGTAGTCGAGGCGGTACAGGGAGTTCGGCGACTTGCGGCCGATGACGGTAACGTTGCCCTTGTACAGCTTCAGGCGGACGGTGCCGGTGACATGCTCGCTGGCCTGGTCGATCAGGGCCTGGATCATCTGGCGCTCGGGGCTGAACCAGAAACCGTTGTAGATCAGCTCGGCGTAGCGCGGCATCATCTCGTCCTTGAGATGGGCGGCGCCGCGGTCGAGGGTCAGGCTTTCGATGGCGCGGTGGGCGACGATCAGCACCGAGCCGCCGGGGGTCTCGTAGACGCCACGGGACTTCATGCCGACGAAGCGGTTTTCCACCAGATCGAGGCGGCCGATACCGTTGGCACCGCCCAGTTCATTCAGCTTGGTGAGCAGTTGGGCCGGGCTCAGGCGGACCCCGTCGACGGCGACGGCATCGCCCTTCTCGAACTCGATTTCAACGATGGTCGGCTGGTCGGGAGCCGCCTGGGGGCTGACCGAGCGGGTGAACATGTCCTCGTCGGGCTCGACCCACGGGTCTTCCAGCGCCTTGCCCTCATAGGAGATGTGCAGCAGGTTGGCGTCGGTGGAATAGGGGGCCTCGCCGCGCTTGTCCTTGGCGATCGGAATCTGATGCGCTTCGGCGAATTCCAGCAGCTTGGTGCGGCTGGTCAGATCCCAGATGCGCCACGGGGCGATGACCTTGATGTCCGGCTTCAGGGCGTAATAGCCCAGCTCGAAGCGCACCTGATCATTGCCCTTGCCGGTGGCGCCGTGGCAGACGGCGTCGGCGCCGACCTGATTGACGATCTCGATCTGGCGCTTGGCGATCAGCGGCCGGGCAATCGAGGTGCCGAGCAGGTACACGCCCTCGTACAGGGCGTTGGCGCGGAACATGGGGAAGACGAAATCGCGGACGAATTCCTCGCGCAGATCGTCGATGAAGATGTTCTCGGGCTTGATGCCCATCAGCTCGGCTTTTTTGCGGGCGGGCTCCAGCTCCTCGCCCTGGCCGAGATCGGCGGTGAAGGTTACCACCTCGCAGCGGTAGGTGTCCTGCAACCAGCGCAGGATGATGGAGGTATCCAGGCCGCCGGAATAGGCCAGCACCACCTTCTTGACGTCGCTCATGAAACCGCGCCCTTCGCAGTGACGGAAAAACCGGCGCGGAGTATAGGGCATGCGCTGCGGCGAGCAAGAGTGCGACGCGGGGCAAGCCGGCGCTACCGGCGGCCTGCCCCCCTTCTGGTTCACTGAAAGATCAGATTCGCCGGATCAGCGATCACCGTAGTGGCCGATGCGGGGATCAACTGCTGCCGGCACTGCTCCTTCTCCTGTTCGGTCGCGGTCGCCGGCAGGCCTGTCACCTCGCAGCCAATGAACTGCCTGATGAAGTGGGAGAACCTGGGGTTATTGATCGTAGTGTGATCGGGAATCACGTCTGGACTAACGCGGACCACGTAAAATGGCTGGCGTGACACCACGTTATCTCGCGTATAGAGACTGGCGCAGCCGTATTTCCGGGGAACCTCCTGGAGATTGAACTCTGCATCCCGCAGATCGTCAGCGGCCGATTTCTCCGCGAGTTTGCCCAGCGTCCCGATCTCCTTGTCCAGGTCATAATATTGCCCGACGCATTCCTCCCGCTCCTTATCCCATGCCAGCAGATGCGTCGCGTAGTCCGGCAAGTGGCCCACCGTCTTCAAGACGGCGGTCCGTTCATTGTGCTCGTCCTGCGGCGCGGACTGATCAAGGGTATAGAAGCGACCGAGCGGAAACATCAGCGCGGTCGCCCAATCCGAGGTCGACGTTGCCACCATCATCACCGGACGCTGCTTCTGATCGAATTTGCGCCTGGTTGGCTCGTAGCCCTGTGAAACGCGGAAGAGTGTTTCGTAGGCGGCGCCTTCGAAGGCTGGGTTGATCAACAGCACGAAGTCGCCAAAGCTCTTGGCGATCTGGTCGCCGCCGGTCACGCGACGCCGAAGGGCCCGTTCCATGAGCTGAGTATTGAGCGCCTTGTACACCAGCAGACCACCGAAACTGTGGCCGATGACGATCAACTGGGTCTCGTCGGGTCCGGCCAATCGGCTGTCGTCCTCCTGGCCATTCGAGAAGGCCTTGAATTCATTGAGCCGGATCAGCAGTTCCTTGGCCCCGTTCTCGCCCACCCGCTCGGCCGCATTCTTTCTGGCCCAGAAGGTCGCCTCCTTGGCAATGGCGACGTCGGTGCTGGCGCCGCGCCAGGACAGATAGACGCCAACCACCTTCCGTGGTTTTTGCTTGTCCAACGGCATCTGCTTGACCCTGCGCAACTCGGCATTGTGCGCATCCTGTAGCAGGTTCTGGAATGACGCCAGGTCCGGGTCGGCCTTGCGGGCATCATGTTTCCAGCCATGAGCATACACGACGATGATGAAATGCTGTTTATTGGCGGCCTGATAGTCTTCAAGAAACTGGATCAGATTGAGCATCTGCTTCGGTCGTTGCGCCCAACCCTGGTCGTCGAATTCCACGGTGGAGACGATATAGGCTCCGTTTTCTTTTCGCGATGCCCCTTTTCCCTCGTATGACACATGGTGCCACATGGAATTGTCTTCGGCGCAGTCATTGTCGCAGGTCGGCCAGGACTTGGGATCCGGATAATTCGCAGTCAACCGATATCCTCGCTCGGCTGTGCACGCGGCCAGCAGCGCTGCGATTGCCACGCAGATAAGGGTTCTTACAATCATTTCCCCCCCCGAATAAGAAGCATTCCTGGGTGCATCTCCTTTCATGCACTCTGGCAATCACATTGGCTCGCAATATCTTATATGTCTATTACAATGGCTCGCGACGATGTGCCTGGACGCGCAAAACTCGGCGACAGCACTGCCGAATGCCACGCGTCCAGGGCGCAATTCCAATCACGCGTTCGGCTGTGGGGTGATGCGCAGATAGGATTTCACCCGCTTGACGCCCTTGGGGAACTTGGTTCTGGCGTCCTCGTCGCTCATGGAGGCGACAACGATGCAGTCCTCGCCCCATTTCCAGTTGACCGGCGTCGCCACGCTGTAGCCGTCGGTCAGTTGCAGCGAATCGATGGCGCGCAGGATTTCGACGAAATTCCGGCCGGTACTGGCGGGATAGGTCAGAACCAGGCGGATCTTCTTTTTCGGGTCGATGACGAAGACCGAGCGCACCGTCGCCGTGTCGTCGGCGTGGGGATGGATCATGCCGTAGAGGTCGCTGATCTTGCGGTCGGGATCGGCGATCAGCGGGAAGTTCAGAGCCTGGCCCTGGGTCTCGGCGATGTCGCCGATCCAGCCGCGATGCGACTCCAGCGGATCGACGCTCAGGCCGATGACCTTGACATTGCGCCGCTCGAACTCAGGCTTGAGGCGGGCGACCTCGCCCAGTTCGGTGGTGCAGACGGGGGTGAAGTCTTTGGGGTGAGAGAACAGCACGCCCCAGTGGCTGCCCAGCCAGTCATGAAAACGGATATCGCCGTCGGTGGTCTGAGCGGCGAAATCGGGGGCATTGTCGCCAAGTTGCAGCATCATGGGGAACCTCCCCTGGAATTATGGGTCTGCACGGTACTTGGGCGACACCCGCCGCCGCGGCATCGCCTGAAAGCGCGGCGGGCCGGTGCAGGAGGAGAAGCCTGGGTTGACCGCAACGCCGCGGCGCCGAACAATGGCGCCATGACGACTCTGCCGCCCAATCCGCGGGGCGACCGGCTGCGCTTGCGCGTCGGGCTGCTCGGCGGCTCATTCAATCCGGCCCATGCCGGGCACCGCCATATCAGCGTGCTGGCGTTGCGCCTGCTGCGGCTGGATCAGGTGTGGTGGCTGGTATCGCCGCAGAATCCGCTGAAGCCGTCCGCCGGCATGGCCCCGCAGAGCCGTCGCATCGCCGGCGCCGCCCGGGTGGCCGGCCATCCGCGCATCCGCGTGACCGGCCTGGAGACCACCCTGGGCACCCGCTACACCGCCGACACCCTGGCGGCGCTGCGGCGGCGCTTTCCCAATGTGCGGTTCGTCTGGTTGATGGGGGCGGATAATCTGGCGCAGATGCCGCGCTGGGACCGCTGGCAGGCCATCTTCAGTGCAACGGCCATTGCGGTTTTCGATCGACGGCCATATGCTTTCCGGGCGCTTGCCGGACGAGCGGCGAGGCGATTCGCCCATCGCCGTATCGCCGAACGGCAAGCGGGTGTCCTGGCGGAGGTGCAGCCGCCGGCATGGATTTTCCTGCACACCAGGCTGCATTCCGCCTCGTCCACCGCCATTCGCGCTCGCGAAGCCGGCGGGGCATGAGGCGTCGGACCTGGGGCGGGGCCTGAAAGGAGCAGACCATTCAACCGTTGAGGAATACTCTGGTGGAACCAGAGGATCTGGTCGATGTCGTCGTCTCGTCGCTGGATGACGACAAGGCCGAAAACATCATCGTCATCGACCTGCGTGGCAAGTCGAGCATTGCCGACCATCTGGTGATCGCCTCGGGGCGATCGACTCGGCAGGTCGGCGCCATGGCCGAGCATGTCGGGCACAAGCTCAAGCTTCAGGGCTTGCGCGTGTCCCTGGAGGGCATGCCGCAATGCGACTGGGTGCTGATCGACGGCGGGGACATCATCGTTCATCTCTTCCGCCCGGAAGTGCGCGCCTTCTACAATCTGGAAAAGATGTGGGGCCTGTCCGCGCCGGTGGTTGAGCAGACCATGAGCCTGACCGCCTGATCGTTCGGCACCGCTCGCCATGCGTATCACCCTCGCCGCGGTCGGCCGCGCCAAGCCGGGGCCGGAGCGGACGCTGTACGACCACTACGGCGGCCGGCTGAGCTGGCCGCTGGTGCTGAAGGAGGTCGAGGAAAAGCGACCTCTGCCGGTGCCTGACCGCATGGCCCGCGAGGCCGAACTGCTGCTGGCCACGGTGCCCTCGGGCGCCGTGGTGGTGGCGCTGGACGAACGCGGCCGCGAGCTGGGCTCAACCGATTTTGCCCGTCGCCTCGGCGACTGGCGCGATGCCGGGATCGGTGACATCGCTTTCCTGATCGGTGGCGCCGATGGCCACGGCGAATCGGTGCGCGCCCGCGCCGACCTTCTCCTCTGCTTCGGCCGCCTGACCTGGCCGCATATGCTGGTGCGCGGCATGCTGGCCGAACAGCTCTTCCGCGCCCAATGCATCCTGAGCGGGCATCCGTACCATCGGGGGTGACGCGTGGATGGATGGCATGGCCTGTGGCAGTCAACCACCAAGGCACAAAGGACACCAAGGAGGCACAAAGGGAATGTCCGGTGGCTGATCGCTCCGCTGTGACATCGCCTTGGCGCCTACCTTGGTGTCCTTTGTGCCTTGGTGGCTTTTCCTGACCGCCATCAAGCCCCATCCGCATGCCGAACCGCTTGCCGCATCTCCCGTCAGGTCGTATGTAGGAAGACGACCCTTCTTCCGGCCGGTGGAGGCCCTTCTTGAGCACCCAGGACACCACGATCACCCCCGACGTCGTCGCCGCCCACGGCCTGAAGCCCGACGAATACGACCGCGTGCTGGAGATCCTTGGCCGCGCGCCCAACATCACCGAACTGGGCATCTTCTCGGTGATGTGGTCGGAGCACTGCTCCTACAAATCCTCGAAGAAATGGCTGAAGACCCTGCCGACCAAGGCGCCCTGGGTCATCCAGGGGCCGGGCGAGAATGCCGGCGTGATCGACATCGGCGACGGTCAGGCGATCATCTTCAAGATGGAATCGCACAACCACCCCAGCTTCATCGAGCCCTACCAGGGCGCGGCGACCGGAGTCGGCGGCATTCTGCGCGACGTGTTCACCATGGGCGCGCGCCCGATCGCCAACCTGAACGCCCTGCGCTTCGGCGACCCCAGCCACGCCAGAACGCGCCATCTGGTGGCCGGAGTGGTCGCCGGCATCGGCGGCTACGGCAATTGCGTCGGCGTGCCGACGGTGGGGGGTGAGACCAATTTCCACGCGTCGTACAACGGCAATATCCTGGTCAACGCCATGACCGTGGGCCTGGCCGAAACCGACAATATTTTCTATTCGGCCGCTGCCGGCGTGGGCAATCCGGTCGTCTATGTCGGCTCGAAGACCGGCCGTGACGGCATCCATGGCGCCACCATGGCCAGCGCCGAGTTCGACGCCAGCTCGGACGAGAAGCGCCCGACCGTTCAGGTCGGCGACCCCTTCACCGAAAAGCTGCTGATCGAAGCCTGCCTGGAACTGATGGCCACCGACGCCATCGTCGCCATCCAGGACATGGGCGCCGCCGGCCTGACCTCGTCCAGCTTCGAAATGGCCTCGAAGGGCGGGCTGGGCATCGAGATGGACCTGGACAAGGTGCCGATGCGCGAAACCGGCATGTCGGCCTATGAGATCATGCTGTCGGAAAGCCAGGAGCGCATGCTGCTGGTGTTGCAGCCGGGCAAGGAAGACATGGCCCGCGCCGTGTTCGAGAAGTGGGAACTGGATTTCGCCATCGTCGGCGTTCTCACCGACACCGGCCGCATGGTGCTGAAGCGCCACGGCGCCGTGGTCGCCGACCTGCCGATCGACCCGCTGGCCCAGGCCTCGCCGGAATATGATCGCCCGTGGGTGGCGCCGACGCCGCGCCCGGTGATCAAGGCCGAGGAAGTGACGGCCAAGCCGCCGCTTGAGGCACTGAAGATCCTGGTGGCCTGCCCTGATCTGGCATCGAAGCGGTGGATCTGGGAACAGTACGACCACATGGTGATGGGCGACACCGTCCAGCGCCCGGGGGGCGATGCCGGCGTGGTGCGTATCCACGGCACCAACAAGGCGGTGGCCATGACCACCGACTGCACCCCGCGCTACTGCCTCGCCGACCCCTATCAGGGCGGCCGTCAGGCGGTGGCGGAAGCCTATCGCAACCTGTGCGCCGTCGGCGCCCAGCCGCTGGCCGTCACCGACAACCTGAACTTCGGCAACCCCGAAAAGCCGGAAATCATGGGCCAGATCGTCGAGGCCATCCGCGGCATGGGCGAGGCCTGCCGCGACCTGGATTTCCCGGTCGTGTCGGGCAATGTCTCGCTGTACAACGAGACCATGGGCACCGCCATCCTGCCGACCCCGACCATCGGCGGCGTCGGCATGATCGCCAATGCCGACAAGATCGCATCGCTGACCTTCAAGCGCCCCGGCGAGACCATCATCCTGCTGGGCGAAACCCGCGGCTGGCTGGGCGCGTCGCTGTATCTGCGCGAAGTGCTCGGCCGCGAGGAGGGCGCACCGCCGCCGGTCGCCCTGCATCGCGAACGCCGCGCCGGTGAGCTGATCCAGAACCTGATCAGCGATGAACTGGTGACCGCGGTCCATGATATTTCCGATGGCGGCCTGCTGGTGGCGGTGGCGGAAATGGCCATGGCTGCCGGCTTCGGCTGCACCCTCGACAAGGCCCCGACCGCACTGCCGGCGCATGCCTGGTGGTTCGGCGAGGACCAGGGCCGCTACCTCGTCACCTGTCCGACCACCCTGGCCGCCAGCATCATTGATGCCGCCAAGGAAGCCGGCGTTGCCGCCCGCATCATCGGCACCACCGGCGGGTTTGAACTGGTGCTCGACGGCACCGGCTCGATCGCCGTCGCCGAACTGAAGCGGCTCAACGAGGAATGGCTGCCGAAGTATATGGGCGCGGAGATCATCGCGTAGAGACTGGCCAGGAAGGCGCCCTCTTCCGCTGGCGGGAGAGGGCGCCGCGCCGGATATCCCTCAGATCAAGGTCATCAGTCGATCGAACTGGGCGCGTTCAAGGCCCGCCAGGACGCTGCCATGGGCGTTGCGGACGAGCATCTGCATGCCGGCGCCGTGGGCGACATCATAGGCGGTCAGCAGCAGGCCCATGCCCGACGAATCCATGAACTCCAGTCTCCCCAGCTCGAATTCAACGATGCGCAGCCCGCAGTCGCGGATACGAGCGACGACTTCGGGGAATTGGGTCGCGTCGGCAAACGTCAGCCGGCCGCTGATCGCGAGGATCAGGCGATCGGGGTGCTTCGTGCCCGTATAGTTCATGGCGGCTCCTCACGCGGTACGGACATTGGACAGGAAGGCGTCGACCTGGGACCGCAACGACGAAGATTGGCCGGTCAGGTTGCGAGCGGCTACCAGCACCTCACCGCCGGAGCGGCCGGTCTGCTCGGCCGCCTGGCGGACACCGGAGACACTGTGCGCCATCTGGTCGACCCCGGTGGCGGCTTGCTGGATGTTGCGAGCGATTTCCGAGGTGGCGGCGCTTTGCTCTTCGACCGCGGCAGCCACGGCCGCGGCGATGCCCCCCATCTCGTCGATGACCCGGGCGATGCCGCCGATGGCGGTCACCGCGGCGGCGGTCGATTGCTGGATGGTACTGATCTGCTCCCCGATCTGGCCGGTGGCCTTGCCGGTCTGGTTGGCCAGGGCCTTGACTTCGTTGGCGACGACGGCGAAGCCTTTGCCGGCGTCACCGGCACGGGCCGCCTCGATGGTGGCATTGAGCGCCAACAGATTGGTCTGCGCCGCGATGTCGTTGATCAGGCTGACCACCTCGCCGATTCTGGTGACATCCTGCGACAGGGCACGAATCAAGCCATTCGTCGACACGGCCTCGCTACGGGCGCTGTCGGCGATGCGCGTGGAATTAGCGACCTGACGGCCGATTTCCTGAATCGACGACGACAGTTCCTCTGCCGCCGACGCGACCGTCTGCACGTTGCTTGAGGTCTGCTCGGTGGCGGCCGCCACCGTACTGGCCTGGGCCAGGGTCTCCTCGGCGGTCGACGACATGGACTGAGCGGTGGATTCCATCTGCGATGCGGCGCTGGCCATGACCTGAAGCGCGCCGCTGACCTCGGCGTTGAAGGTGCGCAACAGTCCGTCGAGCGCCTCGGCGCGGCGCTGACGGCGATGGTGTTCGGCATCACTGGCGGCGGCCAGTCGAGTTCGTTCGATCAGGCCGTCCTTGAAGATCTGCAACGCGGCGGCCATGGCTCCGATCTCGTCGCCGCGACCGGCCTGGGAGATGGTTACCGAGTGATCGCCGGCGGCGAGAACCCGCATGGTCTGGGTGAGCGACGACAGCGGCCGCGACAGCGAGCGGATGGCGAACAGCACGGTGACCACCCCCAGCAGTCCGACCATGCCGAGCATGAGGCCCAGGATCATATTGCTGGTTCGGCTCAACTCGGCCTTGATCGCCGCGTCCTGCTCTTTCGACAGGCGATCCTCCAGGGCCAGGGCATGTTTGCCCAACTGAGCGACCACCGAATCGACGCGGGTGATCGCGCGGTTGAGTTCGACCAGACGACCGCTTTCGTCATAGATGTAATTGCTGCTGGCCTCGTCGAATTTCTTGGCGCGCAGCAGCCCCAGAGTGCCTTGATTGGACTGCTCGAACAGCTTGAACAGATTGGGCAGGGACTTGGCCATACCCTGCACGATGGCCAGATTGCCTGCCGCCTGAATCACCGGATCATTGCTTCTGGCCTCGTCCGGCGAGGCGAATGGTCGGGGCTCTATGCCCAAAGGTTGCAGAATTCCGGCGAAATCGCCGACGGTGCTGACGAAGCTGTCGATGGTTCGCTGCAACTGCGCCCGACGCTTGTCGGTCTCGGCGATGGTCGTCTGATCCTGGTTCAAAAGACCGTTCAGATGACTTTCGACCATCTGGCCGGTGGTGGCCAGCATCTCCGTCAGGCGCTCCTTGACGGAGATGATGCCGGTGTCGACGGCCTCGACCTGCCGCTTCTGGTCCTGCGCGAATGCGGCAGTGCGTTGGACCATGGAATGGTAGCGATCGGTGGCGATCAGGCTGATCGCCATTACCAGAAGCAGGGGAACCAGACCAAGGGCGATGATTCTGCCGCCGATGCCCCGCAGCACCGCAACCCCACGCGACGCGTTTCCATGATGGTAAGGCATGTTCACCTCTCTCCGGCGTGTCATGGTGCGCTACGGCATCAGCCCTTGCTGGCTTTCAGGCTCGCCACCAGGGCCCTTGCCTGCGAGATGACGGTGAACACGTCGCTTGGCGTTTTGCCGGACTGGATCGCCCCGATCTCGCTCGGCGCCGTGGCACCGACCTTGGCCTTGATCGCCGCGATTTCGGACAGCGCCCCGTTGACCAGATCAAGCACATGACCGGGCTTGACGTTGGCGGTGCGCTTGTTGGGCAGGATGACACCCTTGGAAATGGTGAAATCGGGATGGCTTTCGACCAGATCCTTCAGATCGGCCAGCAGGGCATAGGCGTGGTCATAGGCGTCGATCGGCTTCTTGCCGCTGGCCTTTTCGACCTCAGCCACGGGGGCGGTGCTGCCTCGCGCCGCCCGGACCTTCTCCAGATCGGCGACGACGCTCAGAGCCACGCGATAGACGTCATTGGGGGCGGGAGCCGGAATCCCCAGGCCGTCCAGTGCCAGAGAGGCACGGACCAGCGCGCCGTAGACATCGCTGGGCGTCTTGCTGTCGACCAGGGCGACAGGGGCCGGCAGGGCGGGATTGCCGAATGCCGGCCGCAGCTCACGCGTCGAGGCCAGGGCGGTGTCGACCATGGCTTTCACATCGGCCGGGCCGATATCGCGGGCCGGCATGGGCGGGACCGCTGTTTCGGGCAGCCCCTTGAGGCCGCGCAAGGCTTGAACCTTGATCATCACCTCGCGGGCCTTCTGCACCGAATGCCGCGGCAGGCGCTCGGTCAACGCTGGGGCGTCGGGATCGGCGGCGGCCGTCGAGTTGTTGGCCGTGTGGTATACCCCGAGCAAAGTGTTGAGGTCTTCCGTGGCCTGATAGACCATCGGCGGTGTCACCGACTGCGCGGATGCCTGGGCTGCCAACACCGACATCATCAGGCCCACACAGGACGCCAGCCATTTCCGTCGATTCCCCAGCATATCACCCTCCTGTTCGTTGATCGCATGACCCTGCGACAACGATTATTAATGAGGTATGCTGTGGTGAAATGAAATTATGAAAATTTCGCCCATGAAACTGCGGGTAGATCATCCTTGACTGACTATTCACCTCGATATCGGCCAAGCTGTTCCAGACCGTCCGCTTAGCAGATTTACTGGAAGACCTACAATTTATTTATCTGAAGTCTTTTCTGGAAGCAGGAGTGCCGCTCCCCTGGCGCCCTGCGGTTTCATCATAACCGAATCGGCGGGGCAAACAGGACTCACGTCCAGGCGGCACGATCACAGCGTGATCCGATCAGGTTGGATCACGCTCCAGCCGCCAAGCGCAACATCTGTGCATGTCGTTGCTCGCCAGCGGGCGAGGGAGCGCAATGGCCGTCAGAATTTTTGCCCCACCGACCGGTCATCCCACGAACTTCGTGCAGATGAATGGTTGAAAGCAAGCTGAGCTTCAGCCCTTTTTCTTGCTCGGCGGTTCGCTGGTCGCCGATACGCCCTTGAAGTCTACGGCGGGGGCCGCCGTTGCGGGCTTCTTCATCTTCGGTTTTTTGGCTTCGCGATTGCTGCGCTTCTGTCCTTTGGCCATGATGTCCTCCGCTCTGGCAAACCGATCCGCGGCTGCGGTCGGAAACACGCCTTGGCCCGCACCCGTGACCGGGCGCGGAGCCAAACCGTGCAAGATACCATATGCAGGTGGCGATAGGCCGCCGGCGTGGCAATCAGCCCAGAAGCTTTAGATTCGCAGCAGCCATTTTGCCGCTCTTGCGGTCAACGACGAGTTCAAAATCAACTTTCTGGCCTTCGCGCAGTTCGCTGATGCCCGAACGCTCCAGGGCGCTGATGTGGACAAAAGCGTCATCGCCGCCGCCGTCCTGCGTAATGAAACCAAACCCCTTCTGGGCGTTAAAGAATTTCACGGTTCCGGTGGACATGGAACGTTACCCTTCACATACATAAGTGCTGCGTGCCCGAATGCGGGCCGTCGAAATCGCGTTTTTTCAGGGAAGAAAATTGCCTGGATGACACCGGCTTTACCGGATCAATGACAAATAGTCTGACCGTCTATCGACGCTGCGTATATGGCGTGTCGTGCCGAATATGTCAAGAATATCGAGATTTTCAGGGCTGACCCTGGAGATGCCCGGCCTCCTGGCCAATCGGGCGCAGAGTGATGCAGTTTGAGGGGTTCCCGCTTCCAAGGGGGATTACCCCGTCAGCCCATCTTCCCTTCATCGGCCTGTGACCACACCTCTGCGAAAAGGCAGGGGTAATATTGACCTGTCTCTCCTTGGTCATGGTGCCGCGACAATACGGCGCTTGCTCCACCTTATTCCTGGATTGCGAGGTAATGAACATGGCGGAATTCTCGAGCATGGTCTCCGAGCACATCCCGAATCTTCGACGATATGCTCGCGTGCTTGTTCGCGACTCCATTCACGCCGAAGATCTGGTACAGGACTGTCTGGAACGGGCCATTTCGCGCGAACATCTGTGGCGCCAAGGCACCAATCTACGGGCTTGGCTGTTCACCATCCTGCACAATTTATACATCAACCAGTATCTGCGGCATGGCTCGGTGGCGATGCTGGTTCCGTTGCTGGAGGAACACAGTTCCGTATCCTGTCCCGCCCGGCAATATCACAGCGTCACCCTGAAGGATCTGGCCCGCGCCTTCGACGATCTGCCGCGCCAGGAACAGCAGGTGGTGGTGATGGTCGGGCTGGAGGGCATGCAGTACGAGGACGCCGCCCAGGCCCTTGGGGTGCCTATGGGCACGGTGAAGTCGCGTCTGTCGCGGGCGCGCCGCCGGCTGCGCAAGCTGATGGACGGCGAAACCCGGCCGCGCCCGCTGGTCCGCGACAGTGTCGCCACGCTGCCACGCCGGCCCGACTGAGGGGTCGGCGAGCGGAATGTTTGATACCGGCGAGCCGCGGCGCCGATCCTCCAGCCGCCATTGCGGCGGCACCTGAGCGCGGAGCGCGCCCGGCGAGGGCGTAGATGAGCCTTCAGGCTCATCAATATAAGGAGGGTGCGATGATCCGATACGGTCTGTTGGCGGTCGTGACCACGGCGTGCCTGACCGCGTGTGCCTATGATCCCTATTACGATTATGCTTATGACCCCTACAGGCCGCCGCCGGGTGCGTATTATGGCGCTCCGCCGCCGGCCTATGGTCCAGCGCCGGGCACCAATACCGCCCTGGGCACGGTGGGGGGAGCGGTGGTTGGCGGCCTGCTTGGCTCGACCATCGGTAGCGGATCGGGCCAGGTGGCGGCAACGGTGGGGGGCGCGGTTCTGGGCGGTCTGCTCGGCGGCAGCATCGGCAATCAGCTTGACGAAAGCAATCGCCGCGCCGCCTGGGCTGCCCAGCAGCAGGCTTTCGCCAACAACTCGGTCGCCAGTTGGGGCTCGCCGGGCGCGCCAGCTTACGGCTCGGTGGAGCCGTTGCGCACCTATATCCTCGACGGCCGCTATTGCCGCGAATACCTGCACACCCTGTATATCGACGGTCGCCCGCAGCAGGCCCGCGGCACCGCGTGCCAGATGCCTGATGGAACGTGGCATCTGGTGAGCTAGAGCGTTTTCCGACCAAGTCGAAAAACACTCTCATTGTTCAGCCCTCGCCGGGCGCGCTCCGCGCTTGGCCGCCGCAATGGCGACTGGAGTGTGATCCGACCTGAAAACGCATATGGCCGGGACAAGCCCGGCCATATGGAATTTTCGTCAGGCTGCCCGCGTCAGGCCCTGACCCGCACCGATCCGGGCTGCTTACTGCCGGCCGAGGGTTCGACCGGCTTTACAGCCTGCGGCAGGACGACGTTATCCTTGGCCGGTTGCGTGGGGGTGGGGACGGGATTGGCAGCAGCAGCAGCCACGGCGCCGGCTGTGGCGGACACGGCAAAAGCCCCGACAGTGACAGCGGCAACTTGCTCGACTTGAGTCGTGCCAGCACCGTCACTCCCATCGCGTTCGCGGTAATGACGAGCCGCAGCTTCCGATGGAACCTGATAGACGACCTCACCGGATTTGGCATCCTGCAATTGCAGGAGCGCCAAGCCGTCTGAATCGACCTTGACCACCGGGTGAAGCGCGTAAGGCCCGGTGTCCACGGACTGCTCTGCCGACTTGACCTCGGGTGTCGGCACAGGCTGTGGCGTGGTATCGGCTGATAACGGCTGGACCACGGGCACAGTGGCCATACCGGCAATTTCTTTGACGTCCATGGGGATTCTCCCCGACAGGGTGACGGATGAAATGTCGTACAGAGCAGTCTATCCAGGACCGCAGGAAAAGTCCACCTCGCCAGCGTCCCCTGGCACCTCTATCGCATGTAATTGACCAAACTGAGATCCTTGGCCATCGAGATGGTGCTGTAGGACGCCTGCAACGCCCGCTGCTCGTCCTGCATGCGGACGATTGCGCCGGCCATGTCGACTTTTTCCATGTCGTCGGTCTGCGCGTTGAGAAATGAGATATAGCTTGTCTGCTCGGTCGTGGTCTGCTTGACGATGGACTGGTTGAAGCCGGTGATGCGTTCGATCGACTCGAAATCGCTGGCGCCTTCGGTGTTGCCGTTGACCGGCGATACCCGGTCCATGGTGTCCGCATTCAGAGCGTCACCCAACAGCCACAGCGCCTCTTCGACGCGAGCCTGCCAGTCAGCCGTGTCGATGTCGTTGACGTTGGCGTCAAGACCGCTGGTCGCCGCCACGGTATCCGTGGGCCCCTGGGCGATCATGGCCATCGCCCGCATCGCCTTTTCGAAGGCGGCATCGGTCGCGGTGATGCCCATCTCGATCTCGCGGTCACCGTCGACACGATACGACAACTTTTGGTTGTCACCATTGTAGTAGGCAATGTGCGTGGCGGTCGAGGTCAGATTGGTGTCGCGGCTTGACGGATAGGCGTTGGTATTGTTGTAGACGTTCTGGAAGTCGTCGAGCGAGGCCAAGGTATTGCCCAACGTGTCTTCCAGTGCCACCGGCTTGGTCTGAGTCTTGGCGCCAGCATAAAGGTACTGTCCATCCACCTTGGTATTCAGATAGTCCTTCATCTGCTCCATGGCGTTCCAGGCCCAACGTTGAATTTCGTCGGTTTCCGCCTGATCTGGAACCTGAGCGGTATCACCTGAATTGGCTTCGTGGTAGGTGATCAACTGGTTGCGGAAATCCAAGGTCGTCTTGCGCATTGCTTCCATGCTGGTCTGCATCATGCTGAGGCGCAGATCAATGGCAATGTTCGAGGCCATGTAGTGTTCGGCTTCGGTCCGCTGGGTTTCCATATTGACCAGACGGAACGAGGTATTGCCGAGCCCTGCATAGGTCTGCGACTTCATTCCCGTATTGACTTGGGTCATCGCGGCATCCAGGCGGCCCTGGGTGGTCAACATGTTCGACACGTACATGTTGTGCATGGCGAAGGTGGAAACGCGGGTCGAAGTAGTCATGGCGGTTCTCGCTCAAACACGGATCACGAAATGATGCCGTCCAGGATATCCATCATCTTCTGCGTCACACTGACCACCCGGGCGGCCGCCTGATAGGCGGTTTGAAAGATGATCAGCGACGCCATTTCCTCGTCAAGATTGACGCCCGACAAATTTTTCTGTCTAGCCTCTAGACTCTCATTGAGTGGCGCCTGGTATTCAAGATTATTCTTGTTGACCTCGGCGCCGCGGGCATTGATTGAGATGATCGCGGCGCCATAGTCGGAATAGGTGTACTTGCCCGTGGCGATATTTCCGGCCGCGGTGAACTGCACCGTGTTCGACATCTTGTCGACCATGGCGCGGATAGTGGTGTTGTCACCTTCCGACAACTGGTAGCGCATCGCGGTGCTGTCGGAATTCACGACCATGGCACCGCGCGATATCAGCGAGGCATCCAGCTTGATGTCACTGCGTACGTCCATGCGCAAGCCGGTGCCGGACGCGGTCGTGCTCAGGCCCAGCGCACTGACCGCGCTGCCGGTCAAGGTCATTTCGGTATTGTCGACATGGGTCAGCCGCAGGCGATAGCCGCTGCCATCAGGGACCACCGACGCCGTCACCAGGGCGCTGGCATTGGCGTCGTCATTGATGGCGGTGGCAATCCGTTCCAACGACCAGCCGGCAGAAATCGCCACGCTGACCGGCGCTGCGGTGCCGGTGGTCGAGTCGAGGATATTCAAGGTCGCCACGCCGTTGGTGGTCCAGGTCGAAGCCCGCACCGGGGTGTCATAAATGGCGCTGTCATGGTCGTCGACGAACAGGTCGTTCAGGCCGAAGAAGTTGGAGAAGCCCTGAACGGTCTCGTCCGTGACGTTGCCGGCATCGCCGTCGGAGTTGAAGTTGATGGTGGCGTCGGCCTGATCGGCGGACGGTTTCAGGTTGAGCGCCGTCAGCCAGCCAGCCGGGCCAGTATTGCTTATGGTCATGTCCTTGCCGCCACCGGCGAGGCTCTTCACCTCCAGCCGGTAGCCGCCGTCGTCCTTCACCACCGACGCCGTAAAATTGCCGCCGCCCAAAGTGTTGATGTCGCTGGCGATGGTGGTGAGGGTCGATGGCACCGCATTGCTGAGAGGGACTGTGACCGCATTACCGAGGGTGTCGGTGAAGGTCATGGTGCCGACGGCCAGGGCGCCGGAGGAATCGACCGCTGTGGTGGCGGTCTTGTAGGCGGCGCTGGTGAACTCGGTCATCGGCTGGTCACGGAAGGCCAGCCCGACATTGGTGCTGTTGAGAGCGATATCGAACTGACCGGTGGTGGAGTCGACGGCGACCGTGGCGGTGGTCAGGCCGCCGGTATTCCGCAGCCAGTTCTGCAACTTCGTGGCCACATTGTCGATGGTCCACGGCGAGGCCAGCGCGCCCGGTGCGACAGCGGCATCCGCCATCAAGGTCTTGATGGTCGTGGTGGCTGAGGCGCTGCCGTCACTGTTGAACAGACCGACCACGGTGTCGCCGCTGCCATAGCTGATCTCCTGGTTGGCGGAGTCGATGAAGGCGCGGCTGCCGTTGAGATTCTGTTGCAGGGTCGGAAAGCTGACGCCGCGATTATGAATCTGATTCATATCGTCCATCAACTGCTTCGCCACCATGTCCAACTCGCTTTGCAAATTGGGCAGGGTGGTATCGCGCATGTCGATCAGGGCCTTCAGCTCGCCGCCCTGGATTACGCTGGTCAGATCACGGCCCAGCGAGGTGATGCCGGAGATATTGCCGGCAGCCTTGGTCATGTCGGCGCTGAGTGAGTTCACCGAGGTGTGCGTGAGCAGCCGGGCACCGCCGACATCGACCAGGGGACGGCCGCTGGTGGTGAACACCATGGTGGTGCCGTCGCTCTGCGGATTGATGCGGATGTCGATCAACTGCGCCAGATCCTTCAGCGCCACGTCGCGCTGATCTTCCAGATCGGCGGTAGTCTTGCCGAGCGCCTTTTCCCGCAGAACATAGTCGTTGAGGTTCTTGACCAGGGTCAGCTGCTCGTTGACGCGGGCAACCGCATCCTCGACCGCGCGATCGGCCTCGACCCGCAGATACTGCAACTGCTCGGACATGGAGTTGAAGCGGCCGGTCAGGGACTCGGCTTCCTGGGCCGCCTCGTACTGCGCGGCGACGGCGGTGGGGCTGTCGGCCAGGGTTTGCAGACGCTGCGAGAAATCCGAAATCAGATGGGCGATCGAATTGTTATCGGCCGTATTGCCGAACAGATCCTGGATCTGGCTGTAGTAGTCGGCCGAGGTGTCGAGCTTCGACAGAATGCCGGTCTCGGTCAGGATGTCCTTTTGCAGCTTGAGATCGACCTGCCGGGTGACGGTGGCCAGCCTGGTGCCGACCCCCTGACCGCCCAGGGTGACCGATTCGGCGCGGACGAGCTTACGGGTATAGCCTTCGGTGTTGACGTTGGCGATGTTGTTGGACAGAACGTCGATGGCGCTCTTGCTCGTCACCAACCCGGAGAGGGCGTTCGTCAGGGCGGGAACCAGGGTGGTCATGGCAGGCGCTCCACATCAACTCGACTAGAGGGTCTGGTTGAACGTCATCGACGCGGCTTGGCGAATCGGCGACATCGAGCCATTGCGCTGGTAGCGCGGCTTGCCGTCCAGGTCGCGGGCACTGGTCACCACAGCATCAAGGAATCGCTGGGTCGCGGCCATCGCACTGCGCAGCAGGATGGCGTTGAGGTCCGACAGGCGTTTCAGGCGCTCGGCACTCTCACGCATCTCGTCGCCGCGCTCGGCGCGGGCCAGCTCCAGCCGTTTGGTATCCTCGGCCAACGCCTTCAGGCGCTGCACGTACAGCCGGGTCAGGGCCGTCTTCTCGTCCTGGATGGCGGCGGTGACGTCGTGACGGTGCCGGGTCAGCGCCTCGTTTTCGACCTCAAGCAGGTCGGACAGGCGGTTCATCGCCATCAGCATGTCCTCGGCCACATCCACCGGGTCGATGGTGTCGACCGGCTGACGGGCCTGGGGGACGCGCGGCGCGGCAACCTGTTCTTCCTGCTCGTCGTCGGCGGATTCGAAGGCAAACATTTCAGACCTCCTGGGTCTTCATGAGTTGGCGCTGGATGGCATCCGACAGGCCGATGCCGCCGGCGGCGGTGGCCTTCTTCGCCCATTCGTCGACGAGCACGCTTTTGAACATTTCCTCGCCCTTGCCGCCGCCGAACATCGGGTCGGCCTTAACGCTGGACATCATCTGCTGCATCATCTGGCTGAGGAACATGCTCTCGAACTGCTTGGCCGCCGCCTTGGCCGCTTCCGGGTCGAGCCCGGTCGTTTTGACCGGGGCTTCCTGTGCCAGCTTCATGCCGGCGATGGTCATGACGTTGTTGCTGTCGGACGAGATCATCACATCACCTCGATTTCGGCTTGCATCGCGCCGGCGGCCTTGATCGCCTGAAGGATGGTGATCAGATCGCGCGGACCGATGCCCAGGGCATTCAGGCCATTGATCAGTTCTTGCAAGGTCACGCCCTGTTTGAGCATGGACAGCTTCTTGTCGGCGCTTTCATCGACCTGGATATCGGTCCGCGGCACGACCGCCGTGGTTCCGCTCGCGAACGGGCCGGGCTGCGAAACCTGCGGTGTCTCGGTGATCTTGATGGTCAGGCTGCCCTGAGCGATGGCAACGGTGCTGATGCGCACGTTCTCGCCCATGACGATGGTGCCCGAACGTTCGTCAATGATGACCCGGGCCATCTGATCGGGCTCGACCCGAAGCTGTTCGATATCGGTGAGCAGCGCCACGGTATTGCCGCGATAGGTTGCCGGCACCCGCAATTGGACGGTCGACGGGTCGGCCGAAAAGGCGACCTCCTGGCCGACGAAGGCGTTGATGGCCTGGGCGATGCGGCGGGCGGTGGTGAAATCGGGGTTGCGCAACGACACCCGCAGCGTCTGCAACGAGGCCAGTTCGAACGGCAGTTCCCGCTCAACGATGCCGCCGGAGGCGATACGACCGGCGGTCGGCACGCCCTTGGTCACCGAGCCCGCGGCGCCCGACGCGGTATAGCCGCTGACCGCCACCGGGCCTTGCGCGACCGTATAAACTTCGCCGTCGGCGCCGACCAGCGGCGTCACCAGCAAGGTGCCACCCTGCAAGCTCTTGGCGTCGCCCAGCGCGCTGACGGTGACGTCGATGCGCGTGCCCTGGCGTGAAAACGCCGGCAGCGTCGCGGTCACCATCACGGCGGCGACGTTCTTGGGCTGAAGGTTGGCTTCCTTGGTATTGACGCCCAGCCGTTCCAGCATGCCGATCAGCGACTGCTTGGTGAAGGCGTTGTTGTTCAGCGTGTCGCCCGTCTGGTTCAGGCCGACCACCAGGCCGTAGCCGACCAGCAGGTTATCGCGCACGCCTTCGAAATCGGCGATGTCCTTGATCCGCGAACTGGCCTGAGCCGAGCCGGCTGCCAACAGGCAGGGAGCCAGCAGGCCGACGGCCAGCACGGCCATGGTCAGGCTGGCTTGGACGGTTCGGCGGCAGGTGGCGAAGACGCGGTTCATGGGCTTCCTCTCGGACTGGCGCATAGGGGCCAACGCGATTTAATGCGAGAGTCGTGCCAATCACCGACTCCGCCTGTCGACTGGAGGCCGCGGCGGCAAGCCCGGCACCGCGGCGGCAGCATATGCCGGCCTGCCCGGCAAAATTTGCCCGCTTGCGCGGACCCTTGAAAGGGCGGATTTTACGTCCTTATAAGCAGCCGGACGGGCACCGTCAGGCTGTCGCCAACGATCTGGATCGAAACGGTTGACGCGCACATGAAGGTCACGGGCACCGGCACGACCTCATCCCTCGGCGGCACCCGCCGCACCGGCCGCACCGACCGGCACGGCGGCGAATTCGCCCGCCATCTCGACGGAGTCGACGGCTCCGCCGAACCCATGCCGGTCGACCATCTGGCCGGAGTGTCGGCGATGGACGCCCTGTTCGCCGCCCAGTCGGTCAACGATTCGACCGATCAGGAAGGCCGCAAGCGGATGATCCGGCGCGGCGAGGACATTCTTGACAGCCTCGACACCCTGCGCGTCGCCCTGCTGACCGGCACCATTCCAACAGATCGGCTGGCGGAACTGGCTCACAAGGTCCGCAGCCAACGCGACAGCGTCGTCGACCCGCACCTGGCCGCGCTGCTCGACGAAATCCAACTGCGGGCCGAGGTCGAACTGGCCAAGTTGTCACGGGACTGACCACCGCGGAAATTGTGCTTAAATTTTCCAGACTTATCGGATAACCCCGGGGGCAAATCCGGCCTTGCGGTCGGATTGGGCTATCCATATATTCCCCCCGCGTAAGCACCACCTGAGCACGGGGAAGGCATGACCGTTACGCTGCCGCCGGACTATCGCCCGACTGACGACGAACCCTTTATGAACGAGCTTCAGCGGGAGTACTTCCGCCAGAAGCTGCTCTCCTGGCGTTCGGAGCTTCTGCGCGAGGCCGATGAGACGTTGCAGCACCTCCAGGAGGGCGGCTCGCAGGAAGCCGACATCGCCGACCGGGCCACGACGGAAACCGACCGATCCCTGGAACTGCGCACCCGCGACCGTGCCCGCAAGCTGATTGCCAAGATCGACGCGGCGATCCAGCGCATTGAGGACGGCGCCTACGGCTATTGCGAGGAATCGGGCGAGCCGATCGGCATCAAGCGGCTCGAAGCCCGCCCCATCGCCACCCTGTCCATCGAAGCCCAGGAGCGCCATGAGCGCATGGAACGGACCCATCGGGAGGAGTAATACCGGCGAGCGTAATGTTTGACACATGCTCGAACTGGTGCGCCGGTATCAAGCGGCCATTGAGGCCGCGGCCAAGCGCGGAGCGCGCCCGGCGAGGGCATGGATGAGCCTTTTTAGGCTCGTCGGTATAAGCATGGACGCGCGCCCCCTTCCCCGCTAGGGTACGCGCCGTTTCCAACGATAGCAGTGATTCCCCCGCCCATGAGACCGTCCGGCCGCGCCTTCGACCAGCTTCGCCCCGTCACCCTGGAGACCGGCTTCAGCCGATATGCCGAGGGCTCCTGTCTCGTCAAATTCGGCGAGACCCATGTGCTGTGCACCGCCTCGGTGGACGAGCGGGTGCCGCCGTTCCTGCGCAACACCGGCAAGGGCTGGGTCACCGCCGAATACGGCATGCTGCCGCGCTCGACCCATACCCGGACCGATCGCGAGGCGGCCCGGGGCAAGCAGTCCGGCCGCACCCAGGAAATCCAGCGGCTGATCGGCCGTTCCCTGCGCGCCGTCACCAATTTGCAGGCCATGGGCGAGGTTCAGATCAAGATCGACTGCGACGTGTTGCAGGCCGATGGCGGCACCCGTACCGCCTCGATCACCGGCTCCTGGGTCGCCCTGTATATGGCCTGCCAGAAGCTGCTGGAGATCGGCAAGATCAAGGTCAATCCCATCATCGGCCAAGTGGCCGCGGTGTCGTGCGGCATCTATCAGGGCAATGTGGTGCTCGACCTGGATTACCCTGAGGATTCGGCCTGCCAGGCGGATACCAACTTCGTGCTGACCGGCGACGGCAAGATCGTCGAGGTTCAGGGCACCGCTGAAGACCTGCCGTTCAGCCGCGACCAGTTCATGGAACTGCTCGGTCTGGCCGAAAAGGGCGTCACCGAACTGGCCGCGTTGCAGCGCCAGGCGCTGGGGCTGTAAGGCCATGACGAGGCGCCATTTCAGCGGCGGCAAGCTGGTCATCGCCAGCCACAACGCCGGCAAGGTCCGCGAAATCGGCGCCCTGCTTGGTCCCTATGGGGCCGAGGTGGTGTCGGCCGGCGATCTTGGTCTGCCCGAGCCGGACGAGACCGGCGACAGCTTCGTCGCCAACGCCCTGCTCAAGGCGCGCGCCGCCGCGCTGGCCTCCGGCCTGCCGGCATTGGCCGACGACTCGGGTCTGGCGGTGCATGGGTTGGGCGGCGCACCGGGCATCGTCTCGGCCCGCTGGGCCGGACCGGGCAAGGATTTCCGCGCCGCCATGGAGCGGGTACAGACCGAGTTGGGCGCCAATCCCGACCGCAGCGCCCATTTCGTCTGCGCCCTGTCGCTGTGCTGGCCCGATGGCGTCGACGTCACCGTCGAAGGCTTCGTTTACGGTCAGGTGGCGTGGCCGCCGCGCGGCGAGCACGGTTTCGGCTACGATCCGATCTTCCAGCCGGACGGCTACGACATCACCTTTGGCGAGATGGATGCGGCCCGCAAGGACGACATCAGCCACCGCGCCGACGCCTTCCGTAAACTGGTGGCTGCCTGCTTCGCGTAAGGGAGGATGCGGTCACGACGGCACGCCTGCAATCGCAAAATAAATCGTCATTCCCGCGGAAGCGGGAATCCATGCGGCCTAGCAGCCAGAACAGACGGCCTCTGTCGTAGTGCAGCGCAAAAGCAAAGAGCGCCATCTATGCCACCTTGCCGAATATCAACGCCGCATGGATCCCCGCTTTCGCGGGGATGACGATCTTTTTCCTAATTTGTACCTGCAACATGTGTGGGTGCCGTAGCCCATCAAGTGGGAGAGCTTCTCGCCCTCACTCCCCCTTGTCCTCCGGGGTCTGCGCCGACTGCGGCTGCATATGCGGCATGCCGAGTTCACCCCGCAATTCCGACAGCTTGGTCGACGCGAAATCCGACTGATCGTTGCACTGGCCTTCGTAAAGGCTCAGCCGCTCCAGTGCCGCCTGCTGCTTGTCCTGCGGCAGGGTGCTTTCATGGCTTTTGATGTAGTCCCGCACCTGCTGGGCATTGCGTTCGCAGCTCAGCGCGCCGGACATCTGCGCCATTGCCGAACCCGCGATAACGCCGCTGATCAGCACGGTGGCGAAAAACACGGTCTGCTTCATAGCTTGCCCTCCAAGGAGTCGATGGCCGATCGGCCGTGACTTATGTGGGGCGGGCTGGTGCAAACCGCAGTGCCCGGGCGGATAGGCATCCCTCTGGGCTGACCTTGACCAAAAAATCCGTGCATGGGTGTGCCCCGTCCACCCGTCCGGGGTCGCATATCCCACCCATAGCGGGTGAAGTCACGTCCTATGAAAAGAGGTAATATCCGTTAGAAGATGTCGCTTGATAAATAGAGCCATTCCAGTATTGCCGTATAGCAGCGGCCAATACGGAAGACAGTACATCTGCCTTGACCAAAGTCAAGGCCGGACGGAGGACGCGAGACTTGGCCCTGTGGCGGATGATCACGGTGGCGGCCAGCCAGGCCGCTTTGACCGGCGCGACCACTTTGCTTGCGTGGAGCCTCGCCGATGGCGCGGCGGCACAGGCGGCGGCGCTGGGGGGCGGCATCGCCGTTACCAATGGGCTGCTGCTGGCCTGGCGGTTGCGGCCGTCGCGGCCGGTGCCGCTGCCGCTGCCGCTGGCGGTCGAACGTCTGATCCTGACCGTGGCGGCGTTCGCCGTGTCCCTCGGCCCGTTGCACGTCAGTCCACCGCCGCTGCTCGCCGGTTTCGCCATCGCCCAACTCGGCCATGTGGCCGGATGTCGGGCCTGTCTTGCTGATACCGATGAGCCTGAAGGCTCATCTATGCCCTCGCCGGGCGCGCTCCGCGCTTGGCCGCGGCCTCAATGGCCGCTTACCGGCGCTACGGTTCGAGCATGTGTCAAATATTTCGCTCGCCGGTATAACTCGTAAGGGAGCCTCGCCATGTCCGCAGAGTTCACCTACAGCGCACTCACCCCGGGAACCTATATCCAACACCACCTCACCAATTTCCAGGTCGGCCAGGGTTTCTGGTCGCTCAACCTGGATACGCTGGTGGTCGGCTGGGTGCTGGCGGCCGGGCTGATCCTGCTGGGCTGGCGGGTCGGCCGGCGGATCGAGGCGGGTGCCCCTTCGGGGGCGCAGAACGTGCTGGAATTCCTGGTGGAGTTCGTCGACCAGCGGGTTGCCGAGATCTTTGACGGCCATCATCCGCTGATCGGCCCGGTGGCGCTGACCATCTTCGCCTGGGTGTTCCTGATGAACGCCATGGATCTGCTGCCGGTCGACCTGTTGCCGGCGGCGGGCGGGCTGGTCGGGCTGCATGCGCTGAAGCCAGTGCCCACCACCGACCTGTCGACCACCTTCGGCCTGTCGCTGAGCGTGTTCGCGCTGATCCTGTACTTCAATATCCGTAGCAAGGGATTGGGCGGTTACTTGCGCACCTTCCTGCTGCATCCGTTCGGCAAATGGATGGCGCCGGTCAACATCCTGATGACCTTGATCGAAGAGCTGTCCAAGCCGCTCAGCCTGGGCCTGCGCCTGTTCGGCAACATGTTCGCCGGCGAGCTGATCTTCCTGCTGATCGCCCTGTTGCCGTGGTGGGCCATGTGGCTGCCGGGCGGCGCCTGGGCGGTGTTCCACATTGTCGTCATTACCCTTCAGGCCTTCATCTTCATGCTGCTCACCATCGCCTATCTGGGCATGGCCCATCAGCGCCAACACTGACCTTGCGACGGAAGGACTTCATCCCATGACGCCGGATTCTCTTGCCACGATCTACAGCTTCACCGCGGTCGGCGCGGCCATCATCATTGCCGCCGCCGGGCTCGGCTCGGCGCTGGGCTGGGGCATGATCTGCTCGCGCTTCATCGAAGGCATCTCCCGCCAACCCGAGCTGCGCTCGCAGCTGACCGGCCAGATGCTGTTTACCGGCGGCCTGATGGAGGCCTTTCCGATGATCGTGCTGGGCATCGCCATGTGGTTCATCCTGGCCAACCCGTTCATCGACGCCGCCAAAGCGGCGGCCGGCCACTGAACGGGAGGCTGCGGCCATGAACATCACCGCCACCCTGTTCGGCCAGATGCTGACCTTCGCGGTCCTGGTCTGGTTCGTCAACCGCGTGCTGTGGCGACCGCTCACCCAGGCGATGGCTCAGCGCACCCAGCGCATCGAGGACGGCCTGCGGGCGGCCGAACACGGCAAGGTGCAACAGCGCCTCGCCCATGAGGAGGCCGAGCGGCTGATTCAGCAGGCGCGGGACAAGGCGGCGGAAATCCTGGTCCAGGCCCGCGAACGCGGCGCCGAGATCACCGCCGCCGCGCGCCAGGAGGCTCATGAGGAAAAGGCCCGCATCGTCGCCGCTGCCAAGGGCGACGTGCAGCGCCAGACCCAGTTGGCCCGCGAACGGCTGCGCCGCGATCTGGCCGGGCTGGTGGTCGAGGGCGCCGGCCGGGTGGTCGGGGCCGAAATCGGCGCCGCACGCCACGCCGCCATGCTCGATGACCTGGCGGCCCGGCTTTAGAGCGTGATCCGATCAAGTTGGATCACGCTCCAGCCGCCATTGAGGCGGCGGCCAAGCGCGGAGCGCGCCCGGCGAGGGCTGAACAAGGAGAGCGTTTTTCGACTTGGTCGGAAAACGCTCTAGAGGAGACACTCCTATGGCAAGTCCCGATTCCCTGGCGCGGCCCTATGCCCGCGCTCTGTTCGACCTGGCCCGCGACGAGGACACGGTCAACCGCTGGTGCGATACCCTGGATGGGCTGGCGGCGCTGGTCGCCGTGCCGGCCATGGCCGCGGCGGTGCGCGATCCCACCCTGCCCCGCTCGGCTGCCCTCGACATCCTGATGGAGACGGTGGGCGAGGTGCTCGACCGTGACGGCCGCAATCTGCTGCGCCTGCTCGCCGCGCGCCGACGCCTCGCCCTGCTGCCGGCCATTGCCGCCGCCTTCGAAGCCCTGCGCGCCGAGGACGAGCAGCGCGGCATCGTCCAGGTCGCTTCAGCCCGCCCACTGACCGCGGACCAGGAGGAGCGGTTGCGGCTCACCCTGGAAACCTCGCTGGCCCGCCGCATCACCCTGGATTGCGCGGTCGACGGCAGCCTGCTCGGCGGCGCGATCATCCGCGTCGGTGACCGGGTGATCGACGGCTCGGCGCTCGGGCGGCTGCGCGAACTGGCGGAGCGGCTGGTGTGACGTTTTCGACCCCTCTCCCGCTGGCGGGAGAGGGAGGGGCCCGCAAAGCGGGAG
>OBEQ010514458.1_pt1 | contig 61215 bp, 56 predicted proteins | sample 1670901 | NCBI WGS metagenome assembly OBEQ01 (sample SAMEA104232315, study PRJEB22302) | groundwater metagenome | biome: forest; feature: aquifer; material: groundwater | place: USA | collected 2011-08-07 | depth 5.4 m
TACAGCGTCTCGGTCAAGAGCATGGCCGAATTTTCAATCAAGTCCGGATGTAACCCAAATAAATTGGGTAGGCCTTATCCCGAAGTTACGGCCGTTGTATTGCAGAGTTCCTTAACAAGGGTTCTCTCGTTCGCCTTGGTCTTCTCGACCTATCCACCTGTGTCGGTTTCCGGTACGATTGCTTATAGTTTAACGATTAACAGCTTTTCTAGGCACTTTCTCTGTTGTAATTGACTCCACCCGAAGGCTTCATCTTTTGCTTGCGCAGCGTGTAATTCAATTCACGTTACAATTTTGAAAATGCGCACTGTCAACCAAACTATACGCAGTGCTGGAATATTAACCAGCTCTTCCATCGGTTACGCCTTTCGGCCTGGCCTTAGGATCGACTAACCCTGGGACGATTCGCGTTGCCCAGGAAACCTTGGATTTTCAGCGTCAGGGATTCTCACCCTGATTTTTGCTACTTATACCTGCATTCTCGCTTCTTAACACTCCACTCTGACTCGCGTCTGGAGCTTCAGCGCGTTAAGAACGTTCCTCTACCAAAGCAATACGAATAAATCCGTATCACATTTCGCGGTTTCGGTACCAAGTTTGAGCCCCGATACATTTTCGGCGCGAAAACTCTTGACCAGTGAGCTATTACGCTATCTTTAAATGATGGCTGCTTCTAAGCCAACATCCTGGTTGTATAAGAGTTAACACCACCTTTTACACTTAACTTGGATTTAGGGACCTTAACCAGCGATCTGGGCTGTTCCCCTTTTGACGATGGCGCTTCGCCGTCACCGTCTGACTCCTGTACTTTTTATTGTTGGCATTCGGAGTTTGATTGAAAACGGTATCCCGAAGGACCCAATTTTCATCCAGTGCTCTACCACCAACAAGAACATACAAGGCTAGCCCTAGAGCTATTTCGAGGAAAACCAGCTATCACCGAGTTCGATTAGAATTTCTCTTCTACCCACAACTCATCTCCGAGTGTTGCACGGCTCGTGAGTTCGGTCCTCCCCTTGTATTTCTACAAGGTTCAACCTGGTCATGGGTTGACCACCCGGTTTCGGGTTATGTGCATGCCATCATTAGTTCGCCCGTTAAGACTCGCTTTCGCTGTGCCTTCGGACCATAAGTCCTTAAGCGACGACATACAGCACACTCGCAGGTTCATTCTTCAATAGGAATACCGTCACCCTTGCGGGCTCCGGCTCTTTGTAAGCGCACGGTTTCAGATACTATTTCATTGCCCTCTCCGGGCTGCTTTTCACCTTTCCCTCATGGTACTAATTCACTATCGATCACCAAATGTATTTAGTCTTAGACCATAGTCGGCCCAAATTCAGACGGAATTTCACGAGTCCCGCCCTACTCAAGTATGTAAACCACGATATATATTTTCATTTCGCGTAAGGGACTTTCACCCGCTTTGGTTGCTCATTCCAGAGACCTTCTGCTATAAAAATATACAAACGCCTAGTCGTGTAGGAGACTAGCATCTACCACTTATAACACCATATAAACAACGGCCTATCCCTTTAAGTTAAAGTTCAAAATTAATCGTGAGACTAACATCTTACTATAACAACATTTATATGGTTTGGACTTTTCCCTTTTCGCTCGCCACTACTAAGGGAATCTCTTCGATTTATTTTCCTCTAGCTACTGAGATGTTTCACTTCGCTAGGTTGTCTTCAGTTACCTATGTATTCAGTAAAAGATTCTTACCTCTTCGGTAAGAGAGTTTCCTCATTCGGACATCTGCGGGTCAATGGTTGTTTGGGACCTCTCCGCAGCTTAACGCACCCTACAACGTCCTTCGTCGACATTTGGTGTCAAGGCATCCACCATGCGCACTTATTTAATTGCATACGGCAAAAACACTAAATAGTGCTTTGCAGTTTATTGGAAAATACTTCTTCAGTATTTTCTACCCTATATTCGTTGAATTTATAAATTGTCAAAGTTCAATCCAGTACAACCAAATTTTTGATGTCAACTTTTTGACATTTTTTATCTGATTGTGATTTTGAAAATAAAAGAGCTGCTTTTTCAAGCGGCTCTTTAAAACGTCAGATTTTAATCTGCATTTATAAACCACTTGGATATTCTGAGTAAGAATTTAATTGCAATGTAAACATTGTCTTTAAATTTTTGGTTCTCAACTAAAGTCGAGATAACCCAGAGGTCCAATGGTACGTATTCTTCCAATATTCTTTGGACGTGGCTCCATAAAAGGAGTAACTAAAACGTAATTGCGATTATACCTTGTACTTACCAGTATGTCAAGGGCTGTTTATGTGGATGAAATGTGGATAAACAAAATAGCCATTTTTAGGCCATTTTAAGAGAAAAAACCTGAATTTTACTTAAAATAAAACTATCACACTTCCACCTTCTTCTTGATATTTTGTCACCACTTTATACTCTTTTAATTTTTTCAAAACTATCTCTCGCAACTTACCAGTACCACCACCATAAATAATTCTCGCGCTGTCGACATTTTTTTCTACACATTGATAGATAAAAATATCCAACTTATCTAGAGCGTCACTTGGATAAAATCCATGTAGATCTAGGGTTGGGATTTTTGCTCCAAGCTGCGCGGCAAAAAATTTAATTTTGTCTTTGTTCATAACAAGGTTATTATAACTAGTTTTTTCTTTATTTTCAATAATAAAAAACATCTCGCAAAATGAGATGTTTGTAGCTGGTGCCTGGGAGAGGACTTGAACCTCCACGGGATTACTCCCAGCAGCTTCTAAGACTGCATTGTCTACCATTTCAACACCCAGGCAAATTTTTAATGATTATTTTAACAAGAATTTGTAATTGAATAATTTATAAACCAACAAAGCCGCCATAAACTCAGAAGCGGGAAAACCTTTGATTGGGGCTAATTCTACCACATCAAAACCAACTACATTTTTTTTCTCAAATACTGCTTTCATCAAATCCAAGCAATCATACCAACCAAGTCCACCTGGTTCAGGCGTGCCAGTCGCCGGTAAAATACTCGGATCAAAACCATCCAAATCAATGGTAATATAAACATCATCCGAAAGTTTTTTGACAATCTCGGCAATAGATTTGGCCTTGGTAGCTTGATCCAACCCAAAACGACGTGGACTAAAAATATTATCCGCAATCTTTTTTTCTTTGATAAAATCTGCTTCATCTTGGCAAATACTGCGGATACCAACTTGGACAATATTATTTACATGGTCATAACAACGACGCATCGCACAGGCATGACTATTTTTTGTCCCTTCATAACTATCCCGTAAATCGCCGTGCGCATCCCACTGCAAAATAGACAAATTTGGATATTTTTTCTTCAGTGTCGGAACTACACTTGGAGTAATAGAATGTTCCCCACCAAGCATGCCGACAAATTTTTTATCTTTTAAAAGTTCAGTATATTTTTTCCCAACTGTGGCCAACATTTTTTCTGAACTCATCTTGCCAACTTTCAAAGAAGGCAGCGTAAAAATCCCATATTTGGCATATGGTTCACAATCAAATTCACGATCATACAATTCGATTTGAGGCGATGTGTCAATTACCGCTTGCGGACCTTTATCAGCACCTTTGCCAAAAGAAGAAGTCTTGTCGTATGGCACTGGCAATACTATCGCTTTGGCATCTTTGTATGTTTGTCCACTTAAACCACCAAAATTTTTAGGATATTTTGTTCTTTGATACATAAAAATAAATACACAATATTTTACCAACCAAATTTCTTTCCAATTTCTTCAGGGGTTTCATGTTCCCGAGCAATTTTGATATCACCGTCTTGACAGACAATATTAGCCGGCGAAGACAGCAGACAATGTTGAGAACCAAGCGCGTCTTGATAAGCACCAGTATCAAAAAAAGCTACATATTGATCCTCACCTTCTTTTAATTTTGGCAAGCGCACATAACTACCGGCGGTATATTTGTCATCGCTATCACAACTACTACCACACAACCAAACTCTTTCGAGCTTTTTTGAATCTAAATTATTTATCGGCACCACATGCCACTTTTGTTTTATCGCCCAAGTATCGATAAGGTCATTCATAAAACTCCCATCAATAATATACCATTTACGAGCTGCCGCGCCTTTTTTGTTGACATCTTTTTGAGAAATAATCTTAAAAATAGTAATCTGGGATGGCGCCATAATATGACTACCCCATTCACAAATAATATGGGGCGGAGCGATACCATCACCGTTGGAATGTTTGTCCAAATAACTGACAATCCGTTGTACTATCCCCTGGACTGAATACATTTTTTTCTTTTCGCGATTTACCGCAAAACCACCACCAATATTTATGGTATCCAGTTGAGGATTAATCTTTTTTAATTTTTTATAAATAGACAACCCCTCTTTTAAAGCATTCAAAATATCATTAGCATGAGGAATTTGTGAACCGGCATGATAATGTAAAATTTTTAAATTGCGAATTTTACCCAAAGCAAAAATCTCATCCGGAGAAAAGCCAAACCGGTCGACAGAGTGATCCCAATGAGATTTTGTACGCACACACAGATCAACTCGAATACCGACTTCACCTTTATAATTTTTCAAACTTTCAAATTCTTGATGATCTTCAATAATTGGCACAATATCCAGACCTTGTTCACGCAATTCTTTTATCAATGCCAAATATTCTGTAGTTTTTGGACCATTACAAATAACTTTGATACGAGAATTAAATTTGTGTTGTTGCCACAAACGTTTTACTATCCACAGCTCATTGGCGGAAGATGTTTCCAAATTTGCCCCCTCAGTGATAAGAGGCAAAATAAATTCACGATTCTGATTGACCTTCATCGGATAGTGAAAATAAAATTTGCCTTTATATTGGTATTTTTTAATATAAAAATCAAAAGTTTTAATCAGAGTTTCTACTCGATTTTCAATAATAAAAGGAAAGACCATTTCTAAAGATGTCCCATATTTTTGAGTGAGTTCGTGCAAATTATATTGATAATTACCTTCTTTTACTAATAATTCTCCGTCTTTGCTGACATCGAAAAATTGAGTATCGAATTCTGGCTTTCCAAGCTTCCAAAATTCTTTAAAATTTTGTGTTGGCATTTTATAGGTAAAAAATAAATAAAAACACTAACTAATTGAAATTATTCTATGGTCTGCGATGTCCACCACCATGACCTCCGCGACTTCCGCCACCACCAAAACTACGTTCACGAGGTGGTTGCTCGACGTAACCTTCTGGTTTTTCAGTCAACATTTTCATACTGAGATTAACACGTCCCATACTGTCTACTTCTTTGACCACTACTTTTATTTTATCACCAAGCTTCATCACATCACTAGGTTTGTTGGTACGAGCCCAAGCAATGTCGCTCACATGCACCATACCATCTTGACCCGGTAAAATGTTGATAAAGGCACCAAAGTCTTCCATACGCACGACTGTGCCATCATATACTTCGCCGGCAGTGACTTCGTGGGTAAGTTGCATAATCCAATCTTTGGCTTTTTGCATACCGACGCTGTCGTTAGAAGTAACCAATACTTTTCCACTATCATCGATGTCGATTTGAACACCAGTTTCAGCAATAATTTTGTTGATCATCTTGCCACCTGGACCGATAACATCACGAATTTTATCCGGATTAATGACGATAGTTTCAATTCTTGGAGCATATTTGGACATTTCTTTTCTTGGCTCGGAAATAATTGTCGCCATTTTATCCAAAATCATCAAACGAGCTTCACGAGATTGTTTAAAAGTCTGAGCAACAATTTCCCAACTCAATCCGACAGTTTTGGTATCCATCTGAATAGCCGTCACACCATCACGAGTACCGGTAATTTTGAAATCCATTCCTCCAGGGCCATCTTCGACATCTTGTAAATCTGTTAAAACTTTCCAACGTCCTTTTTCATCACTAGCTAGACCCATCGCAATACCAGCAACCGCTTTTTTTATAGGTACACCAGCATCCATGAGAGCTAAAGTAGAACCACAAGTGGAAGCCATCGAACTACTACCATTACTCCCCAAAACTTCTGATACCACGCGCATCGCATAAGGAAAATCTGCCGCATCTGGTAATACTGGTTCCAGAGCGCGTTCAGCGAGAGCGCCATGACCGATAGCGCGATTGCCTGGACCACGTAATGGACCAGTTTCACCATAAGTAGCTGGAGTATCACTATAATGATGCATGTAACGTTTGGTACCTTCTTCTTCCATAGTGTCCAAAGTCTGCACATCGCCAGGAGAACCCAAAGTTACAACCGACAATACTTGCGTATCACCACGCTGAAACAAACCAGTACCGTGAGTGCGTGGCAACAAACCAACTTCGACATTCAGATCGCGAACTTCAAATAATGTTCGCCCATCCAAACGCTGATCTTTATTCAAAATTTGTAAAGTAATGTATTTTTCAACATAAGTTTTAACCCGTCCCAAAATTATTTTTTGGATATCTTCGGCAATTTCTTTGGCTTTCAAAAGTTCAGCAATTGCTTCGGAATATTTTTCCAACATCGCAACGCGTTCTTGACGACTCTTTTTTACTGAGCCAAAAATCCATTCGTCAGATTTTGAAGCCACAAAAGCATCTACTTCTTTTTCAGTAGCACGCAATAAAGTTTCTTTTTCGCTCAAATTATTGTTTATATCCATTTTTGTCAGACCAACTTCAGCAGTAATTTTGGCAATAAAATCCAAAACTGGTTGCAAATGTTGACCACCAAATTTGATACCTTCAACTACATCTGCATCAGAACATTCTTTACAACCCGCTTCTACCATTATTACACCATCGGCATTGCCGGCAACCACGATATCCACATCACTCAAAAGACGTTCTTGTTGAGTTGGATTCATTTTCCAAGCACCATTGAGGCGTCCCACGCGCAAACCAGCGACATTTCCTTTCCACGGAATAGATGAAATTGATAACACAGTACAAGCCGCAATTAAGGCTGGAATTTGTGAATCATTTTCTCCGTCATATGACAGAGCGGTCAAAATAACCTGAATATCATTGCGCATTCTTTCGTCAAACAACGGGCGAATAGTGCGATCTACCAAACGACCAGACAATGTCGCCTCTTCGGTCGGACGACCTTCGCGTTTGATAAAACGACTGCCTTTGATTTTGCCGGCGGCATAAAGTTTTTCTTCAAAATTGACCATCAACGGGAAAAAATCGATCCCATCACGAGTTTTTTTGCTCATTGTTGCAGTCGCCATGATGACCGTGTCACCATATTGTACAATACAAGAAGCATTGGCTTGAAGAGCCAATTTACCAGTTTCCACCGATAGAGTTCTACCACCCCAGTCCATGGACCATTTTTTGTTTTCCATATGTATATTTTTCTGAAGTTGACTCAAGAGCTAGAGACCTCGATAGGTCTGTGTGTCCTTGAACCAACCTCGTGAATAAAATTATTTTTTAATCAAAAACCTATTTTTTTCCTCGCCACCTAGATCGATAAAATCATCGGCTTCTTCACGCAATTTGCCAGAAGAAGTATTGCCAAAGGCCATCACCTCGACTTGTTTACCCTGATTTTGCAAATATTCTACCAACGGTAAATAATCACCATCACCAGAAACCAAGATAATAGTATCCAGACTAGGAGAAAGACGAATCGCATCCACAGTTATCCCTACATCCCAATCGGCTTTTTTCTCACCACCATAAAAAATCTGTAGTGGACGAGATTTGGTTTCAATACCGAGGTTGTAGAGTGCGTCAAAAAACGGCTGTTCTTCTTTGCCTTCGGTACTGACTACATAAGCAATCGCACGGATAAGTTTGCGTCCGGCGGTAGCTTCTTTGACAATATTGCCAAAATTCACCTTCATATGAAAGAGATTTTTGGCACTATAATACATGTTTTGAACGTCAATAAACACCCCAACGCGTTGATCGGGGTGTTTGAGGGGATGAGTTTTTTTATTTTCCATCTTCATCTAGTTTGCCAATTATCTCCGCTTCAGCGTCGATATCTTCAACATCTTTTACTTGAGTACCAGTTTTGACGACGGCACGAGCGCCTTTTAATTTTAATTTTTTGACTACCACTTCGTAACTTTCGGCGTTTTCTTTTTTCAAATAACGCATCAAACGACGGCGAGCACTAACCTTGCGCAATAAACCGCGACGAGAAGAGTGATCCTTTGGGTGGAGTTTGAGGTGACCAATAAGTTCCTCTATTTCAGTAGTCAAAATAGCGATCTGTACTTCACTACTACCAGTGTCGCCAGTGTGAGTCTGAAATTTCTTGATTACTGCCTGTTTTTTCTTGATATCGAGCATACATGCATAAAATTTACCGAGCCTAGTCAAGGCATGTCTTGACTGGTTCAGATCCCGACTGAGTCAGGAATAATTAAAGTAGGGTTAATATAGCTGATTTTGGGTTTTTTGTCAATGTGCACCTCTTTTTTATTGAGGATTTAAAGCATTAATACAACTAACCAACCCATTTTGACATGTTTGGAATTTACAAGTATTAGTTTTATCAGCTGGAAATTTTTTAATACACTCATCAAAACATTCAAATTTTTTCTGCTGTGAACTAATTTTTTTACATTCCACGATACAACTATCAATAGGAGCACTACAATCAGAAATACACGTCACTGAGATTTGTTTACAACCTTCATAGCTACTTTTACTATAACAACTATTAAAACTTTCTAACCAAAAATTATTTGTATTTTTCTCACATACCCCCTTTGGACTGTAGTCACAAGTATTTTTGGTTAAATTACAAAAACCATTTCCACCGGTACAATCTTTGTCACTAATACATTGATCTTTTTTTATCCAACATTTTACACTAAAATCTAAACTACACACTGGCAACGAATCAATAGACAATACATACCCAACTGGCGAATTAAATTGACACTGTCCTATACCACTTGGACCACAAGATGTTCCTAGATTTGGTGGAAAGGCACAAGTGTGAAAGCCTGGTTGGCAATAGCTTTTATCACCAATTTGCTCGTCACCAATCAGATCTTTGTAAGTACCTTTTATTCCAACACAATCAGCATCTTTTGCACATCCTGGTTTACATCCTGGTGTTGCATTTGCCCCTCCAACCACATCACAATATTGTCCGGCTATACAAGCTGGTTTACATGTATCCGATGTTCCGGCAAGGGCACTTTTACAAACCGCTCCAACACACTTTTCTCCAACAACTTTACAATCGGCATCAGTTACACATTTTGGAAGCACTGCACTACATTTTCCAGTTTTACACTCACCACTTTCACATTCTGCGCTACTGGTACAATCTGCTCCAGCTGCCTTTTTGCTACTTGGGGTGGGTACGGTTGGAGTTCCAGAATTTTCTGACGAATTATCCACTATCGGCGTAGTCGACGGCAAATTTTTCATAATAAAATTGGTAATCGCATAGGAACTCGCAATCACCACCATCCCAATCACCGCCGCCTGCAAAGTTTCCTGGGCTTTGGTGACATCCTCGGCGTTTCCTTGGGCAGTCATCCAACGAATACCAGCATAAACCGCTAGTATTAAAAAAACTATTCCCGCTAGTGACAAAATTGCATTTATCACCACTTGGATAGTCACTTCGAGCGGTGCTTTGGCCGTACCAGAATTATATCCAGCTTTATTTGCAAATACATCCAATGAATAGTTGTAGGCCAAAGAAGTATTCGTAATAAAAAAAGACAAAAATATCGAAACCAAAAATATACTCAAAAAACTTTTTAAAAAAATATTCATAAGTATAGTTTAGTATAATTAGAAATTATCATCAAGTATGGCTTAATACAAAAATATTATAGCACACCTTGATTTTTCTGTAAAAATGAGATAGTATGCTGATAGTAATCAAAATTTTTGTATAAAATGCCTCTATAGTTTAATGGATAAAACGCGGCCCTTCTAAGGCTGTGACGCAGGTTCGATTCCTGCTGGGGGCACCAAACCTTGAAAAAAAAACATTTCTATGATATAAATAAGCTCAAGTCCGTAGTGGGGTGGCTATAGTTTAGTGGTAAAACTGTGGTTTGTGGTACCGCTATCGAGAGTTCGATTCTCTCTAGCCACCCCATTGTGGGTTTGTAAAATAGGCCTATGGCCATGAAAAAAATTTTAATTGTTTCGGTGTCAGCTGGCAACGGACATACGCGCGCAGCAGCTGCTTTGAAAAAAGCAGTTGATTTATTTTATCCACAAATTACTGCCGATCAGGTAGATTTTTTGGATTTTGTTGGTACGACCTCCAAAAAAATATTTTTTGAAGCATACGATCTAATAGTCAAAAATATTCCAACTCTTTATCGTATCCTATACGATATTTCTGATAAAAAAACCGGGTCAAACATATTGGACAATATTACTGCTCTAAACAAGAAACTAAACACTAAAAAATTCCAAAGTTTTATCCTTAAATACGCACCTGACGCCATAATTTTTACCCATTTCATTCCAGCAGAAATTTTTAATACTTTCAATCAGACCATACCTTCTGCTACAGTCATTACTGACTATAGCAACCACCGACTTTGGTTTACGGGAAATAAACAAAAATATTTCGTTGCTCATGTTGGCATCAAAGATCAGCTAATTGCTTTGGGCGCTAAAAAGAATAATATTACAGTTAGTGGTATTCCAATCGATCCTGTTTTTTATCAAACTATAACAGCTGATCAAAAAAAATCAATGAGAGAACAATTAAAAATAGCTGATAATAAAAAAGTCATCACAATTATGCCTTGCGGCCAAGGTAAAATTGATCCGACAAAACTGGTGGAAAAGATATTACAGGAAAAAGATATCACTATTATCGCTCTGGGCGGAAGAAATAAAAATTTATTACAAGAATATAAAAAAATAAAAAATAAGAATATAAAAATCATCAGCTGGACTGATGACATTCATAAATATTTACAACTGGCTGATCTGGTAATAACCAAACCAGGAGGATTGGCTATAAGCGAATGTGTTATCTTGAACAAGCCAATGCTTTTTATCAATCCAATTCCCGGACAAGAAGAAAAAAATATAAAATATACCGCTTCTTTGGGACTGGGTACAGTTTTAGAAGATGTCAATCTTTGGCCGGAAATTTGGAATGAAATTTCTCAGTCCAAACTACCGCCGTTTTCAACAACCATTCCAGCTACACAGATAATTTTAAACGAAATTTTTAATCCGGACTAGGATTGGAAACTGGTTTTGAAGGTTCAATCCAGACAGCATTATCATAACTTGTATATTGACCGAGTGCCAATTTAAACGCAAAAGTAGTGATGGAATAAGCCGCAAAAATAATAGCGGCACCAATGGTTGCTTGAAACAATAGTGTTTTGGCTTTGGTTACCTGTTCATCATTTCCTCCAGCCGTCATCCATAGATAGCCAGCATAGATCATCAATACAAAAAACACCATCCCCAGTAAACTCAGAGCTACTCGGATTATTTGCGCAATGATAGTGCGCGGATCTTTTTGTTGTCCTAATGTTCCCAGTCCAGCCCCTTTATCGCCAGAGGCGGCATTGAGCTGTTTGCCGATTTCGTCAGATATTCCCTGAGCTTTCACCGGTAAAACGAAAAACGAAAAAATATTTATCACAGCAAAAGCCAAAACTGTCAGAAATATTATTTTTTTAAAAAACATATTAAAAAATTAAATTTATTTTACCACGGTTTGGCCGCCTGTTGTTTGAACCCACACCACCAACCACAACCAGCAGCTGAACCAGGGTTTCCACCAGCCGCTGCTGGCGCCGAAATAGTAGTTGTGCCTACTCTATCCAGTACAAACACGGTAATAGAAAATGAGCCCAAAGTAATTATCAAACCAATGACTGCCATCTTCAAAATACCGGTCGCTTTGGTGACTTGTTCGTCGTTGCCACTAGCGGTCATCCATAAAAATCCGGCATAGACAGTAAGAACTAAAAATATTGTGCCAGAAAACGAAAGAGCAACTTTGATATATTTTCCAATTGTTTCAGAGAGAGTGGTATCGGTTACACCCTTATCATAGCCAGCCTTCTCAGCAATTGTGTTTGCGGTTCCCATACCAATATCTGGTGCCGCAAAAGCAAAATTTGGGATTAACAGCAGAGTAAAAAGTAGAATAAATAATATTTTTTGCATAAACTATTTTGTATGTTTTTATTTATTACAACAATTTTCATTTTGTCCAACGTTTGTTGAAATTTTAAACTTTAAACCGTTTGCACATTCTCCTGTAATTACTACCCCCCCCATATATCCACATTTTTCTGCACTAGCATCTAATTCACAACATGCATTGCTTCCTGCCGTACAACTTCCGGACAAAACTGTGCCACTGAATTTGTCTAGACCTGGAGGATCACAAGGGTTTTCTCCTTTTACAATTGGTATACATTCACCACCTTGTAGTGTACATGTTACTCCTACTACTGCTGGACTTCCACCACCAGCTGGAGCACCTCCACTTGGGGCGGCTCCTGAACTTCCCGGACTCAATTTTCCAGTTACAAACGCTGTTATTGCATACGCCGCCAAAGTAATCGCCAAACCGATTATCGCCTGTGTGACTATTCCTTTGGCTTTGGTTACTTGTTCTTCATTGCCCTGGGCGGTCATCCACAATATCCCAGCATAGACAGTTAATATCAAAAATATGGTTCCGGCTAATGATAATACGCCTTTTATTACAGCACTTACAGTAACTTCTAAATTTGATTCCAAACCGGTTCCACCACCCACGGCCGCTAATTTATCAGATGCTTTACCAAATTGAGCCGAGACGGTTAATGGAGTGACTAAAAAACCAATGAGAAATATAAAGGCAAATATTTTTTTAAACATATTATATTTAGCTAGTAGTGAGCTTATTTAATATTTTTTCCATTTATTATTATCAATCAAACTAACAAGTAGCGGCACTTAATTTGTTTTTGTTAATTAAGGCAAACAGCAATTTCCTACTGGACATGTAGCTGCAGAATTTTTATTTTCTTTTCCTGGGCAAGCATCTTTTTTACATTTGGCATCTTTATTATAAAACCTACAGGCCGGCTGACATCCAACAGGTTCCTTTGTGTTCCAAAGACCTTTCGTCCCTGCCAAAACGACACCATCAGCCCATGTTTCATCTTGAATTTGGCACTCATCTTTTTCCTTGAAAGTTTTTTCACCAGAGCTTCCTCCCCCACCACCAGACCCCCCTCCAGTCGCCCCCAGCGAGCTAAACACAAAATTGGAGATCGCATAGGCCATCATCACTATCACCAGACCAATTATCGCCTGAGTGATCATATCTTTTGCCTTGGTCACATCTTCGGAACTACCCATCGCCTTCATCCAAGTAATGCCGGCATAGAGCATCAAACAAAAAAACAAAATTCCAATTAGAGACAATGCCACATTTACAATCTTTCCGGCCAAAGCGGGCAAACTACTTGCCCCCCCTACAGAGGTTGGCAAATCTCCACCAGTCGCTTTTTGCGTTTCCTCCAGCCCATACTTCGCCTGCACCGGACAAAACAAAAATAGAGAAAAAAATATACTAATGAGAATAAAAATTTTGAATCGCATACCGAGTGATTAATTTTTATTGAGCAAAGAAAGAATTTTTTCCTTTCTCTGACCAATAATAGAGGGCGGCGCGTCCATTTTCATGAATTCGTCGACGAAACGAACGCGCCTGATTGACTCTCTATTTTTTAATTTTAAGCTGTAGCGGTTACGAGTTGATTAATAATGAATGAGGCCAAAGCGTAAGCGGACAAAATAATAGCCAAACCGATAACGCCGGAGAATATCCATTTTTTGGCTTCTCCTACCTGTTCATCGTTTCCACCAGCAGTCATCCATTTGAAACCACCGATCAAAACTATCACTACCGCGACGATACCAAGTAAGCTCATGGCTGTTTTGATAACTTTCGAAATAGTTGTGCGAATATCCTGATTGCCCAAACCTGTATCTACAGCTTTGTCTAAACCGAGATCTTTATTTGCATCAAGAAGAGCATTTGCCGGCAAAGGAGCAACCATTGCCAAACCCAATGCGAACACAGTCGTCAAAGATAAAATCGTTGCAATAATTTTTTTCATATTGTCACCCCCTTTCCAATTGTTTTTTTGAACATAACTTATTTATTATATCACATTGTAAAACTGAAAGCTACTTTTTAAAAGAACTGTTTTATTATGTTGTTTAATATTACATAACTAGCCACAGTCAGAATGCCTCCGAGCAACGCCCACAAAATAGTTTGTGATCCGGCTTTCACTTTTTCTGGACTACCAGCGGCGGTGATCCAAGTAGTGCCTCCCCAGACGACCATCAACAGTACTAGTCCGCCCATGATTCCTAGAGCGCCTTTGATGATTGCGCCGAGGATGGCTGGGACAGTTTTGCCAAGTTTAAGCGGATTGTCCAGTGATACCACGTCCGGTTCTTTTTTGGTGGCACCGGCAGCGGGAGTGGCGGGTGTTTTTGCACAAGCATTTGCTTTTATTTCTTTGCCATCACACGGCAAAGCTTTACAAGCGTCATCAATAATTTTTAAACTTTCCATGGTATTGTAAGTTTTATCGACACACCCGCTTTTACAATCACAGTGCATTGGCAAACCAACACCACATTGGGCATTTTGTACAAAAGCATATTTACTACTACATGGTGCGTTTGTACAAGTAGCGTTCGCATCTACCGTAGCTGTCCCTGATGTTGCCATATTAGTAAGAATAGGCATCAATTTTGCTGGATCTAAATAAGAATAAGGATCACATGTTTTTTCACAAACGCAAAAACCAGGTTTTGTGGCCACTTCTGTTTCTGCTTTTACAAAATTAACAGGCAATAGTAAAACTACTACAAAACCAAATATAAATAAAAATAAATACTTCATAAAATTTCAGTAAACACCAATTTAACAATAAGATAACTTGCCAATGTGATCACCACACCCAATGTCGTCCACACCAGAATCTGTTTTGATTTTGTCACATTTTCACTGTTTCCCTGAGCGGTCATCCATAGAAAACCTGCCCAAATATATAACGCCATCGTAAACATGCCAATCGGGAACAATAAAAAACTTATTATTTTCCCTATAATTTCAGTCACTCCAGCGGTACCAAAAGCAAAACCGGCTGGATTTAAATTTTTTGCAGCTTTTTTTAGATTGCCCAATGAATCAGATGTGTCTATTGAACAGGCACCATTTGCTTGCGCACAGGGTGCAAGACATTTATTTTTTAAATCTAAGAAAGCATCAAAAGTAACACATTTTTTATCTTCTCCAGTACCACAAGTGCAAGAAAATGGGCCAGTTTCTTTTGTGCCTAAGGGACACTCCCCACTTTGTGGAGTTGCACTACAATTACCACAATATTCGTTAGCTTCTGAGACAGATTTAAAATCGTCCCTACACTGTTTTGTAGGGTCTTTTGCACTACAATCGCATACCATACTGGCGGCCGCAGCCGCATCATCCGCTGCTGCTTTTTTTACACTATCTTGTTGAGCTTTTTTTGCATCTGCTTCGGTTTTTTCAGCTTGTGCTTGTTCTTGCGCAGCTTTGGCATCTTGTTCTGCTTTTGCCTTGGCTGCAGCCTGAGCTTTAACCGCGTCAGCAGAATATACCTCCGTGTCTTTATAGGTACCACCGTCATCAACTATTTTTTTTTGACAATCACCAGAACTACTAAATATAGGACTTTTCAAACAACCTGGGACAAAACTAGATTTACATGTCCAAATCATTTGAGAGGCAGCAGCATGACACATATACCATTTTGGCTCTGCCGCAACAATCGCTTTTACATTTGTCAAACATTCATTATATGTATCCATTGGTGCTCCATCACAAGTAAGAACACCTTTGTTTTTTACCAACACACATTGCCATATATTATCTTTTTTACAGGCGATATATTTATCTTCGTATGCTGTGTAAGCATTAGTATTTCTTGGATAAAATAATAAAAACAAAAAAACAAAAAAAGTAAAATTTAAAATCCTTATTTTTTTTAAATTCATATAAACTACTTTAACAATTTAAATGCATCTTTTAGTTGCAACACTTCTCCCAAGAAACTTACCAACACATAGCCACCAAAAGCGATCAATAGACCAATCACTGCATTGATCATCGCACCAGTGCCTTGTTTTACTTTTTCCGGATTACCTTGAGATAATATCAAAATAAAACCACCATAGACAAACGCTCCCAGAGCCAGCGCACCGATGATGCTGAATAAATAATTGGTAAGTTGTAATAAAAGACTGACAAATACTGTAATATCAAAACAATCTGGATCCATTTTTGCTGCTCCGCATTTTTGAATTAAATTTCCGATCGAACTTTCACCGGCCGATGTTTCCTGCGATGAACTTCCGGCTATTTTTTTACCGTCTTCCATCATTTGTGTATTCTGGATTTGCCACTTCACCATCCGTTCCTTACAAAATTCTTCGCCTTTATTTGCCGCTTTGTCTACGTCGCTAGTAGGTATTATATAACCACAACTTGCTTCTAGTTTATTTTTTCCTAATATTTTTATTTTATCTTTACAGCTGTCTTTTGGTGCGGAAATACATTGAGCTGGTAAAATGTTTTTTTGATTTTTGTAAACCTGAGCTGCTCCCAGTTTATCCAAATCAGAAGCACATTCACAATCCAGTGGATCCGCCGCCTCCACCTTCGGCGCAGCCGAAAAAATTATCACCAGACACACCAACCCAACCAATATTTTATTAAATTTTTTCATATTACAAAGTCTGATTTATTTTTTCGGCACCACGATTCAAAATATTTTGTTGCCATTCGTTGATTTTGCCTTCGTCTGGGACTGGTTGTAACCATTCGGCCAACATATCGCGCACAGCTCTAGAGGCGCCAGCATAATCTCGGCCACGATACCAATTTTCGGCAATCAAAATTTGATCGACAAACGGCTCTAGATCCGGTTTGCTTTTTTGGTCGACAATATAGGCACGCAAGGCAGTCGGACGGCCAGTCTGATCGAGATAGTCTTTGGTCGCTTTGGAGTGAGCTAGGAAATCTATCAAACCCCAGGCTTCGTTTTGGTGTTTGGATTTGGCGAGTACCGATTGTATCCAGTAGCTCGCTACATTTACTGGTGTGTCCGGAGTGAGCTGAAACATAGGCATCAAACGCCAATCAAACTGTGAAGCGCGGGCTTTGACCGTTGGCAGATGATAACTATACCCAAAAAAGAATCCAACTTTGCCGTTCAAAAATGTTTCGAGCGCATCACCCTGATTCGCCGACCAAGCATAAGTATCGCGCCCCGGATTGGCGAAATCGGTATAAAAATTCATTATTTGAGTGGCGTTTTGACCAGACAGATTGAAGATCGCCTGTCCGTCTTTGGCTACATATCCAATATTACTTTGCCTAAATAATAGATACAATAAATCATCACTACCGGGGATATTGTCTCCCGTGCCCAAAGCGGCTCCGGATTGGATGATGTTACCGGTTTTTTTGTCATATTTGGTGATTTTTTTGGCGGCAGCTTGAAAATCCTCCCAGGTTTTTGGTGGTTCCGGTACGCCGGATCTATCCAACAAATCTTTATTATAAAAAACTGCCATCATATCCATCGATAGTGGCAAACCAAAAATCTGCCCACCGCGTACCACATCATCGCGTACGGCTTTGACATACTCATTGTCGAGTTGAGACAAATTTACCATTGCGCGTGCTTGAGAATTGATTATTGTATTGGATCCTAATGTGGTTTTTTCTACAGTAACCAAAGTATCGTTGACACCAGTTGGCATCGGAGTTAGCTTGGTAATAAATTCCCCCAAACGTCTGTTTTGGACAGAAATAATATCTGGTCCTTTGTCTTCGGCTAGTGCCTCTATCAATCGAGGGTAGAGTTCATCGGCCCGTAGCTGACGTAAATTAATAGTGAGATATGGTCGGTTGGCTCGATAAGCGGCAATTTGTTTTTGGAGAGCGTCAACATCATCAAACACTGTCCAATATTCCAGACTGATCGGCGCAGTGGATTGAATTTGGGCTTGAGACAATCCTTTACAACCAAAACCAGCCGTTGTTAAAAAGGCTACTATTGAAATTATTGTCACCAGTTTTCCAAATCTCATACTACAAGCTGATGAAATTTAAAATATTTTTTTAATTATATCACACTCTTGATATATTTCCTAAACTCATCTTTTAGTTTTGGATCACGCAAAGCAAACTCGACATTGGCTTTGAGATAACCTAGTTTGGAACCGGTATCATAGTAGGTACCATCTACCAAGCAGGCATAAATTGGCCTTTTTTTCAATACTTTTTCAATCGCATCTACTAGCCACAGCTCGCCACCCTTGCCCAATTTGGTTTTTTCTAGAGCCTCAAAAATATCCGGTGTAAAAATAAATCCTCCCAAACTGGCGAGACGTGATGGGGCGTTTTCCGGACCGGGTTTTTCAACAATTTTTTTGACCTGATATACTCCTTTTTCTACTTCAAGCGCGTCAATAATTCCATGTTTTTTGGTGTCTTCGTCGCTAACTTTACGAGTAGTAACTACTGGATCGCTATATTTTTCATATACTTCGATCAATTGTTGTAACTGAGATTTTTTGGGAGTATAAAAAAATTCATCACCAAACATCACCGCAAACGGCTCATCACCAATGATATTTTTGGCACAAAGTACCGGCGTACCATTGCCATAAGGACCTTTTTGACGAATAAAAATAAAATTGGCCATATCGGAAATTTTTTTCACTTCCTCGGCCATTTCATTTTTTTTCTGTTTTTTTAATAAATTTATCAGCTCATAATTGGGACTAAAATGATCCTCCACTGCTCGTTTGCTAGGACCGGTTACCAAAATAATATCAGTAATTCCCGCCCGCACTGCATCTTCCACCACATACTGTATAATCGGTTTGTCCACTACCGGCAACATCTCCTTTGGTTGTGCCTTGGTAGCTGGCAAAAACCTCGTCCCCAACCCCGCCACCGGAATAACCAACTTACGAATTTTTTGTGACATAAATCAAGATAAAAAATGATTACAAGTTTAAGTATACCAAACTCACAAAAATTAGCAATCACTTCACTTCCTCCCATGAAATCAAATTATATTCCGATCCGACCGGAAACCCAACCGGCGGACCATAAGTCAAATTCGCATCATAAGTAGCGTTGGTATTTTTATAACCAGACACTACTGCCCCACCCCCAGACGTCCAACTCCATGTCCACAAACCATTGGAAATCACGGAACCGTAGATAGTCAAACTAGTTTTCATATCTCCGGGGTAATAATATCTTTTGGCCGCTCCATTTTGAGCCAATACCGCTGCATCTACTTCTAAAATATCTAGCGAATTATGAGGAATTAAAATATTTTGTTCGGCGATTAATCCTAATACATGATTGCCATCTTTGGCTTGATACACCAAATTACCATTTATTATGATAGATTTTCCCGTAGCGGTACCGATCGTCGCCCGACCATTGACTGTGCCATCCACCCAAACATTATCCTCTATATATATATAACCGTTGGCTGGCATAATATAATTTGTAACCGCTCCCAAAGTGGCAATATCAAGACACGGCCAAAAATAATTGTTATTACCTACATCTTTGGCTTTATAACAATTGGTGGTATTTACTTTGTAGACATTGATGGTGCCGTTGGCCAAAAATTGCAACCTCCAACCCTGTTTACCGGATGAAGATAGATATATCCCAGTAGCCGGAGGTTGAGTGTTGGTTTTTATTTCTGCCAATTTAGCCGTTACTGCCGAAAAATCTTGCGCTGGCACAGGAAAACTCCAATAAGTCGAACTTCCCGCTCCCCAAATCCCAGGTTTTATTTGATTACCACAACCATGAAATACTTTACAAGTATAGGTAGGCACCGCCGAAGTCAGAGGAGCGTCGGTAGTACCATCAAAACGAACACCACCGTTGGCATGAAATTTGCCGTGTACTACTTCATTGTCTCCAATCCACACATCTGTATTAGTCAAAAAAGCATAATCAGTCAAAGCCGGAAAACCCAAACGCACTTTCAAAGTACGTTTACTCTCTGTCTGTATGTCCAACCACCCAGTAGATTGCACAGTCACCAAAGTTGAACCAAAAGCTGGTGGCGTAATATTCAAAGAAAAACGACCAATAACTGTACCATTTTTATCTTTAAACTCATGAATATACGGCCCTACTTGACCAGTGCCATCTTGATAGTCTGTCTTGTTGTGAGCCAAATGCCAACGATAATAATTTATTCCCGCCTCGGCAATCTGAAAAGCCATTTCGCGATTGTGTTTGTGCTCTGAAGCACGGTTTTCCAAGATAGAATAACCAGTTACTCCCATTACAATCAATGAAAAACTAATTGAACCAAAAACCATCACAAACAAAAGAATACTTCCGGTTTGATTTATTTTTTTGATTCCCGCTTTCGCGAGGATGGTTGCAACAATTTTTTTCATCTAATTTTTCTTTAAATTTCTAATTTCTGTTTTGGCATCAATGATAAACGGCGCCGGGGCAATATTGGGTTTTTCTTCCAACATTAATTTGATACCAACCATCCGGATTGCAGAAATATTTATTGGATAGGTCATAGCTGAACTACTAGCACCAATATAATTTTGATCATAATAATAAAAAATAGAATTGGTGGCATTGGCGACATCATGCACTACATCTGTGGCCACTTCATTGATCGGACTATACACCAAAGGATTTCCGCTAGGTTTTGTTACTCCTCGTTTCAGAGTTGTACCTTGAAAAAAATATCGTACTCGCTCTCGCCAACTATCACTATCAACATTCGAATAAAAAACCACCTGTTGATTTTGAGCTATTTCAACCGGATATGCCCCAATACTAGAAACATTGGCACGACGGATGTCATTGATAAAATCTTGCACTACTTTGCGACCCTCATTTTGAGTAGATAACTGCTCAAAAACTATATCTTTGCCACGATTCCCCCAAATCATCAACTCTACTACCCCGACAATTAACAACAAAAACAAACCTACGGCCACCAGCACCTCGATCATCGTCATTCCTTGAATGTTGATTTTTTTGATCATAATGGCGACATGTTTACTTCGATTTCATTGTTTCCGCCAATATCTATCTGCCCATTATTAGTAGTATAACCTCCACGACTTACATTCAAAGTATACATACCGGCTGACAAACCATTAAAAAATGCTTGCCCGGGTGGTGTGCAACTATTGGTAAAAGTAAGCGCCACTTCTGATAGTTGTGGAGAATAATGATTGTCCGCTGTCGACAAAAATACTCGATAACGCAGATAGCGATTATTGTTTAATCCAGAAAAAATAGCATTGTTGATGGAAGTATAGAAACTTGTTGCCGTCCCGTCTGGACCAATAAAATTCCAACTGGCTGGGGTACTGGAATTACTTCCAGCCAATTGAAATAAAACAGAACTACTGCCAGTCAACAATGGCTGAGCAAGTGGTTCCCAAATAATATTACGCAAAGTTTTGCCAGCACCAACATCAAAAGTTGACGATTCTAGATATCCACTAACGGCATAGACATTGCCAAATTTTTTCAATTTTAAATCACCGTTTGGATTGTTATTTGCCAAATTTCCATCATCAGTAAAATATTTGGTGTCATCCAAAAAATCTATTTGCCCTCTACCGCCAGACCAATCCGTTTGACGTATATAACCCAAACTAGTTTGGATAGAATTATCATATCCAGCGGTTGTTAATTGCACGATAGCATCCGATAATGGCAATCCAGTCCCAGCATCTTTTACTTTAACCAACAAAGAATTGGCAGTGTGGGAACGCAAAATTAGATATATATTTTGTGAAATTCCCGGAGTCAGTTTAAACGGCAACATTGGTACCGATCCAACCAAATCAAAAGCCGTGCCAGAAACACTAAGACGATAAATATCCCATTCTAAATTATTAAAATTATAACTACCGCCAGCCAAAGAAAAAGATTGAGAAAATTTATATACATCCGGACTCAAACCTAATTTTTTTTCTCCGTTTATAAAAGTTGTTGGACCGACAACCGGAGCGCAGATTGCGTCCAACGCAAAAACATTTAAAGAACTTTTTTTATCAATACTAAAACTAATTTCTGTGACAGTTTGACTTATAACCGTAGCTGGCGGTTTGAGTGGGTTGGGGTTTTGGGCAGTAGCAACTACTGTTGCATCACTAGAATACCCATTTTTACTAACATTGATATTGTAACTAAGAGTTCCAGTCGGTGCATCAACTACGCGCACCATCCCATCGTTGTCAGTCAGATCATCTATCACAATATTTGGTACATTGACAGTGTTTACTATATGGACATTGGCGCCAACCACCGACAAACCATTGGAATCAAACACATGAATAAACAACGCACCATTTTGACTCGTTCCTTCTAGATTTTTGGGGGCAACAATGGTATTTAAAATGATTGCTTTTTGTTGTGAGCAATTTTGACAAATGGCGGAAATTTCTACCAATTTATAATCAGCCGGTGAAGTGTCGTTGGGGACACCTCCAAGCACTCCATCGAACGGATCGTCAATATTACGCACCGAAGTTATCAAATTAAAACTAACGCCGTTTTTCACTATTGTTTTAGCATATGACAGCACACCGGCTGGAACACCATTCACGATACCAACGCTGCCATATGGTAAATTTCGTACTGCTTCCAGTTCTTCACTCAAAAATGCTGTCTCCAAAATTTGCACGCGCGACTGATAAACTATTTTAAATACTAAATTTAGAGAACTATAAATTCCTACCGCAAATAACAAAAAAATAGCAGTAGCGACCAACACTTCAACCAAAGTAAAACCAAAATTATTTATTTTTTTATTTTTCATAAATATATTATACCAAAAAAAATGAAAATATGATATAATGTTTTCATCATCACTTATGACACGACTGTATCATCATTATCAAAAAAGACCAGTGAGAGAAAAACCGCGATTAAATATTAATCCGGAAGTAAGCCAAGGTCTTTTGGCGATTTTGTTATTTATTGTTGCTGGACTGGCTATTCTTAGTTTTTTCTCAATGGCCGGAGTGGCCGGAATTTTTATTGATTCCACATTGGCTTTAGTTTTTGGTCAAGTGCGTTATGTTTTTCCAATCGTACTTTTAATTATCGCTATTCTTTTAATCAAAGACTTAAAATACAATTATCGCCATACTCATACTTTTGGAGCAGTACTATTTTTCCTGAGCTTCAATGGTCTGGTACACATTCAAAAACCTTTGATTAATTTATATAATGAAGCAACTCAAGGTTATGCTGGCGGATTTTTTGGCCTCGCTCTATCTTGGCCACTACTAAAATACGTCGGTTATTGGGGAGGAACTTTGATTTTGTTTGGATTGCTTCTAGTTTCTTTTATATTTTTATTCAACACTACTCTGGCTCAAATGGTAGATTTAAATAAAAAGTTTTTCTTGATGTTGGGTTGGTTCGGGAAACAAATAATTACTTTTTTTGCCAAATTTAAAAAAACAAGTGTTACAACAGAGCCAGTTAAATTCAGCATAAAAGGTGATTATGAATCAAATTCTACACCAGAAAATACTGACGAAGAAGATGAAGAAGACAAAAGAATATTCCACAAAAAATCCATTACTGGCGTAGACGAAGAAGAAGAATATAGTGAAGATATAGAAACAACTGATGAAAAAACCAAGTCTATAGAAAAACCAGCCGAAATAATTGTCGAGAAACCAGATTATACCAACTACAAATTGCCACCCGTCAGCTTGTTGTTTACTTCAAAAACCAAACCAACTTCCGGTGACATCAAAGGCAACGCCGAAACCATCAAAGATACTTTTCAAAATTTTGGCATCGATGTTGATATGGGTGAAGTGCGGGTTGGACCGACCGTCACTCAATATTCGCTCAAACCAGCCAAGGGAGTCAAATTAACCCGTATTACTGCACTTTCCAACGACCTCTCTCTGGCTTTGGCTGCCCACCCGATTCGAATTGAAGCACCAATTCCAGGTCAATCTTTGGTAGGTATTGAAGTGCCAAATGAAAAAGTAGCGATGGTTACTCTGAAAGAATTACTCGAGAGCAAAGAATTTAGCGAACGACCACACAACATGCACATTGCTTTAGGAAAAGATGTGGCTGGAAAAGTTTGGTTTGCCGATTTGTTGAAAATGCCACATTTGTTAATAGCTGGCGCCACCAATTCCGGCAAAACAGTTTGTATCAATACTGTCATTTTGAGTTTGTTATACCAAAATTCTCCAGAGAATTTACGCTTTATTTTTGTTGATCCAAAACGAGTAGAATTGACTCTATACAACGGCATCCCGCATCTCCTTACTCCGGTAATTACCGACCCAGCCAAAACAGTCAACGCTCTAAAATGGACAATCGGAGAAATGGAACGACGTTTTGATGTCTTGGCTAAAGAAGGAAAACGCGATATCCAGTCTTATAACAAAACCGCTGAGGAAAAATTACCCTATATAGTATTTGTGGTGGACGAGCTGGCTGATTTGATGGCTACCGCCGCCAGCGAAGTTGAGGCTGGCATTATTCGTATTGCTCAAATGGCTCGTGCTGTCGGCATCCATCTGATTGTTGCTACTCAACGTCCAAGTGTCGAAGTTATTACCGGTTTGATGAAGGCCAACATCCCAGCTCGTATTGCTTTTTCCGTCGCTTCCTTAGTTGATTCTCGTACTATCTTGGATTGTTCCGGCGCCGAAAAATTATTAGGTCGTGGCGATATGTTATTTTTAACCGCTGATTTATCCAAACCAAAACGAGTACAGGGGGCTTTTGTTTCTGAAGAAGAAATGAAACGAGTAGTGGATAATATTAAAAATGACGAACCACCTCAATATGATGATGCGGTAGTATCCAAAAACAACACCTCCACTAATGGTGGTACCGTAAATCTATTTGGTGGCTCTAGCGATGACCAAGATTCATTGTTTGAAGATGCCAAAAAAGTAGTAGTAGAGTCCGGCAAGGCCAGCGCTTCATTATTACAACGTCGCCTGCGAGTTGGTTATGCTCGGGCCGCTCGCTTGCTTGACGAACTAGAGGAAGCTGGTATAGTAGGACCAGCAGACGGTGCCAAACCACGTGAACTTTTTACCGAACATTTATCCTCTCAAGGTGGATTTGTCCGACCTCAAGTCGATGAAGAAATTCCTGAAGATGAACAATCTCTTGATTCCGGTGGCACAGTCTTTAACAATACCGAAAAAGAATAATTCACGTCAGTAAAATTGATTATGTCAATTTTCTGTTACAAAAAAATAGACATTTCAAAAAATTTGGGTTGGGAATTAAAAACTGCCAGAGAAAACAAGCATTTCACCATAGATGAAGTAGCTCGAAAAACCCATGTCCCTCTAAAATATTTAGAAGCGCTTGAAAACAATCGCTTTTTGGATTTACCAAAAACCAAAGCGCATCGCCAAGTTTATGTGCGCGAATTATGCAAGTTGTATGATTTAAATTTTGAAATGATTGCTTATAAATTTAACTGCGAGGGTGGATTAAAATTTTTTATCGGACATTATTTCAGCAAAAATAATACAAATAACCTTCGACCACTTTCTATATTTATCAAAAATTTTACCCTGATTGGTTTTGTTTTGTTTTTTGTTATATATTTGGGGTGGCAAATTCACGGCATAATTACTCCGCCAAAATTAATTGTGTATTCACCGGTAGAGGGACAAATTTCCAATCATGCCGAAACGGCTGTTCAGGGTGAAACCGACAAAGAAAGTCGTTTAGAAGTCAACGGCAAAGAAATAAAAGTCAACGAACAGGGAAAGTTTAACGACATAGTTTTATTGTCCAATGGTGTAAATACCATCACCTTGTCGACTACCAAAAAACATGGTAAAACTACTACGGTTGTCCGTCACATAGTAGTTCTGATAAAAAATCCAGCTCACGTTAGTCTTGGTAAGGACGTGGGAATTGAGGCTGCCGGGCCGTAATTCTTAATTCCTTATAAGCTAACTATGGCAAAACACAACAGTGAGGAGATAAAACAAAAACTCAAAGCCGCCGCTAGCGCCATTGAGCAAATCAAAAGTAAATTTGGTGAAGGGGCAATAATGACCTTTGGTGAAGCCAAAACTATGCAAGTAGACGCTGTTCCTACCGGTTGTTTGTCGTTGGACATTGCTCTTGGTGTTCGTGGTGTACCACGTGGCCGTGTAATTGAAATATATGGACCGGAATCAAGTGGTAAAACCACTCTAGCTCAACATATCGTCGCTGAAGTCCAAAAATTGGGCGGCATTGCTGCTTTTGTGGATGCTGAGCACGCCCTTGACCCAGATTATGCTAAAAAAATTGGGGTAAAAATTGATGAATTGTTAATTTCACAACCGGATACCGGCGAACAAGCACTCGACATCGTCGAGACTCTGGTACGATCCAATGCAGTAGATGTGATAGTTATCGATTCCGTGGCTGCCTTGGTGCCACGAGCTGAAATTGAAGGCGACATGGGTGATTCACATATGGGTTTACATGCTCGTCTGATGAGTCAGGCTCTACGCAAATTGACGGCCATTATTTCTAAATCCAAAACCGTTGTTATCTTCATCAATCAGACTCGTATGAAGATTGGCATCGTCTTTGGCAATCCGGAAACTACTACCGGTGGAATGGCTCTCAAATTTTATTCTTCAGTACGAATTGAAGTACGCCGGGCTGCTCAAATAAAACAAGGTGATAGGATTATTGGCAATCGTGTCAAAGTAAAAGTTGTCAAAAATAAAGTAGCTGCACCATTTCGCACTTGTGAATTTGATATCATGTATAATGAAGGTATTTCATTGTCCGGTGATGCTTTAGACGCTGCCATATTATATAAAATTATTGACAAAAAAGGGGTTACTTATACCTTTGGCGAAGAAAAACTTGGGGTTGGTCGAGAAGCAGCCAAAAGATCACTCAAAGATAGTCCTCAGATGTTAAAAAAAGTAGTCGCAGCCGTTTGGGAAGCAGTAGAAAAAGGCGAAGCCCCAGACGAGGAAGAAGCTGATGAAAATAACAAAGAAAAAAACGATGAGATTCCACCACCACCGATAGAAGAGTAATTATTATTGTTTTATTATTTACATATTAAATATGTCAAACATTTCCAATGTTTACAACAAACTACCCGTAATTGGCAGTCCCATTGCCGATTTTGAATTGAACTCCTACCAAAATGGTAAACTAGGCAAAATAAAATTATCTGAATATCGAGGTAAATGGTTGATACTATTTTTTTACCCAGCCGATTTCACTTTTGTTTGTCCAACCGAGCTCGAAGAAATGGCTGACAATTATGAAGAGTTTAAAAAATTAAATACCGAAATTATCAGTGTCAGCACTGACACCGCTTTCGTACACAAAGCTTGGCACGACACTTCTCCCGCTATTAAAAAAATCTCTTTCCCGATGGCCGCCGATCCAACTGGCGACCTCTGCAAAGAAGTGGGTGTCTATATTTCCAGTGAAGGTCTAGCTTTACGTGGAACTTTTATTTTTGACCCAGAAGGTAAATTGGTGGTAATAGAAATAAACGAAAATAGTGTCGGTCGCAATGTCCAAGAACTATTACGCAAATTACAGGCTGTTCAATATGTTCATGATCACAGTGGCGAAGTTTGCCCAGCAAGCTGGAAACCTGGTTCAAAAACCTTGATCCCAAACGAAGATTTAATCGGTAAAATTTAAAAATATGTTTGTATTACCAAAACTAAATTACGCCTACGATGCCCTCGAACCTTTTATTGATGCGACCACAATGGAAATTCACCACAGCAAACATCACCAAGCATACTTGACGAACCTAAATACTGTGCTAGAAAAATATCCCGCTTTACAAAGTTTGTCCGGTGAAGAAATATTAAAAAATTTAAATACTCTAGAAGTAGCCGACGAAGATCGTAAAAAAATCAAAAACCATGGTGGTGGTTTCGTAAATCATAGTTTTTTTTGGGAAATAATGGGACCAACCAAAGAGATTAACGAACAATTACTAGCTGAAATCAACACTGAATTTGGTTCAGTAGAAAAATTTAAATCCGACTTCACTCAATCCGTCATTGGTCAATTTGGTAGTGGCTGGGGATGGTTGGTTTATGACGAAAATGATAAATTAAAAGTCTATTCTCTTCCAAACCAAGACTCACCTCTGACTATCGGACACAAACCGGTTTTTTGTCTAGATGTTTGGGAACACGCTTATTATCTAAAATACCAAAATCGTCGCATCGATTATGTGAACAATTGGTGGAACGTGTTAAAGCTAATCTAACTATGACGATCGATGAAATATCTTTGAAATTACACAAAAAACTAAAGGGAAAGCTGGAGACACACAGTAAGGTAAAAATCAACAACAAAAAAATTCTTTCCGCTGTTTATACCCCTGGAGTAGCCGCAGTAAGCAAAGCGATTGCCGCCGATAATCGTCTCGCCAAACAATATACCATAAAAGCCAACACCATCGCCGTTATTAGCGATGGTTCTGCCGTTTTGGGGCTTGGAAATATTGGACCTTTGGCCGCTTTGCCGGTAATGGAGGGCAAAGCCGCTTTATTTAAAGAATTTGCCAATTTGGACGCTTTTCCTATTTGCTTAGATACTCAAAACACTGAGGAAATTATTAAAACAATAAAAAATATCGCCCCAGTTTTTGGTGGTATCAATCTGGAGGATATTTCTGCTCCGCGTTGTTTTGAAATTGAAAAAAGATTGATGGATGAGTTGGACATACCGGTAATGCATGATGATCAGCGCGGAACAGCAACAGTTGTATTGGCCGCTCTTATCAATTCTTTAAAATTGAAAAAAATAAAGTTTAACCAAGCTAAAATCGTAGTTAACGGTGCTGGCGCAGCTGGAAATGCGGTCGCAAAAGCAGTTTATGCTTACGGTGGTACTCAAATCATAGTTTGTGATAGTAAAGGTGTAATAAGTCCAAATCGTACTGATTTGATAGTGGAAAAAAAGATTATTGCTGACTGGTTACAACCGGAAAATAAAGACAAAAAAACTTTGGAAAATGCTTTAGTTGGTGCTGATGTTTTTATTGGAGTTAGTAAAGCCAACTTGTTGACCACAGCTATGGTCAAATCTATGAACAAACAGCCGATAGTTTTTGCTCTAGCCAATCCTATACCGGAAATTATGCCGGACGTCGCACTAAAAGCTGGTGCCTTCATTGTCGCTACCGGACGCAGCGATTTTCCCAATCAAATCAATAATGTTTTGGCTTTCCCTGGCATATTTCGTGGAGCTCTGGACAACCAAGTTACAAACATCACCGACAAAATGTTGGTCAAAGCTGCTGAAAACCTAGCCGCCTGTGTCAAAAAACCAACAGTTAAAAAAATACTTCCCAACCCGTTTGATAAAAAAATAGTAAAAGCTGTTTCAAAAGCGATAAAATAATTATGACCACAAACAATACAACCACAATCAATCATTTGGCAATAGTGATGGATGGCAATCGTCGCTGGGCGGTAGCACATCATTTACCAAAATTAGTTGGTCATACTGAAGGTGGAAAAAAATTAAAAAAAATTATCGCTGCTTGTCAAGATCGTGGCATAAAATTTTTGACTGTCTGGGCGCTGTCCACCGAAAATTTAAAAGAACGCGAACCAAAAGAACTAAAACACCTTTTTTCTTTGTTTGAAAAACTGATTGACTATCTTGATGATTTCAAAAAAAATAATATTCGCGCCAATATTATTGGAGACATTTCCAAATTACCTCAATCAACCCAAAATAAATTGACTGAGCTAGTTGAACGTACAAAAAATAACACCGGATTGGTTTTTACTTTGGCAGTAAATTATGGCGGACGCGATGAAATTGTCCGAACTGTAAAAAAAATAATTGAATCAAAAATTAACTCCGAAAAATTAACTGAAGAAATTTTTTCTCAACATTTAGATACTGCGAATTTACCGGAACCGGAATTAATCATTCGCACCGGCGGTGCTAGTCGGTTATCTGGATTTTTTCCATGGCAATGTATTTATAGTGAGCTTTATTTCACTCCAACTTATTGGCCGGCTTTTTCAGAAAAAGATTTGGAAAAAGCGCTCGAATGGTTCAAAGAACAAAAAAGGAACCATGGAAAATAATTTCTCCAACAAAAATGTCCTAATTACCGGGACATTTTTGTTATTTCTATTTTTATCACAATTTGTGATATAATAAATACAAAGGTCGTGAAATCAGCCTAAACATAATTAATTTTTTATTAAAAACTGTTTCAACTTTAGAAATTATGAATAATTATTCAAAAATACTATCAACCACTATCATTTTTGCTAGTTTATTGATATATACCCAACCAGCTAATGCTTATTTTAGCTTGGAATTACCTAAGCAATTGACAGAATTATGGCAAAAAGTACAGGCTCAAGAAGCTTCCAAATTGGAACCGGCTCCTACTTTTATGCCACCACCAACCCAAACTCCGCCGCCAATGACTCAACAACCAAATTTCCAACCACCTCCTGTCAATCAACAATCGAATTTTCAACAACCATCTGTAAATACACAACCAAATTTCCAAAATCCACCACCTCCAATGAACGGACAGACTTTTCAAACAAATCAACAACTAGCACCATTTCAACCACAGCCAAATGATACAACAATTAAACCGGGAAATATTCCACCAAACCAATTTAATAACAAAGAACAACCGCCACAACCAAATAATTTCCACAACAAACCACAGGCGATGCCAAGTGGTAGTGGAGAAAAAAATGAAGGCGATCGTGGTGACCGTGGCGACCAAGGTCGTATGATCAAAGATATTCAACGAGGTGCCAAACAAATGGAAGGTTCGATCACTCGTTTTGACAAACAACTCTTACAGGCAGAAAAATCTGGCGGCGTTGTTTCGCCAGATATGAAAGAAAAAGTTTCTCAAGCTAGAGAATTAATCACAAAAATAAAATCATCTACTACCGCTGAAGAAATGGGCGATGATTCTATCGGACAATTACAAGAAATCGTTAGTGATTTGGATCAAAATGGTCGCGCAGTATTTGAAAAAATACAGCGATTAAACAATGTAAAAAGAGAAATTAAAAATTTGAAACGAAATGTTTCTAATTTTGACAAACAAATAAGTAAACTTACAAAACAAAATATTGCTGTTCCTCAAGATACTGCGGACAATATTGCCAAATTAAAAAGTATTGTGTCAGCAGTAGAAACTGCAAAAACTTGGGATGAAGTAGAAGCGGCCGGTATGGAAGATATGGGAGATTTGATGCAAAATCTAAGTGAGAGTCAACAAAACTTGGAAAAGTTAGCCCGCTGGCCACAAACACTCAAACAAATGGACAGAGAATTAAAAAATCTTAACAATCAAGTAAAGAAATCTAGAAGTACCGTAGATAGATTAACAAAAAAAGGTATTGATCTAACTGAAAATTTAACTAATTTTTCCGCCGAAGTAGAAAAATTAAAATCTGTTCGAGATGAAGCCAATAACAAAATACAATCAGGCGATTCAGAAGGCGCATTTGATTTGGTTGAAAATGATTTTTTCAATAAAATGGATGACGTGCGTGAAAACCAACAGATCATTGATACGATGACAAATTTGGGAAGATTTGGTTCTGATTTCAAAAATGGATTAAATGGTTTGAAAAGAGAAATAGCAGATCTGAACAAAAAAGGAGAAGACACCAGCGAGCTACAATCTTTTTATGACGAAACTAAACAAAAAGGCGATGAAATATTGGCTTTAATGAAGGCCAGACCGATCGATACCGATGCGATAATTTCTGCTTTAGAAGAACTAAAAAATTCTCGTCAACAGGGAATGGATATGGTAGAAAAAATGGGTGGTGGTGAACCGATGCCATGGGAAAAAGGACAACAACAATTTCAACAATTACACATGCCTTCAACCATGAACCAATACGTTTCTCAGAATAAAATAATTGATCCATTATTTAGTCCAACTGGAGAACAAAAACAAATCATTGACCCGCTCTTTAAACCGGTCGATGGATCAAATCCTTAGTCCACTACCTGAATAAATAAAAAAGAGTTTTACAAAAAACATTCCGCTTAAGGGCAAGTTTTTTATATACTCGCGGTGACAGGGTTCGAACCTTAGGCCTACTTTTCCCAAACCAGACGCGCTACCAACTGCGCCACACCCCGTTAATTGTACTCTACTCGTCTGCCTGGTGCCTGGAGTGAGGATCGGACTCACGACGCAAGGCTCTTCAGGCCTTCGCTCTACCACTGAGCTACCCAGGCAAATATCCATAAGTGGACCGATAGGGATTCGAACCCTAGACCCCCGCGTTGCAAACGCGGTGCTCTACCAGCTGAGCTATCGGCCCAAAAATTTATAACAGGAATAATATACCAATTATTAACAAAAAAGTCAATAAGTGATATAATTAACACCATAAACTAACTTTGTTTTATGTTTTATAAATTTTTACCTGAGCAAGATCTTATTTTTATCTTTCAAATTTTACTAGCTATAATTTTGGGAGCGATTTTGGGAATTCAACGTGAACGTTGGGGAAAATGGGCTGGGCCTCGTACTTATGCACTAGTTTGTGGTGGATCAGCGTTGTTTACGTTACTATCCAGAAACTTTTTTCCTAGTAGTCCAGCCGTGATAGCCAGTGCAATAGTGAGCGGTATTGGTTTTTTGGGAGCAGGAACTATTTTACACAAAGAAAACAGGGTTGAAGGACTCACTACTGCCGCCGGTCTGTGGATGACAGCCGCAATTGGAATGACAGTAGGTATAGAAAAATATATTTTGGCTTCAATCACTACTCTGATTATTTTACTTCTATTAATGATTGATGATAAAGGAATAAAAAAAATAAAATAATAAAATATTTACAAAAAAATCCAGACTAACTGGATTTTTTATTTTACCAAATTATTTTTTTAAATAAACATGTCCTAACCAAAATAATAAAAATACAAATAGCCAATCTATGTGTAGGCGCTTTAAAAGATAAAAAATATATAGTAATAAAATAAAAGGATAGCCAATTATTACTAGCGGATTTTTCCAGAACCTGCGATTTGCCAGTTGCAATAAAGCGTGATCGTCGCCATCAGATGGGATTGCGTGCAGCCCAATTACTGTCCCAAAATAAAACCAGACCCAAGGACGCCAATCGGTCAAAGTAAAATTAAATTTGGCAAATGCAAATAAAGCAAATAAAGAATTTATAATTAACGGTCCAACACTAATTAAAAATCCCTGAAAAAAATTATTTGGTTCATCGTGTTCAACAAATCCGGCCGTGCGTCCAAATTGAAATAATCTTATTCGATATACTTTTACCCCAGCTGACAAACAAAATATTGCGTGACCAAGTTCATGCATCATCACTCCCGGTGCGGTGAGTAATTCATAAAAATAATAAAAAAACATACTAAATAAAAATTATTGCTAAAATAATCCACCACAAAAAACTTAAATCATTTTTAAAATAAGGAACATCTACCAATCCATGTATAAAAAATACTAACAATGACATCAAAATTGCAACTCCAAAACATTTTTCTTGTTGATTTTTTTTCCATGATTTTTTTATTGCCAAACCATAAATTATTAAAAACAACACCATCCCAAACAATCCAATTTCTGACCAAAAATTCAACACAATATTATGAGGAAAAATAAGTGGCTCAATTTTTTTAAAATCATTAACTGGTCGTTGGATCTTTCGATTAAATTGGTTTAAACCAGCCCCAAAAATAAAATTATTTGTATTCTTGTTCAAATAATTCCAAGTATACCCCCATAATGTTAGACGATTTTTGCCAGATTGATTTTGAAATAATAAACTCTGCTGAACTGGGGCAACCAATAACACAACTAAAATTCCAACTATAACAAAAGTGCTTCCAATTTTTTTATAACCAAACAAAAATATAGCAGACAGCATAGCAATTCCCAGAGCAACTATCGCCCCTTCAGAAAAAGATAAAAATAAAGCAATTAGAGTTAGCACCAAAATAGCCAAATAATATTTTCTTAATTTTTCATTTTTTAACCCATAAATAATCAGCGGAATAATTGGCCCAAGATACAGACCGATAGCATTAGGTGTAGTAAAAAAAGAAGTTACCCGACCTTGCAAATCGGATTTTATCAATGTGGTCAAGATCGGCTGACCAGTAAATTTTTGCAAAATTGCCACCACCGAAATACTAACTGTCGATAAAGACAAAAACCAAATCAAATCATCTTTTTGTATTTCCTGACGCCGTCCAATTAACAGTACAAAAAATAAAATTGGTTCCAAAAAATATGCCCGCCATACACCTAGTGATTTTATCGGTTCCCAAGAAATAAATATTCCTAATGTAGAAAAAGATAAGAACATACAAACCAACCAAACCAATATTTTCTGTTCACTGTAGAAACTTTTTATTTCCACTAAGTCTTGTCTAAAATATTTTATCATCCAAACTAAAAATAGCGCACCAAAACTACACTCAAGGATAGTGCTCGGCAATGATCCAAAACTAAAACGAATAAAATAAGACGGCAAGAGCAAAGTTAACAGCCCGGTTGCCGCCTTAAAATTCTTCTGCGCTAGCAGAGAAAATAATATAAAATATAAAATCACTGCCAGCAAAATCATAAATTCTCAACTAAATTTATTGGCTCAAAATTTTAGTAACGATAATGATCGGCTTTGTACGGACCATTTTGCGAAACATTCAGATAGTCTGCCTGTTCTTTCGTAAGTTTGGTAAGTTTCACACCAATTTTTTCCAAATGTAATCTGGCCACTTCTTCGTCTAGTTCTTTTGGCAATCGATACACACCCAATTCATATTTATTTTTCCATAATTCGAGTTGTGCCAATGCTTGGTTGGTAAAACTATTACTCATTACAAAACTTGGATGACCAGTAGCACAGCCCAAATTCATGAGACGTCCTTCAGCCAACATATATATCTCCTTTTTATTGGCCAAAATATATTTATCTACTTGTGGTTTGATATTTATTTTTTTCACCCCTTTGGCTTTGTTCAATTTTTCTACCTGAATTTCATTGTCAAAATGACCAATATTACAAACTATTGCTTGGTCTTTCATCTTTAACATATGCTCCAGACAAACAATGTCTTTGTTGCCAGTCGCTGTTACATATATATCCGCTGTCCCCAAAGTTTCCTCCAAAGTTTTTACTTCAAATCCTTCCATCGCCGCCTGCAACGCACAGATAGGGTCCACTTCAGTGACCACCACCCGACACCCCTGCCCCTTCAAAGCTTGGGCACAACCCTTACCGACATCGCCATATCCACACACCACGGCGATCTTTCCTCCAAGCATCACATCCATCGCACGATTCAAACCATCTACAATAGAATGACGACAGCCGTAGACATTGTCAAATTTACTTTTGGTCACCGAATCATTCACATTGATGGCTGGAAATAACAATTTTCCTTCTTTAAATAGTTGGTACAAACGATGGACACCAGTAGTAGTTTCTTCGGAAACACCTTTTACATTTTTGGCCACCTTCGTCCAACGATCTTTATTTTTTGCAAATTCTTTTTTTAATAAATTGATCATTTCACGATAATCTTCACCTTCTTTGGAATAATCTTTATTCAAAAGTTTTGGGTTGTTTTCTACTTCTAAACCTTTGTGAATCAACATGGTAGCATCACTGCCATCATCGACAATTAAGTCCGGCCCACTACCATTTCCAAAATCCAAAGCGCGTTCGGTACACCACCAATAATCTTCAAGCGTTTCGCCTTTCCAAGCAAACACCGCTACCCCATTTTGCGCAATCGCCGCAGCTGCATGATCTTGAGTAGAAAAAATATTACACGATGCCCAACGTACTTTCGCGCCAAGTTCAACCAACGTTTCAATCAGCACCGCTGTCTGAATAGTCATGTGTAATGACCCGGTAATTTTGGCTCCTTTGAGCGGTTTTTTGACCCTATACTTTTTACGGATAGACATCAAACCAGGCATTTCTTTTTCCGCTATTTCGATTTCTTTTCTACCCCATTCAGCCAAACCAATATCTTTTACTTTATATTCTTGTTTCATAAAATTTTTATTGTCATTCCAGTGAAAACTGAAATCTTAATATTATTAAAATTAAAAAACTAATTTTTCTCCAAACGCTTTTTCATAGCGCTGACAAAATTCTTCCTTGGTAAATTTGTGTTCTTGCGTGCCATAAGTTTCAATCGCATAACTAGCTGCGACCGCTCCCATCTGAGCACAAATTTTCCAATCAAATCCTTTTTCATACCCAACAAAAAACCCAGCGCGATATGCATCACCAGCACCAGTTGGATCATCAAAAGATAGTGGTGCACAAACACCAGCAGAAATAGTTTCACCATCGGCAGTTTTGACAATTGACCCATGCTCACCCAAAGTAGTAATCAAAACATTGGTATTTTTCAAAATTTCTTCTTCACTCCAACCAGTTCGCTCCTGCAATAATTTAATTTCGTAATCATTTCCAATCACAAACTCTGACTGACTAATCATTTTCTTTAATTCAATTTCAGAAAAAGCGGTCATTTGTTGGCCAGGATCAAAAATTACTTTTACTCCCATTTCTTTGCATTCTTTTACATGTTGCATCATCACTTCTTTATCAGTTGGAGAAACTATTGCCAAATTAAATTTTTCTTTTACAAAATCACGAATATTGTTGTCTTTGGCCATAGCTAGCGGGCCGCCAAAAAAAGCAGTAATCTGATTGTCGTCCGCATCGGTAGTGATATAAGCAGATGCAGTCGCTCTTTTTTTATCAGATAAAATATAATCAGTTTTTATCCCAAATTCTTTCATAAATTCCAGATAATCACGTCCGTCTTTGCCTAACACCGACAACAGCAAAGGCTCACCACCAAGCATTTTCATCGTAAAAGCGATATTTCCAGCCGTGCCACCCCAACTACGCTCCAACTTATCTACCATAAAACAGACATTCAAAATATGAATCTGTTCAGGCATGATGTGGTTTTTAAAACTATCTGGGAAGTTCATGATGTGATCATAAACCAACGAACCGGATACCAAAATTGCCATAAAAAATGGTTAATATTTTACTTTGCAATATTATCAAAAAAAAAATGTTTTGTCTAATTTTGCAAAATAAAAAACCTGCTGTGGTTCAGCAAGTTTTTTACTAACTTTTGTGCTGCAGCGCACAAGGGATACGCGCTATTTAAAGTCGGCGCGCACGACTTTTTTCCTGTTTCAACACCTACAAGCGCATTTCCCGAATCGCTTCTAGAAAATGAGCATAATCGGCATTGTAGAAATTCCGCTGAGCATAACTTTCGGCCACCTTGTTCGTTGCCAAAAGTGTGCTGAGGGAATTGATTGGAGCTTTGGTGCTCTGGTTTCCGACCATCGCAGCAGCATAGACCGTAGCAAAACCTTTCAGCTTCATGTTCCGCTGAGCAATCCAGGTCAAAGCATGCCACTTTGCTTTAGGCATCCAAGGTTCGTGACGATCACGAACTTTTTGGGCAGTTGCACCAGACGAGATGACATCGTCGATAATCACGACGTCTTCTGCCTGAAAATCGAACCCGTGAATCACCAAACCAACAACCGACTCTGGATTCACTCCCGGCCACCAAAAACGTGTCGCTGGAACACTACCGGTCGGCCACTTGGCCAGCCATTCGTTGCCCAGGGCTTTGGCCACATCAGCTGCCCCATTTCCAGGTAAGATAATTCGCGTCGTGTCCGGAGACAAATGCGACCACCCTTCCCAGTTACGAAGCACCTCAGTCATTTCACTCGGTTCAAGAATCTCGACACCAAACTGCTTGAGGCAGCTTGCATCGACACCGACATCATTGATGATATACTTTTGCATCAGACATCCACTAAGGTTTTTTGAGAGTAACTACCAATCTTACAACCTGTAAAACTGGATAATTACTCCCAACATCTACCAATTAAATTTTCAAAGAACTGATTGCTTCCAAAGCTACAAGAATTGATTTTTTAATTGTTTTTTCAGAAATATTTTTATTTTTTTCGGTAATATTTTTTTGATTTTTACCTTGTAATCTATCTTTGAGAGATTCTGGCACGGCGTTCACTGCCAACACACAACCCGCTTTCACTCCTCTAAGAGAGGCGACTACATACAGCGCGGCACATTCCATATCTGAAGATAAAATTGGCGTATCATAATTTTTCCATTTCTGATCCAACAAATATTTGCCCCATTTTACAATCGATTCTTGACTTCCATAAAAGGCATCGTGAGTGCGATTGATTCCGACAAAATATTTTTGATTATTTATTTTTGCACTATCTGCCAAAGCACTGACCAGTTGCCAATCACCTACTGCAGGAAAACCTAGACCAATATATTCAGTAGTCGTACCTTCATCACGTATACACGCACTTGGGATTACCAAACTACCAATTGGAACATCTTTTCGCCAAGCCCCACCACAAGTACCAACTCGTATTAAATATTTAGCCCCGGCATTTATTAACTCTTCAATGGCAATGGCTGTCGACGGGCACCCAATTCCAGTGGAACAAACAGTAATTTTTTTATCATTATAACTCCCCACTCCAATCTTAAATTCCCTATTATTAGCCACTATTTTAAAATCTGTTAAAAAAGTACCAATATTTTCTACCCGGCTAGGATCGCCAGGTAACAATACATATGGTGAAATCATAGCTTTCGTTATTTTTAAATGTGGTTGCATATAACATATTAATTTAAATAAAAAATCGCCTGATTTGGCGATTGACCTCTGAAAACACAAAGTGTACTCGTGTTTTTAACAGAGGTCTATTTGGTGGTGGTTAAATTGTAATTTAAAATTATTCATATTGTATCAATGTATTAATACATTACTACAGATAATTATTTTAGTCAAGCCACACCTGTGGATAATTTATTTATTTTTCTTCAAGAGACTATTCAAAACCGTTTTATAACCACCTTCTCCATTATTTAACCACTGCGCAATACGTGTCACCGTCGTAGTACTAACCTTGGTCTTTTTGGATATCGCTCGATAAGATTCACCTTGTGCTAAAAGTGTGGCCACCTCCAAACGAGCAGACAACTCTTCGAGTTCCTCTACTGTACACAAGTCCCGTAAAAAATTCTCCATCCCAGACTGATCTTTTAATACCAAAAAGGCAGTGGCAAGATTTTTTAATTTTTTTGTACGCCAATTCTTCATATATATCATTAAATTACAAATTATTCTGTATTACTGTATAGTAACAAAAAAACAATCAATCGTCCATAAACTACTCTTGCCACAAATAATTTAAAATTATATACTGAATTGGCAATACTATGACCCAAAAAAAACAATTACAAATTATTCGTGGCCAAATATTATCTGGCCAGAATCTCGGCAAAGAAACCGGCGCTCGCACAGCCAATTTAGCTTTATCTTTAGCTAAAAATTTACCAAATGGGCTATATACCTGTACAGTTATATGGCAAAATCTACAATATTCAGGTTTGTTATATCATGGCTACAATTCCCTTAGTCAAAAAGATTGTCTAGAAGTTCATATTTTAAATTTTTCTCAAGATATATACGGACAAGAAATAGCAATAACTATTAAAAATTTTATCCGTCCGGAAATAAAATTTAACAACTTACAAGAATTAAAAAATCAAATCAAAAAAGATTTAACAGACGCTAAAAAATTATTTTAACAAAAATTATGCGCTTTCTTCATCCGGAAAACGAACATTTGGAACTGACCTATGAAGATGTTTTTTTGATGCCCCAATATTCTGATATAAATTCTCGCATGGAAGTAAACATGTATCCAACTGGAAACTTGGGAACTATTCCGCTGGTGGTAGCCAATATGAATGCCGTCGCCGGACGTCGCATGGCCGAAACAGTCGCTCGCCGTGGTGGTATTGTAGTATTACCCCAAGATATGAACTGGGAACGAGTGGCGCGCAATGTTCAATATATCAAACAATGTCATCCGGTATTTGAAACTGCCATTGTGTTGAGCGAAGAAGATACTGTCCAAAATGGTTTAAATTTGATTAGCAAACGCCCTCACAAGGCAGTGGTGGTGGTAAATAAAGAACAAAAACCGGTCGGAATTTTTACAGAAAAAGAAGCACAGTATCATGATCGACACAACACTCTCAAACAGGTTATGCGCACTGATCTGATTACCATCCCATCAAACACAACACCTCAAGATGCCTATATTATTTTAGAAAAAAACCGTATTTCGCTCGCACCGGTTATCTATCCAGATGGGACGCTTGCCGGAGTCATCACCAAAAACGGATCTGTGCGCTCCACTCTATACCAACCTGCTCAAAATAGCAGTGGTCAACTACTTACCTCAGTTGCCATTGGTATAAATAAAAAACTAGAGGAGACATTGGGTTTTCTCATGACTATCGGAGTAGATATTATTGTGATTGACACCGCCCATGGTCATCAAGAAAAAATGATCCAAGCGATAAAAACAGTGCGCAATATTATTGGACCAACCAAACCATTGGTTGCCGGAAACATTGTCACACCGGAAGCCACTCGTGATTTTATTGAAGCTGGTGCCTCAATTGTAAAAGTAGGTATCGGTCCGGGAGCAATGTGTACTACTCGTATGATGACTGGAGTTGGTCGCCCACAGTTTTCTGCAGTTCTGCAATGTTCTCTGATGGCTAGAGCGTTGGGAGGCAGTGTTTGGGCAGACGGCGGGGTAAGACATCCACGTGATGCCGCTCTCGCTTTAGCGGCTGGAGCAAGCCATGTGATGGTTGGTTCTTGGTTGTCTGGCACATATGAAAGTGTCGGAGATATGCAATATGATGAAACTGGCCGTCCTTACAAAGAAAACTTTGGTATGGCCTCAGGCCGAGCGGTCGTAGATCGTACTAGTGCCACTGCTATTTTTGAACAAGCTCGTAAAAAGTATTTTCAAGAAGGAATCAGTACTTCTAGAATGTACCTCAAAAAGGGTGAAGAGAGTGCTGAAGATATTATCGACAAAATTATTGCTGGAGTGCGTAGTTCTTGTGCTTACGTCGGTGCCAGATCACTGGAAGAATTTTATCAAAAAGCAGTCGTTGGTGTTCAAACCCAGGCCGGATACAACGAAGGCAAGCCATTGCGTGAAGGTTGGTAAAATAGGTTTTACTAGCCTCGCATTGACAAAAATCAAAAAAAGTATTAGTATAGGCAAGCTCTCAATTTATAAAATACTTCTAAAAATACTATGCCAAACAAAGCTAACGCTAAAAAAGCTCTACGTCAAGCAATAAAACGCGCCGTCTTAAACAAAACTCGCAAAGATGCTTACAAAAAAGCCATAAAAGCGACTGTCAAATCAGCCACTGCAGATGAAGCCAAAAAAATGGTAATTTCTGCTCAAAAAGCTCTAGACAAAGCTGCTAGACACGGTACTATCAAAAAAAATACCGCTGCTCGCAAGTTGTCCAGATTGATGAAAAAAGTCAATAAACTTGCTAAATAACCTACAAATAAGTTATAATAATCTCGACTAACTGTCGAGATTTTTTTATTTAAAATAAAAATATATGGGAACAGACGAAAGAAGACCCCCTAGACGAGAAGATTTTAGCCGTACTACAATCATTGAGAGATCTGAATTAGAAAGTACGGCATTTAGTGCTATGGTTGAACACCGTTTACAACGCTCATTAACAAAATTATTAATCTTAAAACACCCAGACCTAACAACTAAAGAAGCTTCTTTAGAAGTAGAGCGGATTGACCAAAACACAAAAGATTTTGTAAGAAAACAAATCATACAAGATGAAGGTGAATTTTTACGCCATGTAGCCAATTTACAAGAAGAAAACGCAAGGATGAAGCGAGATTCACATACTCATTCTCTCACTAATTTGGCCAATCACAAACAAGCTACCACTACGTTTGAAATTGCCAGAAAACAATCTGACTTTTTGGCTGGAAAAAATAATTTGGTACTAGTACGTTTTGATTTGGATGGATTTAAAAGAATCAATGATAATTTTGGACACCACGCTGGAGATGAAACTTTAAAAAATGTGGCTGATAAATTAAGATTGGCATTGGCCAGATTAAGACCGACTGACTTGCCAATACATTTTTCTGGTGATGAATTTGGATTAATTCTTACCGACATTAATTCAGGGAAAAATTCAGACGGTTCAAATAAAACTATCGCAGAAACAGTCGAGATGATAATTTCAAGATTAATATCTGAAATTGAAAAAATTGAATTGCCAAACGGTAAAAAACTCACCGCTAGCGCTGGATTTAAAATAATATCCAAAGACAGCACCGGTAATTTTGATTTCTTAGACAACCAAGCGGATGCTGCAGCGGCTATTGCCAAAGGATGTAAATTTGTACCTGGATTAGAACAAGGTAGCGCTCGTATTGCTAATTATGATGAACCAAAAGAAAATTTTTTAAAGAGAAAAAATATTTCTCCTGAACAATACAGCAACAGCAAAACACTTGGTGATTTTACGCGCACCGTAGATAACCAATTTCCTACCGAAGAATATCCTGATGGTGTGCCAGAAGATGTCTTGAAACTGACTAGACAATTAGTCGCAGCTATTTCAAAAAGCAAAAGCAAATAATTCTCAGCCCGTTTGATTAAACAGACTGTACCAACAAATCCAACTTCAATCCCAAATCCCCCTGTCCAGTTTTCGCCTTAAAATCCATTTTTAACAACTGATCATAAATACTGGTCAGTTGTTTTTTGTTATACTTTTTTACCAAAGATAAATTTTTCTTTACTACAAATGGATGTAGACTCAATACTTTGGCCATCGCCTCACTAGAAACATTTTCTTGTTGTTCAAACGCACTGCGCATTTGCAATAATATTCGAAACTGCCACACAATCAAACCAAATAATTTAAAATCATCTTCACCCAAACGTCGTTGCTCGGTCATCAATTTGTAAGCCTGTTTTTTGTTACCAGATACAATCGCCTCTACCATATTAAAAACATTATCGTCCACTTTTTCATCCAAAAATAAATTTACATCCGCTATCTGAATTTCTTTGTCTTGCCCATATGCCACTAGCTGATCCAATAGCGAATTCAAAAACCACATATCCCCTGCTATATTTTGTGCTAAATAATTTACCGCGACAGAAGATATTTTTGCACTACGTTTTTTTGCTTCGTTAATAATAAAACTGGATAATTGTGAACCAACCAACAAAGAAAACTCTTGCGCATATTTTTCTTTAGACAACAAAGTGTGTAAATCTTTTATTTCTTTTACTTTACCCAACTTTTCACCTTGCCAAAAAATCACAATATTACTTTCAGAAATTTTATTATTTTTTATTCTATCCATTATTTGTTGCAAAAATTCTTTATCGAAAATCGACAAAATATTTTCCACCACTACTAATCTTTTTTCTGCCAAAAACGGCGTCGCCAAAATTTCACTAGTTATCTTACCAGATTCACATTTTTGCGCATCCAAAAAAACCACGTTATACCCCTGTGGATCACGAGCTTTTTTAAACTTCTCTACTTGCTCCTGTAAATATTGTCGGCTCCGAAACGTATCTTCACCGTAAATGTATATCACCATAGTAGCCCAATTGTAATACTTTTTAACATTTACGGCAACCACTGGCTTCCTGCATGTTTCTTGTCGAATAAAAATAGCGGTGCTATACTTTATAAGGAAAATTATTTAAAACAAACAATTTTATGCCAAATCAAATTACGATCATAGTCGGCTCACAATGGGGCGACGAGGGCAAAGGCAAAGTGACTGATTTAATCGCCCAAGATATGGATTATGTGGTGCGTTTTCACGGTGGCAATAATGCCGGCCACACGATTGTTGCTAACGGCCAGACATTGAAGTTACATTTACTTCCTTCGGGGGTGTTGTCAGAAAAAGCCGTCACCATTATTGGTAATGGTGTCGTTGTTGATCCGAAAGTTTTATTACAAGAAATCGAAGACATCAAAAAACTCGGCATCAAAATCAATCTCAAAATTAGCGAACGCGCGCATGTCATCATGCCATATCATATCGCCATGGATAGCGCTTTGACTGGACACCAAGCCAACCTTGCTGCCGGTAGTACCAATCGCGGAATTGCCCCAGTTTATGCCGACAAAATGTATCGCCATGGTATTCGAATTGGCGATCTGCTCGAACCGGAAATTTTGAAAGAAAAATTAACTAAAGCCTATAGTTTTAATGTCGATATTTTAAACAAAGTTTTTAATTTTAATTTCACTCAACCGCTTGAAGAAATATACCAACAATATTTGAAGTATGGCGAACAATTAAAATCGATGATTGTCGATACCGAATTGGAACTTTACCAAGCTTATAAAAATAACCAACAAATTTTATTTGAAGGCGCCCAAGGTATGTCACTTGATCCAGATCACGGTATGTACCCCCACGGCACCAGCTCCAACAATGTCGCCGACTATGCCGGTGTAGGCAGTGGCGTCGGGCTGAATTGCACCAAAAGAATTATTGGCCTGATGAAAGCTTATGTATCGCGCGTCGGCAATAGCCCATTTATTACCGAACTGTTAGACGCCACCGGTGATTCAATCCGCGAAAAAGGTTTTGAGTATGGCACGACCACCGGTCGTCCGCGTCGCATCGGTTGGCTAGATCTGGTGCAGATGAGACAGGCGGTACGTTGCAGCGGTCTCACCGAAATCGCCGTGACCAAACTAGATGTACTCTCCGGATTGGACAAAATATACATTTGCAATTCCTACGATATCAATGGTGAAATTGTTACAGAAATGCCGGCGAGTTTGGCCAAAATCAGAATAGCCAAAGCAATTTACCAAGAATTTTCCGGTTGGTCTGAATTTGGCACACCGAAAAATTACGACGAGCTACCGATAGAAATAAAAAATTATTTGGAATTTGTCGAAAAAGAAATTGGCTGTCCAATAAAAATAATTTCCTTTGGTCCAGACAGAAAACAAACAATCGTAAAATAATATGGATTCTTTTTTGACTATTTCTCCTATCGACGGCCGCTATCATGAAGACACCAAAGAGCTGTCCGTTTATTTTTCTGAAATGGCTCTGTTTAAATACCGGGTCTTGATTGAAATCGAATATTTAATTTCTCTAATTAGCACATTAAAATTGAAACCAACCTTAACCGCCAATAAAATTAAAATACTAAAAGATATTTATCAGAAATTTTCTGAAAAAGATATTTTAGAAATAAAAACTATCGAAGAAGATACCAAGCACGATATCAAAGCCGTCGAATATTTTATTAAAAATAAATTAAAAAATAATAAGTTGGAAAATTATTCTTCTTTTGTTCATTTTGGGCTAACTTCCGAAGATATAAATAATTTGGCCTATCATTTGATGTGGCAAGACGGTCTAAAAAATATTTATCTGCCTGCTATTATCAATTTAAAAAATGAATTAAAAAAACTAGCGAAAAAATATGCGGCCATTCCTTTGCTTTCTTTGACTCACGGCCAAAGCGCCACTCCTACGACTATTGGTAAAGAAATAAATGTATTTGCAACGAGACTAGAAAGACAAATAATCCAATTACAAAAACACAAACTAACTGGTAAATTAAACGGTGCGACCGGAACTTTTGGCGCGCACGCCATTGCCTATCCAGAAATAAATTGGCTTGGTTTTAGTCGTAAATTTATCACTTCGCTTGGACTTGAACCCAATCTCGTGACCACCCAGGTAGAATCAAATGATTCGCTAGTTGAAAGTTATCAAAATATTTTTAGAATAAATACCATTTTAATTGATCTGTGCCGAGATTTTTGGTTATACATTAGCCGTGGTATTTTTATCCAACAGAAAAAAGAAAACGAGGTTGGTTCCAGCACTATGCCCCACAAAATTAACCCGATTCAGTTCGAAAATGCCGAGGGCAATCTGAGTTTGGCTAACAATTCCTTTCATCATCTGGCCGGTGTTTTACCAATTTCTCGTTTGCAAAGAGATTTGAGTAATAGTACAATTATTAGAAACCAAGGAGTGCCGCTTGCCCATTCGTTTTTATCGATCAAACAATTAATAAAAGGTCTGGGTCGCATCCAAATTGATCTCGAAAAAATTAACGACGAGCTAGACAACCACTGGGAAATTTTAAGCGAGGCTATTCAAACAGTTTTTAGAAAATACCACGACGATACAGCCTACGAAAAAATGAAAACTGCCACACGCGGACAAAAAATAGATAAAAATATTTTGAGCAAAATAATTACCGAGTCCAACCTGCCAACAAAAGAAAAAAACAAACTACTATCATTAACTCCACAAACCTATCTTGGTTTGGCTGAAAAATTGGCGGGATTATAAAATGCAAACAAAAACCGGCCATAAATATTGGCCGGTTTTTTTGTGTTATTTTTCATCAGGCAACATCTCCCACAACATTTCAAAAACCGCTTTAAAAATATCCGTCATTGCCGGCACCGCGATTACCACTGCCAGTGAACTTATTTCCGGACTAACAATCAAAATTTTATCATCAAAAATATCGATTGTACTCTGAAATTGATATTTTTCCGGCAAAAATTTCCATTCGCGTTTCAACTCTTCGCCGACCGGATTTTGAATTTTAAAATTAGAGGTCAGCAATAATTTTGTTTTAATATTATATCGGCCTCTATTTTTTCGATACTGAATAAAAAACTCAGGCTCCAAGTCTTCCCAACTTTGACCGTTGCCAATAATATAATATTCTTTATTTTTATATTCATCCAAAATTCCATTATAAAATTGTTTTAACTCTTCCACAGTTTCAATAAACCTCAGCCCCATAGCCATCACCTGTTTCTTTTCCATTGATTCCAACAACGGAATAATGCTTTCAAATGATTCTATTTTCTTTTGAAACAATCCGACCACGCGATTTGGTTTTTGCGCGTAATAAAAATGCCGATTTTTTCTAAAATATACAGTAACCATGCCTTTGGCGGTCAATGACTGCAAAATTGGATAAATGGTAGTACGTTTAAAGCCGAGATCCTTGGCAATTGTACTAGCTTGTGAGCCACCTATTTTAAGCAAAGACAAATAAACATCTACCTCGTGACCACTTAACCCCAAATCTTTGATTATGTTTGTGTTTTCCATATTTTTAGTTGTCAATTTTTTACAACAGTATATTATACATCAATTATAATAGCTTACATAACGGATAATTGCAAATTTATTTGTCTTAGATTATTGACAATTTAATAAAATAATAGTACTATTGCGTATTGTATAAATAATAAATCAAAATAACTTTTTATTACCAATTTAAAAAAGCTATGCTATAATAAATGTGGTTCTGATTAATAATAAAATTTTCAAAATTAAATATGGATGAAATATTGGACTTAGAAACTAAAATAAAAAGTACCGCTTTCGATCGTTCTGTAGCAGAAAGTGAATTAAAATCTATGTCAAATGAAGAAATTGTTACGGTTAATCAACAAAGGGGTACAACGATTGATTTGCTGAGACCGAAATCTGGTGAAAAAAATAAAATTTTGGTCTATATTCCAGGCGCTGGTTTAAACAGTAAAAGTGGATTACTGTTTTATAATTTCTTTATTTCCAAAGGTTTTGCAGTTGCCGGGTTAAATCTTAGTGGTGTAAATCAAAAATATAACGGTTCTGCAGCTATCGGTTGGAATGACTATATGGAAGATGTAAGCCTGTCAATAAAAAAAATAGTAGGGTGTGGTTATGCTGAAAAAGACATCACATTAGTTGGACATAGTTTAGGTGGGGTTCTGGCTATAAACGAAGCAAAACAAAAATCATATGATGCGGTAGTTTGTTTAGCTGGCTGTCTAACAAACGAAACATTAAATATAAAACCTTCTTCTTTGGGCCAACCACAGCAGTTAGAAAAAGATGGAGCAGAGATATCAATTACTATGTCTGATTTAAAAAACTGGTTTACTGGAGAAAATTGCCCTGATGCACTAGCTGAAGTATATAAAGATATTGCTGGCAATATCTCAGCAAAAACAAAATTAGAAAGTTATTCACTTGCTACCGCCTGCACTAAAGATGATTTGGCCGAAACTAGAGGACTGGCTATTGCTGGAAGCAAAGATAAATCCATGCCTTCTGCATTAAACAAAAAAACAGCTGATTTATTAAATTTTAATTTTAAAGAAATAAATGGTGGTCATATGCTACCTTTGTCTGACAATTCTAATGAGGTTTTTGAATCTATTTTATCATTTTTAAATAATCGATAATTTAATAATCACAATATGACTACAAACCAGTTGGAAAAGAAATTTTTAAAAGAAGCAGCCAGAAAAAAACGTCACATTGCTGTTGGTATATGGAGACCAGACAAAGAAATAATAAATAGTTTAAAAAAAGCAAAAAAGTATGCTAATTTAACCATTGTCGGTTCAAAAATCAAAGGTTTTAATTGTATTGACACCAAAAATGACGATGAAGCCAGTAAAATAATCGTTGATTTAGCAGTTTCCAAAAAAGTTGACGGTTTTGTCAGAGCACAATTAAAAGATTCATTTACTCACCATTTATTCGTAGAAAAAACCGGAGTTAATCTTGATCTAAAATTTGTACCACTTTTTATGTCAAAAGGTGATTACTGGTTTGCAATTTCCAATCCTTCAAATTATAATTCCATCACTTCTGAAGCTCAAGTTTCGGAAGCAGAGAGATTAGCAGAGTACATGCAAAATAATTTAAAAATTAAACCAAAAATTGCCGTAATGAGCACTCGTCGCCCTAGTGGCCGAGTTGGAGAATTTAAAATGTTGGAAGAAATTGCAATAAAATGCGAAAAAACTGCAGAAGTTCTGAGAAAAAAAGGCTACGACGTCAAAGAATATTATATTGAATATGAAACAGCTGTTTTAGAAAAAAGAAATATCATGGTTGGTTCTAGTGGTATGGTTTGCAACACTTGGTTGAAAGGGTTGGCCTACCTTGGTGATTGGAAAATAACTCACGTACCTTATTTGGATCAAGGCGCCTACTACGATGACTGTCCAAGAAATAATAAAAATTGGTTCTGGCCGATTGTTTCTACAGTCGCTTGGATAAATAGAGAAAATAAAAAATAATAATATTTAATATATGATTAACTCAGGAGAAGGTAATTGGAATATTGTTCATGGTTTTGGCGGTGACACAAGAGATACAAAAAGAGCACCAATGGAGTGTGTAAATATTGCACAGCATCTAGGATTTGAATCGGATTTACCGATTGATGAACAAGGTGAGACTATCGTTGGTCAGGAAGACACAATTAAAACTTATGATCGGGCACTATACCGACCAAATTGTCCACCAGTAATTATTGGCATGCCACATTCCGGTGAACTCGTACCACAATTTATTGCCGATAGAGTAGAGAGGCCTGAAGTTTTTGGTGGACAAGTAGGATTAGATACAGGAGCGATTAGCATTTTTGCTCCTCGCAACGATGAATTCGTGGCTGTTCGAGAAAGGATAAGCCGTATGGTTGTTGATCCAAATCGTGAAGCTACTGATTTTGCTGGAAAAGCACCTAGCAATAAAGGTGTGTGTTGGGAAACGGATTTAGAAGGAAAACCATTCTATAAACCTGGACAAGAATTAACTGTAGAAGAAAAAAAACCTTTAATTGATTCCGTTTTTGTTCCTTATTTTCAAAAATTAGCAGCTTTGGCTGGTTCTTTGTTTGACAGAAAAGCAAGTGATGGAAATAAAGAGCACAAGAAAATTCTTTTTATTGACGGTCATTCATTTCCTGGAAATGAGTCGATCAGTGCATATGGAATTTCTGCCGAGGATCCAAAACCACTGATTATTTTAGGAACAGGAAAAGGAAAAACTGAGATACCTGGAATTGAGGCTGAATTATTAGATTTATTTACACGTACACTGGAAGAAAATATTCCAGATGGCGTATTAGATTTAAATTTTCTTAGTAAGAAAGTTGCACAAAATGAAATTTGGACAGGAACAAAAAATATTAAACAATGGGGAGATAAAGGTGCCCCAATCAATCCGCTTGGACAAGAATCTCGCGCTATTCAGATAGAGGTCAATAGACAATTTTTTATGACTGACGGAAAGTATGATAGAAAAAGATTGGATATGTTACATAGTGCAATTTACGCTGCAATAAATTCTATTGCCGATAAACTTTAAATATGTCGCGGATTTCAATAATTAAATTAAGACATTTAAAAGCCCACGAAAAAATATCTGTAAAAAATTTAAACAAAGTTAAAAAATTAATTAAAAAAGCGGCTCATTTTACAGTTCCTATTATTGTAGACAAAAAGAATCTGGTAATTTTAGATGGACATCACCGAGCTCAGGCTATGAAGGATTTGGGATATAAAAAAATTCCTGCAACAATGGTTGACTATGCGGATAAAAAAATAAAGGTTTTTTCTCGACGAAAAAGTGTTAAAATAGACAAAAATGTAGTTATAGAAAGGGCTCTAAATAACAAACTATTTAAATTCAAAACTACCAAGCATTACATACCAGGGAGAGGGAAAACGAATATTTTATTGGATCGATTATTGTAGTGACAAAGATATTATAATTGAAAAAAACAATTTCTTTAAAATAATCAATGAGATATGTCTGAAAATACAAGAGTGTCTGCCTTTTATGATGGCACTGTCCCAAAAAACGAAGTGGAACGCTTAAAAAATTACGACTACCCGAACACCGTTTCCCAACTTTTTTTACCAAAAAAATTATCTGGGCAAACCCTCTTGGATATTGGAGCAGGGTCTAGTTCCACCATGCAAGAAATAGTCGAACAGCACGAAGGAACTTATATGGCGCTTGACCAGAGCCCTGATCTATTACGTGCTCGAACACGCTCCGGCGTTCAAATTCAAGGAGATGCTCGCCATATACCATTAGAAATAAAATCTGACGATGACAAAGTTGATCTGTCTCATTGTCGTTTTGTTTTAATGCATCTTTCACCAGAAGATCGCGCGCTAGTTATTTCAGAAATGGATAGGGTTTCCAAAAATAATATTATTCTAGACTATGATTGGGGAAGTTGGGAAAAAAGAATAACAGACGATCAAGATAAATTTTCAAACAAACCTGAATATGCCAAATCTATCAACCTCCAAAAAAGGTTCTTAGAAAACTCAAAAGCTCTTGGGGAGAAAGGAAAAATAGAAATGAACATGGGTTCAAAATTAAAAACCGAAGCAGAACAAATTTTAAAAAAAGAGGTAACCGAAAAAAGAGTCATCCGCGAACCTGGAAAATATTATAACGAAATGATCATGGTTGGCTTAAAAGCAAACACACCTATGTGGCGTAAATTAGGCGACGAAAACCGCGCTCAAGAAATAGAACAGATAGTGCGAGAAATTGAACAACTTTCGCCAGAAGAACAAGCGCCGTTTTGTTGGACAGATATCGTTGGTATAACTTGGCAATAAAATAAAATATGAAAATAAAAAAATTTAATCCCAAAACAATCTACTCCAAATACGATTGGCAACAATGGCTCAATCGTCCATTTTTTGCTTTTATACCATCCTTATTTGAAGGAAGTAATACCAACAAATATTATAAGAAGATTGGATTGCCACAAACTGAATATGATGCTTGGATTTTTGATCATGGTTATTGGTATGAAAGTAACGATGTCTTTGAAAACATAGAACCGTCTTTGAAAAAATGGTTAAAAAACCATTCTATCGCAGAAGTTACCAATGGGTTGGAAAAATTTTATAATCAAGAAAAAAATACTCTATTAAAATATGCACAAAAACCTGAAGAAAATTTAGATAAAAAAATTAAACATTTTCAAGAGATAATGCGTATTTGTACCACTTACATATTTTTGGCTCATAGTCTAGAATATCATTTCAATAAATTGCTCAAACCAGCAGCAACTAAATATATGTCCGCTGACAAGGTAGATGAATTTATTCGCCTCGCCACTTCACCACAAAAATTAACGGCGACTGAAAAAATGGATAGAGCCCTACTGTCTGGCCAATCGCCAAAACAGGTCGCCGACGAGTTTGGTTGGATTCGCTGTCGTGATGGTTTTGCCAATCCTTTTAGTGAAAAAGATATTTTAGATTACAAAAAAACTATCAAACCGGCAGCCAAACATCAAACAATAAAAACCCCTCAAGAAATAAAGCCACTATTTGATGAGGCCAAAGAGTTGGTTTATTTTCGCACCCAAAGAACTGACGTTTGGATTGAATTAATATATTTATCCAGACCAATTTTAAAAGCTTTGGCAAAAAAATATAACCTCAGTTTTTCTAATTTAAAATATCACACACTTTCTAGTTTGATAAATGGAAAACCAAAACAATATCCAAAAAAGTTTGGGGTTGTTGGGTATAAAGGAAAAGCCTATTATTTTGATAAACCACAAATAATTGAAGAAAAACATCAAGCCACCACTGAAATCAAAGGCAACATCGCTCAAAAAGGAATCGCGCGCGGCACGGTAAAAGTGGTTGTCACTGTCAAAGACCTGCCAAAAGTAAAAGCTGGAGATATTATGGTCACCTTTATGACTTCACCAAATTTTATGCCAGCGATGCGTCTAGCTGGTGCATTTGTGACCGACGAAGGTGGGCTCACTTGCCATGCGGCTATTGTAGCGCGTGAAATGAAAAAACCCTGTGTGATTGGCACAAAAATTGCCACTAAAACTTTTAAGGATGGCGACAAAGTAGAAGTAGATGCTAATACTGGAATAATAAAACTTCAGAGTTGAGTGCCGACAGATTACCTCTGAGCGGGTTATGAGCCGAAGCTCATCCTTTTGCCCTCGCGGGCAAAAAAAGCGAAGAGGTCATCTGGCGGTGCGAAACGAAAATTTTATTTCATCTCTCCCCAACTATGTCCAATGTTCACTTCAACTTTTACCGGCACTCGTAATTTTACTACACTTTCCATAGTTTCTGTAACTATCTTGCCTATTTTTTCCTCTTCACCTTTTTTAACTTCTAAAACCAATTCATCGTGTACTTGTAAAATCAGTCTAACATCTGTATTATTTTTTATTTTGTTTTGTACTTCAATCATCGCCATTTTTATCAAATCAGCCGCCGTACCTTGAATCGGATGGTTCACTGCCATCCGTTCCGCCGCACTGCGCGTTTGAAAATTTTGTGAATTTAATTCTGGTATATATCTTCGGCGACCAAACAAAGTTTCACAATAGCCTTCTTTTTTTGTAAACTCTACTGTCCGATCAATATATTCTTTCACCCCACTAAATTGTTCAAAATATTTTTGAATAAATTCTTTGGCTTGAGCGTGTGAAATATCGGCGCGCCAACTCAAACCATAAGTTCCCATTCCATACAACACCCCAAAATTAATCTCTTTGGCTGCACGGCGCATTTCTTTGGTCACCTCTGCTAGCGCAACCCCATTGATCGCGGCCGCCGTGGCAATATGAATATCCAAATCTTTTTCAAAAATTTCCATCATTTGTTTATCTTGCGCCATCGAAGCCACAATACGTAATTCGATCTGCGAATAATCTGCACTTATCAAAATATTTCCTTCCTGCGCCACAAATGTTTTTCTTACTTCACGTCCGATCTCGGTACGAATCGGAATATTTTGTAAGTTTGGTTCGGAACTGGACAGTCGCCCTGTCGCTGTGACCGCTTGATTAAAAGTTGTGTGAATACGCCCGGTTTTTTTATTTATAAGAGTCGGCAATACATCCACATAAGTATTTTGCAACTTGGACAACTCCCGATAAATTTCTATTTCTTCAATGATTGGATGCAGCCCATGCATTTTTTCAAGTTGTTCAGCACCAGTAGACAAACCAGTCTTGCCTTTTTTGATTCCTTCTACCGATATGTTTAATTTTTCAAACAATATTTCACGTAATTGTAGTGGTGATGAAATATTAAATTCCATTCCCGCCAAATCAAAAATCTTTTTGGAAACTTTTTTGATATTTTCATTTACCTCTACCGATAATTTTTGCAACATTTTCAAATCTACTGCCACACCGTTTAATTCCATTTGTGCCAGCACCAAAAGTAACGGCATTTCTATTTTTTGCATCAATCCCAAATTGTCCGTTTTGATCAATTCTTTTTTTATTTCAAAAACTGTTTGAGATAATAAAAATAATTCCTGCGCCACCGCTTTGACATCCACCCCAAACAAACTTTCTTGACCACTACCAACTTTTAATTCTTTTCCCAAAACTTTTAATACTACACTAGCAATATCATGAGCGCGACTGCCAGGATTGAGTAGATACGAGCCAATCATCACATCAAATAACTGGTTTTTAATTTCTTGTTTTTGTAGTAATAAAATTTTTGTTAATTGTTTTAGATCATGGCCTATCAACTCAATTTTTTCATCTGCAAAAATTGGCAAGAAACTTTCAGCCAAACTATTTTTTATATAATAACCATCACTTTCCACAATAACTATCAACCCTAACAAATCACTATTCAAAACATCTTTCCCATTCACCACCGCCTTACAAGCAAATTGACCATTCTTTTTTATTTTTTCCGACAACTCTTTCACCTCATTTTTATTTTCCAACTCTTTAAAATTTAAATCAAGAATTTTTTTACTTTTAGTTACTTTATTTTTTTCTGAATTTATTACTTCGGTATGCTCAAAACCAGGAATGCGTTTTAACAAAGAAACAAATTCAAATTTTTGAAAAATCTCTACTACTTTTTCTCTAGAAAAATCCTCCAACACCGCGCCGTCCATTTTAAAATTTAAATCCGGCACTCCACAATCTATCGTCGCCAATTCATAGCTCATTTTGGCGCTTTCTCTACCATCAATCATTTTTTTCAAAACACTAACACTAAATAATTCACTTTTTTCTTTTTGACTTTCTTTTTCTACCACCTTATATATCTCATCCAAATTTCCAAATTTCAAAATCATGTCAGTGGCAGTCTTTTCACCAACTCCCGGCACACCGGGAATATTGTCCGAAGTGTCTCCTCGCAATGCTTTGTAATCCACCATCAATTCCGGACCAAATCCAAACCGTTTTTTCACTTCATCAATATTATAAATCACAATATCGCTCATCCCTTTGCGCATCGTATAAACTTTTATTTTTTCATCTACCAGCTGGAGCGTATCCATATCACCTGTTACAACAAATACTTCATCCATTTCTTTTTCTGCAATTTTTACCACCGTACCAATCACATCATCGGCTTCAAATCCTTTTTTTTCAAAAATCGGAATATTAAAAGCTTCCACCACTTCGTGCACCAATGGAATTTGATCATAAAGTTCCTGGTCCGCCTTCACACGAGTCGCTTTATATTTATCATATTTAACATTTCGAAAAGTTCCCCCAGCCACATCAAAACTCACACACAAATGTGTCGGCTTAATATCTTTCCAAACCTTAAGCAACATAGAAGTAAAACCATAGACTGCATTCACCATTCTTCCATCCTTGGTATGCATTGGTGGAATTCCGTGATAAGCCCGATGCACAATTGCATTACCATCAATTATTACAAATTTTGTCATAAAAAATTATTTTGTTGTACTTATTTTACCTTCAAACCTATTTTAAATCAATAAAAAATCCCTTAAAAAGGGATTTAGAGGTACCGGTGGGAATTGCACCCACGCATAGAGGTTTTGCAGACCTCTGCCTTACTGCTTGGCAACGGTACCAAATTTGTATTCAAATAATAACACTTTTTGAGAAAAAGTCAAAGATTCACCCTATCTCACATAACCCAACGGATTCACCCGTGCTCCATTTACAATTACCTCAAAATGCAAATGAATACCCGTGCGACCGCGCACATTTCCAGTGTTACCCATCAAAGCGATAGTTTGCCCAGCCTCTACATATTCACCTGGCGACACCAACAAACGAGAGTGGTGACCATATAAAGTTTTTACTCCCCCACCATGATCAATTTGCACATAACAACCATAACCTCGATTCCAACCACATTGGGCGAATTCAACTGTACCAGCCTTCGCCGCATAAGTAGGAGATTCAAAAGGACCAGCGATATCAATAGCATGATGTTTCCACCCAAAATATTGAGTGATCATGTGCGCGCCAGATGGCCACACAAAACCAGATGCTCCTGGAGCCCTTGAAGAAGCTGGCGGCCGAATAATTTCACCATAACTTTCTTGTTCAGTAATATATGTTTTACCATTTTTTACTATTTTACCATTTTTATTTTTTATAACAACTATTTTTGACTCCGGTTTTACACCACCTGGAATCATAATTTTTTCACCGAGGCGCAAGTCCTTCCCGTTTTCATCTAGATTATTAAAACGAACAATATCATCAACCGTAGCACTATACAATTTTGAAATTTTTAAAAGACTGTCACCTTTTTTGACTATATGCATCACGCCACTAGCTGGTGGAATAACTATTTTTTGACCTAATTTTAATTTTGTTTTAATTGCTAAATTATTTTCCCACAAAATTGTCGCTACATTTACACCAAAACGACTTGCGATAGTACTCAGAGAATCTCCAGACTCTACAATATACTCCACCATTTGTTTGCGACCAGATCCACCACTACTTACACTTCCCGTCATTATGTGTGGTTTGTTTATCATCATTCCGCCAGCATATGTTCCGGCCAAATCTTGGTCATAGACAACAGTTTCAGCTTGGTTTGAAATATTTTCGGCACTAATAATTCCGGCGCGCCAATTATAGGCTGGAGTATGGTTGGTTGGAGTCGGTGCGGCCGCAACTTCTTCAAAACTATAATCTTCAGTTTCTCCAATTAAATTAAAAGCCAATGTTTTTTGACCTGGCAAAAAAACACTTTTTTGACTAAATAATTTAGTTTGAGGAACTGCTATGATAAGTAATAATAAAAAAATTATCGGCTGAATAATATTACGCACCATCATTCCCGCCCCACCACCAATTCCTATTTTTTTTAAGTAAATGTTGGTTTTAAACCAAAAATAGGCAAAAAAACGATAGATTTTACCAAAAACCCCAGACAACACCAAAAAGACTCCAGCACCTATCCACCAGAAGAATCGCTTAATAGAGACTAAAAAGCGCAAAAATTTTAACAAAAGGTTATATTTCATACCTTGACGGTTGAGATATTTTATCATAAGATATGGGTCGAGGCAACCTATTTAAATATTAATTTATAGATTTATGATTATAGTGTTAGGCGGAATTTTACCAGCACTTATCGCTATTGTTTACGGCGGAGTGCTTATTCGTTGGGTGCTCAAACAACCAGCTGGTGACGATCGCATGCAATCTATTGCCCGTGCTATCCAAGACGGTGCCAAAGCTTATTTAACTCGTCAATATAAAACAATCGCTTATGTAGCGGTGGTTGTTTTTCTTTTGTTAGGTCTATTTATTGATTGGGTTACTGCTTTTGGTTTTATAGTTGGAGCAGTATTTTCTGGTTTGGCTGGTACTATTGGCATGTTGATCTCGGTCAAAGCCAATGTTCGTACTGCCGAAGCCGCTAAAAAAGGTTTCAAACCAGCACTTGATGTTGCTGTCAAAGGAGGCACTGTTACTGGTCTGTTGGTTTCCGGTCTTGGTTTGCTTGGCGTATCTGGTTTTTATTATTTAACACATGATTTGTCCGCTTTGATCGGTTTGGGTTTTGGTGGAAGTTTGATTTCTGTCTTTGCTCGCATTGGTGGTGGAATTTTTACAAAAGCCGCTGATGTTGGGGCTGACTTGGTAGGTAAGGTAGAAAAAGGTATTCCAGAAGATGATCCACGCAATCCCGCAGTAATTGCTGACAATGTCGGGGATAATGTTGGAGATTGTGCTGGAATGGCTGCTGATTTATTTGAAACTTACGCTATCACAACTATTGCCGCCATGATTTTAGGTGGCTTACTTTTCCCAAGCAATGACAAAGTGGCTGTTTTTCCAATAGTTCTTGGTGGTATTTCTATTGTGGCTTCCATATTAGGCACGTTCTTTATCCGTTTGGGCGAAGATAAAAATGTGATGAAAGCATTATACAAAGGTTTAATGGCCGCTGGCTTAATCGCCTTAATTGGTTTTTATCCAGCTACAAAATGGTTGATGAGTGGATTAACTGGTTTTAGTGTAATGAAAATCTTTTTATGTGCAATTATCGGTTTAGTGCTTACTGCTTTAATGGTTGCATTAACTGATTATTATACTTCTACAAAATATTCTCCAGTTCAACATATTGCCAAAGCCAGCACAACTGGCCACGGCACCAATGTAATAGCTGGTTTAGCCGTCTCCATGAAATCTACTGCCTTACCCGTACTTTTAATAATGGCCGCCATGATGAGCACTCACTATTTAGCTGGATTATATGGTGTCGCAATTGCCGCGGTTAGCATGCTGTCTTTGACTGGTATTATTGTTACTATTGATGCTTTTGGACCAATCACTGATAATGCTGGCGGCATAGCTGAAATGGCTGAATTGTCCGAAGATGTGCGTAATGTTACTGACCCACTAGATGCGGTTGGTAACACTACCAAAGCCGTAACCAAAGGCTATGCTATCGCTTCCGCTGCACTAGCTTCCTTGGTATTATTTGCTGACTTTACCCACAAACTTCCCGACACATACAAATTCATGATTAATGATCCAAAAGTTTTGGTTGGATTATTTATTGGTGGGCTTTTGCCTTACCTATTTGGCGCTATGCTGATGGAATCTGTTGGAAAAGTAGCCGGTCAAGTTGTCGAAGAAGTTCGTCGCCAATTTAAAGAAATTCCTGGTATTATGGATGGCTCTGGCAAACCAGATTATGGCAAAGCGGTAGATATAGTAACTAAAGGGGCTATCGGTCAAATGATTGTACCGTCTATGATTCCAATTTTAGTACCAATTGCAGTTGGCTACTTCTTGGGCATCGAAGCTCTGGGTGGCTTGTTAGTTGGCATAATTGTCACTGGTATCTTCGTAGCAATTTCTATGACTACTGGCGGTGCTGCTTGGGATAATGCCAAAAAATACATCGAACTTGGTAACTACGGCGGCAAAGGTTCCTTTGCTCATCAGGCCGCGGTGACTGGTGATACTGTCGGCGATCCATACAAAGATACTGCTGGTCCATCTATCAATCCGATGATTAAGGTGGCCAACATAGTTGCCTTATTGATTGTCGGATTATTGTTGAAATAAATCTTATTATGCAACATATTTTAAAAAAATTACCAAAATCTCAAGTGGAGTTAGAAATTACTGTTCTTCCAGCCGATTACACCAAAGAAATGGAGTCCGCCGCTGGCCGTCTTTCTCAACGTGCCGCTATCCACGGCTTCCGTCCTGGCAAAGCTCCTTATGACATTGTCAAACAAAGTTTGGGTGAAATCAAAATCCTAGAAGAGGCTCTCCAGTCGATTGTTGAAAAAAATTATCATTTGGCAGTTACCACTGAAAAATTGGACACTATCGGTATGCCAGAAATTACCATTGAAAAAATGGCTCCTGGTAATGATTTTGTTTTCAAAGCTGTCGCCGCTCTTTTACCTTCCGTAAAATTGGCTGATATAACAAAAATTGATGCCAATAAAAAAGAAATAACTATTGGTGACAAAGAAATTAATGATGTCTTAGAAAACTTGCGCAAAATGCAAGCTGTAGAAGTTATCAAAGATGGCGTTGCTACAAAAGAAGACAAGGTTGAGGTTGCAATGAACATGTTTATTGACAAAGTCGGTGTTGAAGGTGGTCAGGCTCCAAAACACCAAGTATATTTAAATGAAGGACACTATATCCCAGGTTTCGCCGACCAATTACTTGGAATGAAAAAAGATGAAGTCAAAGAATTTTCTTTAAAATTTCCAGACGAACATTATCAAAAACATTTGGCTGGAAAAAATATTGATTTTCATGTCAAAGTAAACGATGTCTACTCTATTGAATATCCAGAAATCAATGATGAGCTCGCAATCAAGCTTGGTCAAAAAAGTGTCGAAAGTTTAAAAGAAATTTTGATGACCAATTTAAAACAAGAAGCACAGAGTAAAGAAGACCAACGCATCGAAGCTGAATTGTTAGAGAAAGTAATTTTGGCTAGTGAGTTTGGTGAGGTGCCCGATGTTTTGATAAAATCAGAAAAACAAAAAATGTTTTATGAATTAAAAAACAGCCTGCAGGAACAAGGGATTGAATTTGAAAAATATCTAAAAGATCTCAAAAAGACTGAAGATGAAATTACTGATGATTTTTCACAACGCGCTCTCACTCGTGTAAAAGCCGCCTTGATCTCTCGCCAGATTGCCAAGGAAAATGATATTAAAGTAGAAAAAGAAGAATTGGAAAAGGAAATCGAAGCCATACGAGTTACCTACAAAAATGATCCAAAAGTAGAAGAAGCTCTAAAACGCCCAGAAGTATTAGATACCTTATCCGCCACTATCCAAAACAAAAAAGTGGTTGCCTGGCTGAAAGAAAAAATATTAAAATAAAAATAATTAAAATATCCAACTTTAAAAGGTTGGATATTTTTTATTTAAATGATAAGATATAACCATCTACTCAAACTACTCAAATTTAAAACTATATGTACTTTGGCGCTCACGTTTCTATGGCCGGCGGACTCATCAACGCCCCAAAAAATGCTCACACTCTTGGCTGTGAAGTGTTCCAAATTTTCACCCGTTCACCTCAAGGTGGTTATATAGCCCCACTGGATAAGAAAATTGCCGATGATTTTCAAGGTTTGTGTAAAGAATATAATCTAAAAGAATGGGTCGTACACACTCCCTATTTTATCAATTTTGCTAGTGCTAATCCACGGATAAAACACGGTTCAATCACGGTAGTGCGCGAAGAACTCGAGCGTGCTTCATTACTTGGTGCCGCCTATGTTATGGCTCACTTGGGAAGTTACAAAGATCTCGGCGAAGAAGCTGGTTTTGTTCAGTTGGTCGACGGTTTAGATAAAACACTCAACGGATATAAAGGAAGTGCTCAATTCTTGATCGAAATATCTGCCGGAGCTGGAGCGATCATAGGCGATACTTTTGAAGAAATCGCCGCTATTTTAAACGATAAAAAATTAAAAAAATACAACATCGGGGTTTGCTATGACACTCAACACGGTTTTGCTTCCGGCTATGATATTCGTACACCCGAAGCAGTAGAAGAAACTTTTAAAAAGTTCGATGAAATTATCGGCATA
>OBEQ010319263.1_pt1 | contig 61068 bp, 59 predicted proteins | sample 1670901 | NCBI WGS metagenome assembly OBEQ01 (sample SAMEA104232315, study PRJEB22302) | groundwater metagenome | biome: forest; feature: aquifer; material: groundwater | place: USA | collected 2011-08-07 | depth 5.4 m
ATATTACGTTATTTGACTCAATTCGATACTATTCTCTCAAATCAATTCAAATCTCTTGCTGGTCAAAAAAGTATTTCAGACGACATTACTGATATTGTTCATACGGATAATGCTATTCTCTCATCGGCGGCAGCGGACCAGTTGGGCGAACAAGTGAATGCATATAATCAATTTCTCGCCAATATAAAAACAATTTCAGTACCGGAAGATTTTATTTCTCTTCATGTGGATTACCTCAACACCGCCATCAAAGAACGGGAGGCATTAAAAAAAATCCAAGGCGTGCAAAAGGACCCCGTTGCCGCTCTTGTAGGCTTACGAGAATACATGGAAACAACATCCGCATTCAATGATCTGCAGAGGCAATATACGGAACTCGCGCAAGGTAAAAGTATTGCCATGACAACACAATGAAAACTTACGCACCCCACCATTGCTCCTGTCCTAGGAGGAAAATAAAAAATAACACGCCAATATCCTAACAACAATGTATCTGCACAAGACAACTCATCGCAGGATCACCATCATGTTCATAGCGCTTATTTGCCTTATGCAAATTAGTGTTCCGCTCTATCACGCACAAGCCATTGTCCCCGTGCTTGATTCCGCCGCCGTTGCCGCTATCAATACAGCAGCGACTCAAGCTCAGACCACGGCAGAAAAAGCCGCTACAGAACTTAAGCTCGTTGAGGCTAAGAAAGAAGCAGAGCTCAAGAGACTCGAGAACCAGTCCTATTTGGAAAAATACGTTCTCTATCCCGCCATACGCGTACTTATATTTACGTTAATTCAAACTATCACCAATCAAACTGTTGCATGGATCAAGGGCGACGAAGGCGGCAATGTCGGATTTGTAAAAAATCTGGAGCAGAATGCTTATGACGAAGCAAATGCGCGCGCCGGGGAGATGCTTAGCCATATTGCGGGCATCAATCTTTGCTCGGTAAATCTTCAAAAAATCCTCAAAATACAGCTCACCACCCCATTTGGAGATTTTAAACATTTAAATGCCCAATTGCAGTGTACTCTCACGGGCATTGTTGATAACGTAGACCACTTTTATCAAAACTTCAATAACGGCGGGTGGCCGGCATTTGTAGGTATTGCGGTTAATTCTCAAAATAATGCAGTAGGCGCCGGCTTGATCGCAGAACTCAATTTCCAGGCCGCAAAAGGCTCTGCCCTTGATGCGCTCAAAACAAGAATCAGCACGGGCAGCGGATTCCAGGGCGTTACCCTTAAAAAGAAATCCCAAGTGTGCGAGTGGCTTCCCGACGTACAGGACTATACCTGCTATACCCAGACAACCAATACCACCCCGGGAGCTGTTGTTTCCGATGCGCTCAATACCTCGCTTAATCACGTAGGTATTGATATCGGCATTGCCGAAGCCACCGCTATTAGCAATGCCGTGGATGCGGCAATCACTGCCATTATTAACGCATTGGCACAGCGGCTTTTCAAAGAATCCAAGAATCTATTCTAGCTCATGTTTATGCGATTTATATCCTCCTTACACAAAAAATCACCATTCTATACGATACTGCCCCTTTTGATCGTGATTATTATCGGCATCACAATGCCGCATTTTGCGCATGCCGATATCCTCCCTGATTGGATGAATCCCATAAGCTGGATTGGGTGGGTAATCATAGGAGTCTTTTATGTGATCCAGACTATTCTTATTGTTTTCCTGTTTATTGTTAGCTTCATTGTTGATAATATTTTTATATTCAATGTTGTTCTGAATCCAAACAATATGCCCGCCGTTATCGGCGGATGGAAGGTAATGCGCGATATTTCAAACAGCCTTTTTTTACTCATCCTTCTCTGGATTGCCATTCAAATCATCTGGGGATTTGGCGGCGAAAATAAACGGCTATTGGTGCGTCTTATTATTGTGGCATTTCTTATTAATTTCAGTCTTGCCTTTACCGGCGCCGCATTTGGATTCGGCAATGCGCTCGCAAAACCGTTTCGCGATAAAATAGGCAATGATGTGGCAGGATGGATCATAAATAAAACAAAACTCAATACAGTACAAACAGGTCCCTCTGCTCAAGGCACCCAAAGTCTCTGGAACGCTACCCCTAGCAACAAAGACTGTTTACTCAACCAGCTGACCAATACGACTGTTCCATTAGAATGTCCGGAAAAAACCATGGACGCAAATAAGGTTATGGCAATAGTAGCCGGCGGAGCAAGCGGAATTGCGCAAACAGTAACAGGAAACCCGCAAATAAAAGAGGCAATGCAAATGGGCATTGCGAATATTTTCCTTATTTTAATCATTATCATGTTTGGCGGAGTTGCGGGTTTCTTGACTATCCGTATTGTCATGATGGCATTTTTAGGCGTACTTTCTCCTGCCGCGTTTTTCTTAAGCGCGATCCCCATGAAAGGCGCGAAGTCATTATTTGATCGGTGGTTAAGAAACCTCATTGGCTGGTCATTTATCGCGCCCTGTTTCTACTTTCTATTTTATGTTTCTCTGCTCATGCTTGACGCGATGACAAGTTCGCCTATGACAAAAATAAGCGGAGACATTCCGTTTGCGGCTAATGTGTTTGCTATGTTGCCGATGGTGATATTTCTCGTATTTTTGGGAGCGACCATGTCTACCTGCAAAAAACTCGGCGCAGAAGTAGCGGATGCCGCAATTAATATGGGGAAACTTGCCGCGGGCGTTGCGCTTACCGCGGCGGCAGGCGTGGCTACGGGCGGCGTATCACTTGCGGGCGGCGCACTGGCGCGGGGCGCGGGGACTGCGGTAACTGGCACTACAAACTGGGTTGCAGAGAAGCCCATACTTGGCAGAATTACCGCGCCTATTACAAGACGTGTGCACGGATACTATCAAAAGAGAACTGAAGATATAGATAAAATGAAGGAGGGGTATAACAATATACCAACCCGCCAGCTCACACAACAACTGAAAACTACCTTGTCTGCAGATAAGAAAATCGCCATGGCAGACATACTTCACTCGCGAAGAGGCAGTGATGGATATACTGACTTTGATAAACTCGATGACAATACTCAACTGAAAGTTATGGGTTATGAAAATCAGCTTGGCAGAAAGAATTTCTTAAAAGCCCGGCTTGACCAAGCGACCAAGTCAAGCGTCCCTGGTGCTCGCGACGATTATGACGCCAAAAAGAAAATTGCGAGCGGAATGACGCCGGAAGAAAAAACAAAAATTTCAAAAAATGCTCTTGCTGATGATGACACTAAAAAAGCTATTCTCGAGACCTCAACAAAAGCTGATATGGAATCTATTGTCCGCTACAATGCCGACATGACACAGCAGCTGATTTACGGATTCTTCCATCAAAACGAACAAATGATGCGCGGAATCATGAAACAAGAAACACTGCAGTTTATTTACGGAAATATGCGCATACAAGCCGGCGCAAGACGCCCCGCTCCTGCCCCGGTCACTCCTCCCGCTCCAACTCCAGCCCCCGGCACCACCACCCCGACTCCAACCCCGTAAAAAACCATTCCCACTATGTCATCGGGATGATATGTTTCGTAATGCATAAGTAACTAACTATAACCAAGCTATGTCAATATACAGCCAGGAAGAAGTTGAAGAGCGTTTCCGGCGGCTCCCCGAGCCGCTTAAAGAACAAATGATGAGCGCCGAAAACTCGGAACGTATTTTTGAGGTGGGCAAAAAATTTGGGTTAACTGTCGAGCAAATCGGATTTCTCGCGGAAGAATCCGGATATGTGGTACTTGGTCTCACGCACCCAAATGATTTTGTCCCGCGCGTGAAAGATCATTTGCGCGTTGATGAACAAAAAGCAAAATCAATTGCCCAAGAAATTAACCACCAAGTCTTTTTCCCGCTTCGTGAAATGCTCAAAAACACCCACCAGTTTGAACTTACCCAAGACAAAATCCAGCAGCAATCGAGCCCAACTCCTTCAGTTCCGCGCACCCAGCCGCCTCCGCCTAAATTTCCTCCCGTTTCTGAAGATGAAGCTCCTTCTTCAACAATGTCTTCAGTTTCTCACATAACCTCGGTACCGTTTCCGCCAACGCCGCTCGTGCCGCCTCAATCCTCGACAGGATCGATTACATCAAAACCACCCATAGCGCCATCTCAACCAGTGATAACGCCAAATCCTCCGAGCGTCCCCCAGACACCCCTTCGTTCGGGCGATATTTCAGGGGTCAATCCTCGCATGGGCATACCAATGACAATAGCTCCTTCCCAACCGCCAGTACCAACCGTCCCACCCTCGCCAACTATTGCACATCCAGTCCCTCCACCATTAAATCCGCTCACTCCATCCGCTATTCAAGAGAAGAAACCCGACTCCGCTATTCCGTCAATCATGCCCGCTCCATTAAAATCTGTAGAGGGTATCAAATTAAAAGAACCTGATGCCGCATCACCTCGAACACCCTTAGATCCTTCGGGTAGTACCCTAACCTCTAGCCCTCAAGCGTCTATCGCACCATCCCAAATGATGCAAAAAAAATTTCTTGAGGAAAATAAAAAGATAAAACCCCCCATGCAATCCCAAGTCGAGCGTATGAAAGAATCGCTCTTTGCGCCCGCCTCTACCCCCATACAACCGAAATCTGAAACCGTGCCAACCCCACAATCGCAAAATCCTGCTCCTTCCACCGAAATCCCGTCAAAACCCGCCTCACCTTCTTATTCTTCCGGCAGTGACCCTTACCGTGAACCGCTTGAGTAAAAAATTAGATAAACTCTATAAACCACTCACTATAATCTAGCCCATGAAGCAATTCCAAGTACCTCAATTTATTACCGTCGAAGATAAGGTAATCGGTCCACTGACAATTAAACAGGCAGTATATTTCTTCGGCGGAGTTATTCTTATAGTACTTGCTAATTTCGTTTTTGTTTCTATTATTTTTTATCCAGTTGCAATTGTTATTGCAGCCACCGCCGCAGCGCTTGCATTCTTAAAAATAAGCGATGTTCCATTTCCTACTATCATAAAAAACGGGTTTCTCTACTCAATGCGGCCTCATGTCTATATCTGGAAAAAAGAAGTAACTAAGAAACATGCCCCTGCTAAGGCAGCAATAATCCCCGATGTCACCGTTGATGCGACCCCAAAACTTTCAGAGTCAAAATTATCCGATCTCGCATGGAGCTTAAATATAAAAGAAAAATTCCGCGATGCCCAAGAAGATCAAGACACTCCCCCGCAACAATTTTAATGAACTTGTAGAAATTAGCTTGTAGGTAAGAAAATTTCTTTTTCTCGCCTACAAGCTGTCATCTACCAGCTAATTCCTACAACCTGCCCCCATGACCGAAGCCGCATCCGCAACACAATTTCTTGCTATCGATACCATCCGTGAAGATGTTATTGTCCTCAAAGAGGGCGGACTTCGGATGGTTTTAATGTGCTCATCTCTCAATTTCGCGCTCAAATCAGCAGATGAGCAGGACGCAATCACATTCCAGTATCAAAATTTCCTCAACTCGCTTGATTTTCCTCTGCAATTCGTGATTCATTCGCGCAAACTCAATATTGCCCCGTATATCGATTCATTGCGTACGCGCCAAAAAGATGAGGACAATGAACTTCTTAAAATCCAAATCAATGAATATATTGAATTTATTACCTCCTTTGTTGAAATGAGTAACATCATGTCAAAAACATTTTATGCGATTGTTCCTTTTACGCCAAGCATATTAGAACAAAAAGGAGTTGCCTCTAGTTTATTCGGCATGTTTAAGTCGGCTCCCGCCGCTACCGACGCAGGACCCTTTGAAGAACAAAAAAATCAGCTTTGGCAGAGAGTCAATGCAGTGGTGAGTGGATTAAAGCACATGGGTATCCGATCCGTACCGTTAAATACCGATGAACTTATTGAACTATTTTATGGACTGTACAATCCGTCCGAATTTGAAAAAACCGCAAATCTCCCGAGTTTTAATCAAGTAATAGAATAAGAATAGCTTGTAGGAATTAGCTTGTAGCTGGTAGGAAAGAATCTATAAATTTACTTCCCTCAAGCTATAATCTCATTCCTACAACCTACCCCCAATGGGCATTTTTGACTCATTTAAGAAAAAAAGCGATCCCGAAGACGAAGAAATTATTTCCGTATTCCCGGAAGAAATTTATCGTACCGCGGAACTGACACTGCAAGATGCCCTAACCCCTGCAGCGCTTGAGATTACCTCTTCCTATCTGCGGCTTGGCTCAAAACTTGCGCGCACTATTTTCGTATTTTCATACCCGCGCTACCTGCACACCAACTGGTTCAGCCCAATTATTAATACGGACAAAATTTTTGACATCGCGATGTACATCCATCCCGTGGATACCGCCACAATGCTCCGCAAACTCCGCAAAAAAGTGGCGCAAGTGCAGTCGCAGATTTCCATGCGCGAGGAGAAGGGTCTTGTGCGCGATCCGATTCTTGATACTGCGTATCGTAATCTTGAAGAATTACGCGACAAACTTCAGCAGGCAGAAGAAAGATTATTCAACTTCGGCCTATATCTTACCATCTACGGATCCAATGAAGAAGACCTTAATAAACTGGAAAATGAAATTAAATCCGTTCTTGAGGCGCGGCTTGTTCACACGAAACCGGCATTATTCCAGCAAGCCGAAGCATTCCAGTCGGTGATTCCCCTAAATATTGATAAACTGGACATCAATAGCTATTTAAGTTCGCCGCCAATTTCATCTACATTTCCCTTTGTTTCGTTTGATTTAACTTCCAATAAGGGTATTCTCTATGGAATCAACAGGCATAATAATAGTCTTGTTCTCTTTGATCGTTACTCTCTTCCCAATTCAAACTCGGTAATATTCGGCACCTCCGGCGGGGGAAAAAGCTATATGATGAAACTTGAGGTATTGCGTTCGCTGGTGTGGGGGATTGATATTATCATAATTGATCCGGAAAAAGAGTATGAGTATCTTGCACAGGTAGTCGGGGGGACGTTTATTAATATCTCACTGACATCAAAAAATCACATCAATCCATTTGACTTGCCCATTCCCCGCCCCGATGAATCACCTGCGGACGTATTGCGCTCAAATATTGTTAATATAATAGGTCTTTTGCGTCTCATGCTCGGAGGACTTAGCGCCGAAGAAGATGCGATTCTCGATCAAGCAATCACGGAAACATATGCCTCGCGCGATATCACCCCTGAATCGGATTTTTCAAAAATCATATCACCAACGCTTTCCGATCTTGAGCTCGTTCTTGCCAGTACCGCCGGAGGAGAAAATATCGCCATTCGATTAAAAAAATATACAACCGGCACATGGTCCGGATTTATCAATCAGCCAACCAATATTGAAGCAAAAAATCGCCTAGTCGTCTTTTCGGTGCGCGACATGGAAGATGAATTGCGTCCGGTCGGCATGTTCCTTATCTTGCATTATATTTGGAATCTTGTGCGCACGAGCCTTAAAAAACGGATATTGGTCGTGGATGAGGCATGGTGGCTTATGAAAAATGATGATGGCGCTTCATTCTTGTTCGGCATCGCAAAACGTAGCCGCAAATATTATCTCGGTCTTACCACGATAACCCAGGATGTCGGCGACTTTTTGAATTCGCCATATGGCAAGCCTATTATCACCAATTCATCCATGCAGACACTGCTTAAACAATCACCTGCAACCATTGATCTTGTTATGCAGACGTTTAACCTCACCGAGGAAGAAAAATTTTTACTGCTTGAATCCGAACAAGGAGAGGGAATATTTTTTGCCGGCTTTAAGCATGTGGCAATTAAAGTAATTGCTTCATATACAGAAGACCAGATTATTACATCAGACCCGTCCCAGCTGTTATTGATTAAAAAGGCAAAAGAAGATTTTTCCAAACAATCGCACGAAGAACCAAGTAACATGCCGGGTAATGAAAAAACAGCATATCCGCCGTCCATGAATCGACCTGTTGTTAATTAAAAATTATATCCCCCTTGCAAACACACGCATGCAACGACTAAACTTTCTTTTCTTCGCATAGTATACTAAAAGAAAGGAGGGAAGGGGATTGATTGGAAACAATCATCGGGGCGATGCCAAATAAAACGCGGTATTGCCCCGAGAAACAACTCATGAATATAAACCTGCGCAATATAGCTTTTATACTGATCCTCATGTCATGCGGGGTTTCTATTGTATATGCGCAGACAACAACACCTGCATTACCATCTCCCTTGCTCGAGCAATCAACCCCTACACCCGCTCCCACACCAACACCCATTCCTATGATAACAAACGTTACCACTCCTCAACTCTTTAAAAACCAGCTTGTGCCGCCCTTCACGATTACCGCAACCCCTCAATCTCCATCTTCCGGCGAATCAGTTACTGTCGAAGCTCAAATTGCTGCATCTGACCCCAATACAACCAACTTTATCTGGACCATTGATGGCGTGCGCCGTAACGACATCTCGGGATTTGGCAAAAAATCATTTACATTTATCGCCGGAGAAATAGGATCAAGCAAGCGTATAAGCGTGCGCGCAGAACCAATGGATGACAGTCCGGTCACTACTTCCCAGACAATTTATACCACCGATGTAGCGCTTACATGGACTGCGCAGACCTATATACCGAAATGGTACAAGGGTAAAGCGCTTCCTATCCCAAATTCTTCCATGCGCATTGCCGCGATTCCTACGTTTATCATCGACGGATCGCTTATTCCCGCAAACAGACTTATTTTTACATGGAACATAGACGGCAAGCGCGCACTTCAGGGGGTTGGTCAACAAGTGCTTGAGTTTAAGCAACCCGAACAAGCATGGAATACACCGACTATTGTTCTTACCATCGAAGACCTTACTAAACGCATAAAAAAAGAAATAAGAACCGGGATTATCAGTACGCAACCGCATGTCGTCATTTATCAATCGCTTCCATTAGGCGGTATTGAATTCCGCCGGGGAACATCTGCGTTTCCCTCCACTGCTCCGGGTATCATCGATATTCAAGCAGAGCCGTTTTTCTTCAATAGACAATCAAAGCATGATCTTTCTTATGCATGGTCAGTGCAAGGCACCGCTCTATCGAGCACTCCCCAAAATCCATTTTTTCTTACCATTGATACACAAGGACAAGACCTTAGCGACGTACCCATACGCGTTACCGTGCAGGATAGCGTTTCTGCTACAGACATAAATCTCCCCCTCGCAAGCACATTTCTTAATATACCCATAAGAAAATGAAACAATTTTTTGTCTTATTATATATGACCGTTATTATCGGTGCGCTCATAGCGCCCGCGCCCTCATATGCATTTTCCCCATGCCATGATCAGCGTAAAGGAAATTGCGTGCGTTTAGATCCGCTTGATTCTTCTCAAATAACACAAAAAAACGCATCATCGCTTTTTGCCGCCGCGGGTATACCGTTCCCGGGTCTTGAATTTCTTTCCGGCTACGGGGTGACGTATGATAAAGACATTGGCGTACTTCTTTCCGCTTTATATAATTTTGGTGTAGCTATCGCGGGTATTTCGGCGCTGATTATATTTACGTTTGCGGGGATAGAGTATTTAATCGCTCGTGATAATCCTTCTACTATTTCTGATGCGAGAACAAGAATATGGAATGCGGTCTTTGGTCTTGTAATTGTCATAACCTCCTACTTAATCCTCTATATCATCAATCCTGACTTTACCCTTACATTAAGCAACAACGTCATTCCCGCCCTTTCGCAATAATATTGTTTATATTTCTATGCCCGATAATTATCGCACAAGACAAATTATTATTATCAGTATTGTTCTTCTTTTTGTCCTTTTATTGGGATACGCATTTTATCGTCTCATTGCATCGCGCGGATCAGGATTAATTCCCGCAAGATCGCCACAAGCTCCGGTAGGCGGGTCCATCGGCCAATCACCCGTACCTCTCGCATCGCAAGAAGGATCACAAATCACTCCGCTCCCGTCTCCTATTGCCGGTCTTGAAGGCAAAATAAAAGAAGAGACACTTGTAGCGCTCACTGATTTCTCGATAATATCGCCGGTGATCAATAAAAGTCAGGATAAGATATTATTATACAAAAAAGACGGCGGCAATATATATAGCGTGGATTTATCCGGTATACATATACAGCAAAAACTGTCTAACATCACCATCGTGGGGCTCGCGGATGCTATTTGGTCGCCTGCCAAAGATCGCGCCGGCGTATTTTATATTGACGGAGAACTATTGAAATCATTCCTCCATATCGGCACATCAAGCGTCATCTCCCTTCCTTTGGATATAAAGAGCTTTGCATGGTCTCCGGACGGCAAACAATTTGCGTATCTTACGGAAAATAATAACGGGCTTTCTTTATTTATCTCAAACTCTTCCGCAAAAAGCGTGCGGGAAGCATTTAAAACGCCTCTTCTTGACGCACAGATTACATGGATAAGCGCCGACAAGATCGCATTTCAAACAGCGCCTTCGGGCAACGCAAATGGATTTGTATTTGTGTATTCCATCACCAGCGGCTCATTCCGTAAAATTCTTGGACCGCTTTTTGGTCTCACTACACTCTGGTCTCCGGACGCATCGCATATACTCGTCGGTTCTACGAATAGCGCAGGAAATCAGTATGCCCTCTCGCTCTACGACGCCTCGGGCGCCCAACTGCAAACATTTGATTTTCTCACCATTCCCGAAAAATGCGTATGGATTGATAAAAAAGAATTTTATTGCGCAATTCCCAATGCATTTCCCTATAAGGCCGTCATGCCCGATGATTATTTACGCGGAGAGGTCGCTACGCAGGATCACATCATCTCATTTAAACTTGATACACAAAGCGCTGCGCTTATATTTTCCGGCGGAGCAATCGACATAACAAACCTCACTGTTGCAACAAAAAAAGATTATCTTATCTTTGTGAACAGAACTGACGGCATCCTCTGGCGGCTAAAACTGACACAATAAATGAAGCGCCATGAATAATATAAAAAGGACTTGCATCTGGTCTTTTATTCCCCTCCTATCCTAGGAGGGGTTAGGGGAGGTAGTTGCAGAGAGTACCCCTCTAACCTCCCCTATTCTAGGGGAGGAATTAAACGCGTAAGTCCTAAAAAATCCCCCTGCTTGGCAAGGGGGGATTTACGCAAATCAATAGAGAAAGCTTCGACAATGCGCTTTAGTTAATCATCTTCCTTGCCCGTTCCGCCGCATGTTTGACAATCTCCTGTTCCGTCACATTCTTCGCAGTCTTCTTTTTCAGGTGGATCATAATCAAGAAGAGTGTTAATCATGCCCTCAAATGGTAATACAATAACATCCACCTGACCAGTTCCCTTACAATTTGAGCATTTTCCGCTTCCTGTATAAATACTGGAAAATATACTACTATCATAGCAATCACAACATTTTGCCATCACAATATCCCTTCTAATTAATCATTGTCGTAAAATATTGCCCTATATAACCCCATGAATCATATCACACATCACAAAAAAACACAACCCATAAAGGGTTGTGTTTTTTCTCTCATACCGTCCCGCATCACGGATACGGCTTAATAATAACCCTGCGTTCCGCATCTATACCTACTGATTCAGTGGTGATATCCGGATATTCCTCCAAAAGAAGGTGGACAATGCGGCGCTCAAATGACGACATGGGCCGCAGGGGCGACTCACGGTGATACAGCCGCACTTCACGCGCCGCATTTTTGACATCCTGCTTTAAATCCTCAAGCCGCTTCATCCTGTAATCATTGATATCAAGAGTAAAGCGCTGTTCTTCCTCGTTATTTTTTTTATTAATTATTTTTTTAAGCATATGCTCAACTGCGACCAGGTTATTGCCTCGCTCGCCGATAAGCATGCTTACATTTCCCCGCATATAGACGCTAAAACGCACTGCCGCGCCATGATGCACTTCAATTGATTCAATGTCGGGACCAAACCCCATTGCATTAAGAAGTATAGTGATTTCATTTTTTATAAACTCAATTTCCATATCTTTTTCATATAACCCTTCATACTTTTAGAAAAGTCATCAGGCTGTCATTGCGAGGAGGCTTCCGACGAAGCAATCTTACATTCCGAGGTAGAGACTGCTTCGTCGCGGCATGTTCCTCGCAATGACAGTGTGAGGGATTATTTTTTTATTTGGACATTAGTGCGTTCTTGCGTGCCTGCATGCGCCGCATAACAATTTCCTGAACAATACCAAAAACGTTCATAATTGTCCAATAGAGCGTGAGTGCTGATGGAAATTTAAATGACCATACTAAAATCAAGGCAGGGAAAATATACAGCGTTTGCGTTTGAAATGATTTCGCAAAACTATTTTCCGAGCTAACCGGCTGCGCAACCATAGTCATTTTGATCTGAAAATATTGAGTAACCGCGGCAATAACGCCAAGCGGGATATTACCTTTCGCAAGATCAAGAAAACCAAAACTTACCGTATTGATCATCGCCGGATGATGGATAAATGAATATAGATATGAAAGCCTTGATGTATCAAAATTTTGAAATACATGAAGAAGCGCGATAAGAATAGGGAATTGGACAAGCATTAAAAGACATCCGGAAAAAGGATTGACTTTATATCGTGCGTATACCTCCATAAGAGCCTTGCCTTGAGCTTCTTTGTCGTTTTTGAATTGATTTTGAATCTTTGTAATCTCAGGCTGGATTAATTGAAGATCTTTCTGAGCTTTCTGCGCCTTCCAAAGGACAGGCGCTAAAATGGTGCGTATAATAATAGTCAGTGCAATAATAGAAACGCCTAAATCGGCAATCGGAAGTACGGTATAGAAGAATATAAGACCATTGAAAAGCGGCCGCCAGAGTAATTCGTTATATAAAAAAGAAAACATGGGTTATTATTAGTTTAATGTGCTCTTAGGCAGTACAGGATCGTATCCGCCAGTGCAAAATGGATTGCAACAAACGATTCGTCTTAGAGACAACACGATTCCGCGCATGAGTCCATATTGACGCAATGTCTGGATCGCGTAATCTGAACAAGAGGGAAAGAATCTGCAGTGCCGAGCATGATATACATCATGCAGTATTCCGTGATCAGGAGAAATTGTTTTTTGATATAGTTGAATCACTCTAATCACAGCACCGATAATTACACGACTACTTTGATATATAATACTGCAACAGAGTTGCCAGATCTTTATAAAATTCTTTTTTTGTCGCTTCTTTTGCATTTTTTTTAAAAAATATTACCACATCAAGCCCCTCGAGTGGGGACGAACAATGTGTGCGCACCCATTCCCTACACTGACGCCGCAACTGATTGCGCACTACTGCACGCTTATCTACGGTTTTTGGTGCAATAAATGCAAATCGAGAGAATGAGAGATTATTGGGAAGTGTAGTAAGTTTGAACAAATGTGTCTCTTTCCGGCGACCGAAGTGAAACAGCGCACGAAAATCTTTTGCGCTTTGAAGGCGGTGAATTCGTATCATACAGTAAGACGTTTCCTTCCCTTCGCACGCCTTTCTGACAATACGCGCCTACCCGTGGGAGTTGCCATACGCTTACGAAAGCCATGACTACGAGAACGTTTACGCTTGGATGGTTGATATGTTATGGACATAATATAAAAAAATTAATAACGTACAGAATATAAGGTTTAACGACTAATTAGTCATGTACTCCGCTCAATAAACTTTTTTCTTGGTGAGGTATCTATTAATACATAAATTCTCATACCGTGCAAGTGTTATTCACAGGCAATCCACACCATGTTCCCATTTGATGTATCTTTATCACTCCACTAAAATTATACTACACGTTAGAGATACTTCTCGCAATCCCCATAGAGATACGCTCTATAGACTTACATAAGATACTCATTGTTGCGCAGAAATCAAAAAACGTATTTCTTCTCACCTACAACCCATAATATAGCTACCTTCTCTTATGGAAAAACAAGAACTGTGGCAATCAGTACTTACAAAACTAGAGCTTGATATCTCTCGACCAAGTTTTCTTACGTGGTTCCAGGAAACTGGCATCAAAGATATAGAAAATGGCGTAGTAACTGTATTTGTTCCCAATGGATTCGCGAAAGAATGGTTACAAAATAAATATCATAAATCGATTCTTCACGTTATGCGAATAATGTCCACGGATATCCGCGATATTAACTATGTGATTGGCAAGCCTGAAGTGGGAACTATCGCTTCTCTCGCTAACCAAAATATAAAACGAAAACATCTTTCTAATCCTGTTTCCTTTACCGATGAAACTCCTACACTTAAAGATATTAGCGTTAATCCGCTCACTAATCTTAACCCCCGCTATACATTTGATACCTTTATCGTTGGATCATTCAATGAACTTGCGCACGCCGCCGCTCAATCGGTCATTAAAAATCCCGGTACAACGTATAACCCACTCTTTATCTATGGAGGCGTAGGCTTGGGTAAAACACATCTTATCCAGGCGATTGGAAACCAAATTCTTCTGCATAACCCATCATATAAAATACGCTATGTACCCGCCGAGCGATACATGGGTGAGATTGTAGATGCCCTACGCAATCAGGGAATGGGCAGGTTAAAAGAAAAATATCGTGAAGTCGATCTTCTGATTCTTGATGATGTGCAGTTCATCGCACGCACTGAAAAAATGCAGGAAGAATTCTTTCACACATTCAATATACTTTATGAAAAAAATAAACAAATAATTATTTCATCAGACCGACCGCCTCAAGCGATAGCCACTCTTGAAGAACGCCTACGATCGCGCTTTGAGGGCGGAATGATCGCTGATGTCGGATTACCCGATATTGAAACCCGCCTCCTTATCCTCAAAACAAAAGCTGAAACAAAACAGGTGAGTATCCCTGAAGATGTTCTTCTCTTTATTGCCGATAAGATTAAGAATAATATCCGCGAGCTAGAGGGCGCACTTAATCGCATTATTATCACTTCTAAACTATCCAACAGCCCCATCACCATTGAAATCGCAAAAAAATCAATCTTAAGCCATGCATCCAGTCCTAAAAAATTTATCTCCGCAAAAAAAATAGTTAAAGCAGTTGCTGATTTCTACGACATCGAGGAACAAGATCTTATGCACCGCTCGCGCAAAAAAGATGTCGTAAAACCCCGACAAATTGCTATGTATCTCATGCGTGAAGAATTAAAAAGTTCGTATCCAACAATAGGAGAACGGCTCGGGGGAAGAGACCATACCACTGCCATTCATTCCTGTGAAAAAATTACGCATGAGCTGTTGATAAACTCTGAACTCGAAGAGGAATTGCAGGCCATAAGAAATAAAATTTTCGCGGATTAAGAAATAAATTATATTTATATATTATTTCTTATCAGGTTTTCCACAGTATACCCATGAGATATCAAACAAAAATTATCCAGACTGCATAATGTCTTTTTGTGATTTTCCCACTCTTACGCACCACTAATAATAACAATAATAATTAATACTTATTACTATTGTTATAACAACTATGAAATTTACATGTACAACCGAACATCTTAAAAAAGCATTGGCGAATGCAGAGCGTTTTACCGGTAAAAATATCACACTTCCTATTCTTGCTAATGTGCTTGTTGATGTTCATGACAATGTACTGCATATTACCGCAACGAATCTTGAGTCAGCTATTAGCACAAGTATACATGGAGAGGGCAAGCAGTCCGGCAGTGTATGCGTACCCGCGAAAGTATTCAGTTCTTTTGTGCAGTCAATCGGGGATGAGAATATACAGCTTGAAGACAAGCAGGGCAGTTTAATGATTAAAACAGAGACACGCGATACGCGTATAAACGGCGTAACACCGGATGAATTTCCCCTTATGCCCAAGATTAAAAAATCAAACTCAATTACACTGTCATGTGCGTTATTTTGTGAAGGAATAAGCCGCGTACTTCCGGCGGTATCCATGTCAGAGTTTAAACCGGAACTTGGTGGTATATTTGTAAATATTTCTCCAACATCAATCAAGCTTGCCGCAACTGATACATTCCGTTTGGCGGAAAAAACAATCCTATTTGAATCAAGAAAGGAGATAGAACCATTTTCGTTTATCATGCCCCATCGTATCTCACAGGAGATTACACGGATATTAGGTAATGAGGGTAATGTGCACATCTCTATCGGGGAAAATCAGATCCTTTTTGAAACTGATGAGTGTGTGGTTGTATCTCGGCTCACAGAAGGAAATTTTCCCGAATATGGCGGTATTATACCCAAGAATTTCGAGACAAGTTGTTTTGTGGGCAGGGATGTATTTATCAACGCAGTACGCGCATCGAGTATTTTTGCGTCAAAACTGCAAGAAGTGACTACGGGTATTAAAAATAAAAGTCTGGAGATAGCATCATTAAATCAAGACGTAGGGGAATATAAAAATACTATTCCATGTTCACCATCAGGAAAAGATATCATGGTCGGATTCAATTATCGATATTTACTCGATGGGTTACAGACAACCAGTGAAGATGATATCTTTTTTGGGCTCAATGGGGAACAATCACCGTCATTGATTAAAAATAAGTCAGATAGCTCACTCCTGTATGTGGTGATGCCCATACGACTATCTTAAGTAATGATATGGTGAAATATCATGAGATGACCTAGGGGATACAAGTTAATTTTTTTATAAATACCGCCACCTAAATAGCTAGGGGGCGGTATTTATTATGAAGGTGGATCTGTGATAGTTATTATTTTCTCAAGAACGACTTTATTTTTTACACTATCGTATGCAATAATTTTAATACGAAGTTGACCACTTGGTATATTAATAAGCGGGAATGAAATAGATCCTTGAGGTAGAGGCGCTGTTTTTGAATCAACTAAGCCGTCATTAACAAAGAGTTGAATTTCTTGTAACGGGAAATAAGATTCTATATTTATGGTAATTCCGGTTAATTGGTCTTTCGTAATAGTGTCTTGATCTGGGGAGACAAGTGTTATATGGGGTTGTTTTTCGTTTATATGACTGTCGTCAAATTCCGTGGGATTAATGGGGGCCGGAAGGGGATGTTGGGTGAGCCATGTACTGATGGCGTCTTGCCAATTTTTAAACTGTCCATCTTCGTATTGATTTGCGGGCGGGGCCCCGAGTGGATCATCTTTTTTTAATATTCCAAGAATAGATATAATTTCTCCAGATCCGACCTCTTCAATCATATCCTGCGGCGTGAGAGCAGTGGCAAGTTTATGTGATAGTTTATCTATTTTAATCACGTCTCCTGTACGATAAATACCGCGCAGGATTGGTTTTTCCGGTCTATGTTGTTCCGGGGGTGTGAAATCTTCCGGGGGTGTGGTCGTAAGGGCTGATTGCATAACTGCGTGCCAAATAGGAGCCGCAACCATTACTGATAATGCATTTTTATTCATTGGGGTGTTGTTATTATTTCCGACCCATACACCAGTGACAAGAGAGGGCGTATAGCCAATCGTCCATGCGTCATGGTAGTCTTGCGTGGTTCCTGTTTTGACCGCTACTTGATAATCAGGGAAATAAAGGGAACCATGCGGACTAAACACGGGAACACGAGCGTTGTCATCGGAGAGTACACTGTTAATCGTGCGCGCAACTTCCGTATCAATGACGGGAATTGCAGAATCTTTTTTTTCTTCAATCACTACGCCATCAGAATTTTCAATTTTAAGAATTGATGTTTTGGGATGGAGAATGCCATCCTGACCAAATGCGCCAAAGGCAGATGTCATCTCAAGCAGATTTACTTCAGCGCCTCCGAGCACAAGAGAAAGTCCATATCGTTTTGGATCATCAAGCGTGCTAATACCCATTTCTTTTGCGGTGGCAATAGTGTCATTAACGCCCACGAGATAGAGAAGTTTAACCGACGGCACATTAAGTGATTGTGCGATTGCGTGCCTAAGATCAACGGGTCCGCGGAATGTGTCGTCGTAGTTTTTTGGATGATAGCAGTTTTTAGGATCTTTGACCGCCGGTCCAGGTGTGCCGTCAGCGTTGCAATTGACGTTAAATTCAGTAGGCACATCAAAAAGAACCGTTTCGGGGGTGTATCCTTTTTTAAATGCAGTGGCGTAGACAAACGGCTTAAATGCAGATCCTGGTTGGCGCGGTCTAATAGATACATTTACATTGCCGTCGTTTTTAAGATCGAAATAATCACGTGATCCCACCATAGCGAGAATATCGCCTGTTTTCGGATCTATGGAGACCATGGCAGCGTTTTTAGCGCCCACTAGTTTTTCATTTCTTTGAGCACCTTCAGAGATTGCTTTTTCTGCCTGCTGCTGTAAATCCCAATTGAGTGTTGTGATAACGCGCAGTCCTCCGGATTCTACAAACTGTTCGCCGTATTTATTGTTTAAATAATCACGGACATACATAATAAAATGAGGTGCCCGGATACCCTGCTGAGGAAGATTAAAATTCAGTTTTTCTTTTTTTGCGCTGTCCGCTTGAGCACGCGTAATAAATCCTACATCCGCCATGCGATCCAGTGTATGGTTTTTGCGGCTAATCATATCCTCTTTATTGGATCCATAGGGGGAGTAATATGTGGGAGCTTTTGGAAGCGAAGCGATGAGCGCTGCTTCATTTAATGTAAGCTGATTGAGCGGTTTATCAAAAAATGTCTGCGCCGCCGCGGCCACCCCGTAGGCATTTGATCCATAGGGGATTTGATTAAGATAAAGCGTGAGAATCTCGTCTTTTGAATATTTTTTTTCAATGAGAAGAGAGAGAAGAGCTTCTTTGATTTTACGCGTAAACGTACGCTCGCTGGTGAGGATTGAGTTTTTAACAAGCTGCTGGGTGATAGTAGATCCTCCCTGTGATATGCCGCCATGAAGCAAATTCACGAAGATGGCGCGCAATATTCCCTTGAAATCAATACCGCCATGTTTGTAAAAATTAATATCTTCAGCCGCAAGAGTTGCCTGTTTTATTGTTTCGGGGATATCGCCAAAAGAAACTACTGTGCGTTTTTCTTCGCCGTGGATTTCATAAAGAAGGACGGCGCCAGTGCGGTCATATATTTTAGTTGATTGAGCGATAGATCGGTCTATCACATGTTCAGGATTAGGGAGGCTGGCAAAAAGAGAATAGAACGACCATGTGCCGCCAATTAAAAAAACCGCTATCAGGGCAAGTGACAGGTACCAGTATAATTTTTTTTTCGAGTGTTGAGGCGGGCGGCTTTGCATATTATATCTTTAGGACTTAGGCACTTGGTTCCTCCCCTAGTATAGGGGAGGTTAGGAGGGGTACTCTCCGCAACTACCTCCCCCAGCCGCTCCTATACTAGGAGGGGAATAAAAAACTAAGTGCGTAAGTCCTAATCTTATTTCTTGAGAGATGAATTCATAATTTCCATCAGATACTTATAGCGAAGTGTTTCCTCCCTAACAATCTCATCGAAGTTGGGAATGCATTTTTTAAGAAATTCAGTGCGTTCTTCTTCTGAACCATGATCGTTAAATACCTGCTCGTATTGAGCAAGCGCTTCACCCGAAAGCTCCGCCTTAATGCGGTCAGTCACGCTATCAAAAATAATCTCCGTCGCCTCATTGATCGCTTCCCGCTGAACGTCTTTAGGAGCGTCGGCGAGGCTGAGCGTGCTGATGATATTCGATTGTGCTAATGCATTAAAGTCCATATGTTATTCTTCTTCGGTATCCGCATCTCCGGAAGTTAAAATATAATCTTCTGTTTCTTTCCCTTTTTTGTATTCAGGCCAGATTAAGCTAGATTTGCGCTGTTTTTTTATTTCACTAATCTCTGCAATAGTATCTTTAAGTTTTTCTTTTTCCTCTTGAAGATTTTTTCCTTTTGTTTCGTCATCGTCTGATTTCTCCGACTTCGTTTCTAAAACCCCCAGTTCTTTCTCTATCTTCTTTATTCTTTCTTCCGCTTTTTGAGATTTTTTAAATTCTTGAGGCGTGAGCAGGCTATGCGAGTCTAAATTACTTTCACCTATCTCATTTCGGAATTGCTCTTCGCTTTCTATGGTCCATGCCTGTTCTTGAATCCAATACAAGCGCGTTTTCCGCCACGCGTTCTGATATTCTTTTTCGCTTTTTTTCTCGAGTTGACTTCGTTCTTCGGGTGATGCCGCCGTATATTCCGGAGATTCTTTGATAGATTTTAATCTATCAAAATCTGTCATCTGTGTTTTTAGTCCTATTAAATACTCAATCTCATGTTCTTTGACCTTAATTTTAGTATTATATTCCTGCAATGGGTTCCGTTTTTCGTCCTTTTTCTGTTTTTTTTCTGCCTTCTCTTTCTCTTTACCAAATATTTTCTCCATCATGCCGTGGGTGTATTTTTCATCTCCTGTCATATGAGAGGCAAATTTGAGCCCTAGCTCAAATGCTTTCCATGGAGCGATGATTGCATAGCCCACGCCGTAAAGTCCGCCTACGGCGATATTAAGACCCATGCTTTGAGCTGTGTCACGGAGCCACTTGTCTTTTCTGCCGCCGGTTTCTTTTATAAATTCCCTCTCGTCTTCCTTATCCCATATTTTATTGTCGATTGCCCATGTCCGCAAATTTCTCCATGCAGCTTGATATGGCTTCTTGCTTTCATTCCAATAGACATTCGTGCGCCAAGGAGTTGATGCGCCTTGATCTGTTTTCATTTTTACGCGGTCATAGTCACGTCCTTGAATAAGGTACTTGATGTCCCTCAAACGTTTCTTGAGTGTTGATTTTTTTGCAGCATCTCCTTCTTCAGAATTTTCGCCCTCAAGTATTGCTTCTATTTTTTCTTTTGTTGAATAATCTGCGAGTGTCCTCTCACGAGTTTGCGGTTCAGTTCTCTCTCTCGGAGTTTTTTCAGTTTCCGGTTCTGCTGTTTCCACATGACCCAGTGCCTCATGAGAGGACCCTGAAGAAGCTCGAGATGCTTTATCGGCTGGTTTTTTCTTTCTATGGATATGTTCTTCGTGACCATACCACCAATGCCATGTTTTTTCTTGGTTTTTCTCGCGAGGCGGTTCTTCACTGTCTTGTTTATGTGGTGCTCCTTCCATATTTCGATTATATCATAAAAAGAGCGGTATGCCAAGTGGCATACCGCTGTAAGATTAATATAAGTTAACCCCTAGAGGGATCCGAGGAATGTATCAATCATTCCGCCAAGCTGTGACGAAAGATAAGGATACCATTTCCAAAGGAACCCTTCAAAGAGAAACCACGGCAAGAGAACGCATGGGGTTATCCATAATATCCTCATTGTAAATCCACGGAATCCCCCTTGCTGGAAACGGATTGCGAGAGCGGGAATTATGAGAATAATAATCAACATTCTCAAGATCCCATGCCACACTTCTGGTTTGGGAAGGTCTGCTTTGGCTAATCCGGTTAATCCGCTTATAGCGACGCTATACCCATCAAACCATACGAGCCACACGAGGAGAGATACGCCCACGATTACAAACACAACTCGCTGCACGATATTTTGAATCTCTTTCTTTCCGCTTATCCCGGCAAGGATAAAACCAAGAGAAAGAAAGATTACGATTGCAAGAAACCATGCGAGCGTATGATTCTGGATTGTGATTGCCTCACTAAGGAATTTTCCAATATCCTTCATCCATGTCTGCTTGTCGAAGTGCTGATTAATAAACTCTTCTTCTACCAGCAAACGGTTAATGGCGATTGTGGTGGCGCTTAAGAACCCAATTATTGCCGTGTAGTAGATAGTCTTTTTACCGAACGCGCCGCCAATTTCCCATGCTATCCCACCATAGAGGATTACACCTGCTGTGCATATGACAAAGACGGTGGTGTAGAGGGACATATATTGTCCAAGGGAGATGATGTACCATGCGGCAAAACATTCCCACGCGGCTATGCCGATGAAATGATTAAGTACCCTTGCTCCTCGGCGTTGTGCGTCTTTTACATCCTCAATCGGGCTTAGTGCAAGGACAATGCCGTATCCGAGCGTAGTGCCGGATCCAAGGAGTGTTAAAACTCCAAGACCCATCTCGCTCAATACGAGACCAGTCAATACGGCGATTGGTTTCCATGCGTCAATAATGGCTATGGCGAATACAAGGCACGCCAACCCGCCCGTGATCCAGAGAACCAGTGCCACGCGTCGTGTTGTCCACATAGGTCCAAGAATCACCGCAGTAAGAAAAAGGATAAATATAATGGTATGAAAAATTCCCCACCATATACCATATCCCATTCCTGCCGCAATAGTGATTACGGGGAATATAAGCGCCATAATGATAAAAATTGCGGCATATATTCCGTTGTCCTTAATAAATCTACCAGCACCGGCAATTAGATTGTCTAACACATCTTGCTCCTTATTTGTGATTACAGATTGCGTTTAATAAATCCGCTAACAAATCCGAACATACAACGCAATTTCGTCTCTATAACTAGCTTGATAGCAGTAATGCGCGGATTTTCCGGCGGGTCAGGGCTTTTTCCCCAATCACCAAATTCTTCAATGAGTTTGGATGTTTTGGGCATGATAGGTTCGATATTTTTGAAACGTTCTGTTACGCGTTTGATCGCCTCTGCGGGAGATTCTTCAAACATCGCCAGAGCTTCGATCCTTTCATCTTCTTCAGGAAAGGCTAAGAGTTTTTGGAGAGACTCTTTGTCCATTTCCTCGATCTTCACCCTGTGATAATGCGAGATAGTGGGCAACCATTTTGCCAGCTTCGTTCGTTCATCTTTTGAAAGGCTGACAAAGATCGCAGGAAGTTTTGCTGGTTCTTTTTTTGGTTGAGCCGCAGTCGTCCCGTCATTTTCATTTTTTTTCTTGCTTAGGAGCGCCCGTAATCTGTCCATTCCGGTAAAGACCACAAGATCTCCTAGCAGCGCTTCTGTGAGTGGGTGGCGAAGCATGGCTTTAACTTTACTTTCTTTGCTCATTTAGCACCTCAAGTAAAAATACATAATGTCAATGTTCTTGGATTGTATTATAATCTAAATTAAGTAAAAAGTCAAGGCACTATACTTGACAAAGTGCTATTATGATAGTAATCTTGCTATAAGATTTTTAACAAATCATCAATGTTGGTATGCATCTAAAAGATGCGCCACACAAGGAGACATCATCATGTTGTTTTGGGTATTACTAGGTTTAGTAATGTTGATAGCCATAAGCATTGAAAAAAATAAGGTTCGAGAACGGAAGCGACATGAGGAATTATTAGCATCGTATGTTTATGAATGGGATGTAGGTCGGGAAACGTTGACTTCTGGTCTTGATCGCAATGAAGCGGGACAACAAGAACGCCACAATGAGATTATTACTGAAGGCAAGCGCGACCGCGAATTGGTTAAGGATATTGATAGGCAGGTTGGGCGTAAAGAATGGTGGCGGCATTAGGATTGGTTTGAATTTTTATTTTAAGGACTGGGTCAAAACCCCAGTCCTTTTTTGTTGATTTTATAGATAATTTTTGCTTTTATTAAGTGACTCATATATGACTAGGGTTAAGAATGTGATACCATTTATTTATTATGAAAGAATTCACGATTAATTCAGAAATCTTCACCCGTGTCGTAGAGGACATTATTACTCGCGAGGAATTAGCCGAGCGATTGAAAAGCAGAAAGCTGCTTCGGGTGAAGCTGGGGATTGATGCGACAGCGCCGGATTTGCATATTGGGCACGCGGTAAATTTGTGGAAAATTCGCAGCTTGCAGGAAGCGGGGCATAAGGCGGTGATTGTGCTGGGGGATTTTACGACGCAGATAGGGGATCCTACAGGGAAGTCACAAACGCGGCCGGTATTGGCGCCCGCGGTTATAAAGAAAAATATTGCGGCACTCAAAAAACAAGTTGAGGGGATTTTACTTACCTCGCCGCGCGTGTATGAAGTGCGCAAAAATTCGGAATGGTTTGGGAAAATGAAAACAGCTGAATTTCTCAATCTTTTGAGTATAGTAACGCATGCGCAATTAATTCAGCGTGATATGTTCCAGCAGAGAATTAAAGAGGGGAAAGAGATTACTATGTCTGAAGTTCTATATCCGATTTTGCAGGGATATGATTCAGTAATGATTAAAAGCGATCTCACGATCATTGGCTCTGATCAGCTCTTTAACGAGCACATGGGGCGGTTTTTTCAAGGCAGGTTCGGACAGCGCCCGCAGGCAATTATGACGCATAAACTCATTCCCGGGCTTTCAGGAGGAGAAAAAATGTCCAAGTCGTTGGGTAACTACATCGCGCTTAATGATTCGCCCAAAGATAAATTCGGCAAAGCAATGCGCGTACTTGATTCGTTGATTGTTTCGTATCTGGAAGCGTATACAAATATACCAATGCTTGAAGTAGATCACATACGCGAAGACATGGAGCGTGGAAAAAACCCCATGGAGGCGAAATTTATGCTTGCCGTTGCTTTGGTCGCGCGGTATCACGGCGCGGCAACGGCTCGCCGCGAAAAAGAAGAATTTATAAAGGTATTTTCACATGGGGATGCGCCTGATGTCATGAAAGAAATTTCTCTGAAAGAAGGGATATGGGGAGTTGTTGATTTGCTGATAGCAGCTTATATGGCGCCGTCAAAGTCAGAAGCGCGCCGTTTAATAGAGCAGGGCGCGGTGGAAATTAATGGCACAAACTTGAGGGCGCAAGAAAAGCAGATTCATATTAAAAAGGGAAGTATTATTCGTGTTGGAAGGAGGCGGTTTGTGAGGGTGAGATAGGGTGGTGCCAGGGAGAGAACTTACGTATTTGATTCCTCCACTAGCATAGGCGGTTATTCTCCGTTCTTGTGATATCAGCGGGAGGTTGGGAGGGGTCCGCAGTTACCACCCCCAACCCCTCCTATCCTAGGAGGGGAATAAGAAACTTATTATCTGCGCTCGTTACGAAGATAAATAAAATAATCCCCCATCAGTCGGAGGGGGGATTATTTTATTTATACGTTCAAAAAAATTACATTGTTTCGTCCTTGTCATCCTCTTCTTCGAGTCCGTCTTCTTCGTTATCATCGAAGTTTTCGTCCATGGCGTCATCGTCAGTCGTTTCACTGTCATCGTACATGGCATCGTCGTCCATGTTAAAGATACTTGTTTCGTCTGTCATGTATGTTATATGAGACACTTATAATATATATTGTGTTGTCTCGACCTTTATAAGTTATATAATTCCTTCTTTACTATTTTTACGCATTAATCCTCCTTCTTGATACAAGCAACAAAGCGCGGAAGCAATGGAGTCAAATACGTCATCTTGAGATGGCAGCGCAGAGGTCTCTTTGAGTATCAAACGCACCATTTTTTGTACTTGAGTTTTGTCAGCACTCCCGTCTCCTGTCACCACCTTTTTAATGGTAAGCGGCGTATACTCATAGACTGTAATTCGGGCAAGCATTGCTGTCAAGAGGATAACTCCCCTTGCCTCGCTTACCGTCATTGCAGTCTTTGCGTTTTTGGCAAAAAAAAGTTTTTCGATTGATGCGGCGCGGGGATGCCACTGCTCGATAATTTTTTTAATTTCACGATGAATATCCATCAGTCGATCTCCGGAGGCAACGGAAACAATAGGGAGAAGCCGGGCCTCAAGAAGCCGTGGTTCCCTTTGGTTTTCGCAGTCAAGAATCGCATATCCGATTGATGTCGTGCCGGGGTCAATGCCAAGAATAATCATAAAGAGGAATTAGCTTGTAGCTTATAGGTAGGAAAAATAATTTCTCCTACAAGCTAATTCCTACAAGCTTTTCAAATTAGTATACACTTCCTGCACGTCATCGTGATCTGTGAGCGCGTCGAGAAGTGATTCGGCTGCAGCGGAGAGGCTTGGTTCTAATGCAATAGTGCTTCCTGACTTATAGTCGTGAGTTGATGTATGCACCGTGATACCCTGCTGTTCTAGATCCTTGCGGATGCGCTCACGGTCGGTAAATTCAGTTTCAATTGTCCATATGCGATCCGCAGAAGAAAAATCGCGTGCGCCGGATTCAAGCAAGGCAAGCTCGATGTCATCATTTGATTTCTGCGGATTTTGTTCGGCACTAATTTCCAGAATGCCGACTTTTTGAAAATTCCACAAGAGAGATCCTGGTTGTGCGATGCGACCCCCGTGCGTACTAAGCAAATGTTTTATTTCACTAATACTACGATTGGTGCTATCGGTAATACCTTCAATCAGGATTGCGAGACCGCCGGGACCTGTTGCTTCGTACAAAAATTCTTTAAATTCTTGACCTTGCTCGGTGCCGGACCCTCGAATGACCGCCCGATCAATATTATCTTTAGGCACCCCAACATTACGCGCGCGCTCAATTGCCGCGCGCAAACGCACGTTTGCATCCGTACTGCCGCCGGTTTTACTCGCAATCATAACTTCCCGCACGAGCTTGGAAAATATTTTTCCCTTCTTTACGTCCGTGATCGCTTTTTTATGTTTAATTTGGGACCATTTAGAATGTCCGGACATTGGGGCAGGAATTAGCTTGTAGCTGGTGGCTTGTGGGTAAAAAATAGGTCTTCCTACAAGCTGCAAGCTCATTCTATAATCTATTAGAAAAGTTGCTGCTTAGGGGGCTGGAGACCAAGATGATGATAGGCTTTTGATGTTGCCATGCGTCCGCGGGGGGTGCGTTCTAAAAAGCCAAGCTGCATGAGATAGGGCTCGTAGACTTCTTCAATGGCATCTTCTTCCTCGGACGATGCGGCGGCAATTGCCTGCTTGCCGACGGGACCGCCCCCGAATGTGGATATAATAACGGAAAGAATTTTTCTGTCCATAGGCTCAAGCCCTTGATGATCTATTTCTAAAAGTTCAAGTGTCTTTGCGGCGATGTCGGCAGTGATGAATCCATCACCATGCACCTGCGCATAATCGCGGGTGCGCTTTAAGAGGCGATTGGCAACGCGCGGCGTGAAGCGGGCAGCGCGGGCAACGGTGTTGACCGCGATATCATCCATACCGAGACCAAGGATGTGAGCCGAGCGTCTAAGGATTGTTTCAATGTCGCGCTGTGAGTAGAACTCAAGGCGGAATGACGTGCCGAAGCGCGAGCGCAAAGGACCGGACAGAAGACCGACGCGCGTGGTTGCGGCAATAAGAGTAAACGGGGGAAGCTCAATTTGAATAGTGCGTGCGGACGGTCCTTTGCCGATTACGATATCAATCGTGCGCGACTCCATCGCCGGATATAAAACTTCCTCGATTAATTTATTGAGCCGGTGCGCCTCATCGATAAAGAGAATATCATAGGGCGTGAGGTTGGTGAGAATAGAGGCAAGATCACCGACCCGCTCAATCGCAGGGCCTGATGTGACGCGGATATTGGTGTTCATATCGCGCGCAATCAAATGAGCCATGCTTGTTTTACCAAGTCCTGCGGGCCCGCTTAAGAGAATATGTTCTACAGGTTCTTTTCTTTTTTTTGCGGCATCAAGGAGGATGCGAAGATTTTTTTTGAGGTGATCTTGGCCGATATACTCATCCCATGAGCTTGGTCGCAATGTCATATCAAGACTAGGGTCTTCGCGATCTCGAGGCGCTGCGCTTACCTGTTGTTCGGGTGTATTTGACATAATTTATTCTATCTGATATAATGTAGTTACGTTGAGAATAGTGGCGCATAAATTAAATGAGGGCGGTTAGCCCTTTTTGCGTGCTCTTGGGGTGGGGTAATAATGAGTGGCTAGCGGCTAAACCCCATATTTTATCTCTGTTATCTTCCAAGGTCGTGGGCAATTAAGTGTACCATTTTACAAACGGACCTTAATGGGGATTTTTTACCCAGGGCATTGCGGCCCTCCACCTCATAAGAAAATACGTTTCAAATTTTCTTGTGAGGCGGAGGACGGTGGTGTTTCTGGAAGGAATCCTAACCTCCGCGTTCCCAAACCGGAGTAATTGCCCACGACCTTGGAAGATAAGCCTTAATTAGTTTTTAAGTCCAGATTTTTAACTTAAAAACTTATAACTTAAAAACTAATATCACACTCCCACCACTCTCTCATATTCTATATAATCAGTGATGCCGGCAAGCACTTTAAGAATTCCGTCTTGCCGCATGGTAATTTGGCCCTGCACGACAGCGGCTTTTTTTATATCAAATTCTGACGGGCTTGCGATGATCAGTTTTTCAATTATTTCATCAATAAAGATAATTTCAAAAATTCCTAAACGTCCTTTGTAGCCGGTGTGATTGCATTGATCGCAGCCTTCTTCATGGGCGGTAAATATCTTCCATTCAGATACCGGCGGAACAGCGACGCTTTTGGGGAAGTTGATAGTTTCATCTTCGATTGCTTTTTTTTGCTCGCCGGTGAGCTGTCCCTCTTTGCGGCACTCAAGACAGAGCTTGCGGACGAGGCGCTGGGCCATGGTTACGTTAAGCGCGGGCGCGATACTTGCAGGCTTCACACCGAGATCAATAAGGCGGGGAACCGTACCTGCGGCGTCATTTGTGTGCAGAGTGGAAAAGACAAGATGTCCGGTAAGGGCGGCTTGCATGGCGATTTCTGCGGTTTCAAGATCGCGGATTTCTCCCACAAGTATGACATCCGGGTCCTGGCGCACAATGGAGCGCAGACCATTGGCAAAATCATATCCTTTTTCAGAATCAACTTGCGTTTGCTCAATGCCGGAAAGGTGATATTCGATCGGATCTTCGAGCGTGATGATTTTAATCGTAGGATTATAAATGGTACGCAAAAAAGTATAGAGCGTTGTTGTTTTTCCGGATCCAGTGGGGCCGGTAGTGAGAATCATGCCATTGGGGCGGTTCATCTCCGTTTGCATTGCCGTTGAGACCCATGGTTGCATGCCTAAGTCGTTGAATCGCACATCAATGGCTTTGGGGTTTAAAATACGCAACACGATATTTTCGCCATTTGGCCCGGGGAGCGTTGATGTACGCACCTCAATATCGGTCGGTTTTGTTTTAATCGTAAAGCGACCGTCTTGTGCGCGGTCATGAACATTTATCTTGAGTTCGGAAATTAGTTTGATGCGCGAGAGGAGAAAATGAAAAAGTTTCGGAGGAATGGGGACGATGTCATACAAAACGCCGTCCAGACGAAAGCGCAAGCGGATCATATCCATTTGAGGTTCGATGTGGACATCGGATGCATCAAGCGACAATGCGCCCCCAAGAATTACTTCCAGCGCCTCGCTCGTGCGGGAGGTTAATGTATTTTGAATGAGTCCTTTCACTTGTCCGATGGTAGCGACCTGCTGCTGCATTTGCAGTATTCGTTCGGACGAAATCTGAATTGATCCGATATTCATTTCATTAAATGCAGGGACTTTTTTATAAGATTCCCATGCATGCTCAAGACTGCTCTTTGATGCAAGAAAGAGGTCATAGCTATAGTCATCGGCTTTGAGCCGATCGAGGATAGTCATGGCTTCGGGTTTATCCGGCTTATGAAGGGCAATCTCAAGATTTTTACCTGTGGTGCGAACAATAGCCAACTCTCCGGATCGGGATATTTCTTCGGAAAGGATTTTTAATGCGTCTATCTCAACGGGAAAGACGGCGAGATCAACATAAGGAATATGATAACGATCAGCAAGGAGTTTAGTCACCTCTTCTTCTTCGTGTTTGCGAAGCGCATCGGTTTTTCGCTGTGATTTTTCTTCTTGAAATTTTGGCATTGTTTTATGGAGGAGCCGCAAATAGATATTTGAATACGAAAAATATTTTTCTATTTATATGGTTGTTCCCAATTTGTATATTCGCGATTACTCTTTCAATTGTAAGCTAAAGCACTGTGTCGAGCAATGTGGTGACGACACGTTCCGCATCGGGAAATGAATCATATGTGTCAGTAAGCTCTGTATATATATCTTTAAATTCTCCATTTGTTCTCTGGCACAGGAGCGTCAGTATTGGGACATCGGCGGCAATATGCGCGTGGATTTTTTTTGTATTTATATCTTGCCACAACAATACGCAGGCGCGAGCGTGCGAAAATTCTTTTTTAATGCGTTTCAAGACATCAGGCGCGTCTTCGGGCGTACGATGCGTCGCAAGGAAATCATCTTGCGTGATCGAGGACCAGAGAATATTTTTTTGCGCATCTTTCTTGGAGCGTGCAAGCGCTCTTCCGATGAGGGGCATGAGAGAAAACGGCGTAGAGATGCGCGATATGGCGTGCGCGGTTTCATAATGAGCGCCTATGCGAATAAGCTCATGTCCGGAAAGGAGTGTATTTGCGTTGGTGATGACAGTAAAACCTTCGGTGCGATGGAGAATGCCCGAAAGTAAAAGCGTTGCGCTTTGAGCGGGAATCGTATGATTGGGAAATGAGGCAAGAAAGCGGTAGATGAGCTCGGACAGAGACGCGAGAGAGGAATCCAAGAGAGCTATTTCCGCATAATTTTTATGCTTCTCGGAAATATCGAGGGCGATGATAGGCGTTTCGGAAAAAAATGACGGGCTTATATCCGCGGCTGAAGTATCAATTTGTTCAATGTCGGGTATACCAAGTGTAATAATGCAGTCGCATTGGATATCTCCTTCGCGAAAGGAGATATGATCCTTGATGACCGCACTTGAAGAGGGAGAAAGAATAATATCAACACGGTCATTTGCATTTTCATAGCGGAGTTGTGATATGGGAGCAGTACGGGTATCAAGGGAAATGATAGATTCTTTTGTGAGGGGTTTGAGGGAAGCGAGAGACGGGAGTGCAGTATCGGACAAGGGATCGGTTGAGTTCAAATCCTGTCTTGATTTGTCCGGATGAGCGGCGGTATCTAAGGGACGAAACGGAGTGACAATGCCGACATATATATTGCGTGAAGTAAGAAATTGGACAAGGACTTCTGCGGATACACGCACGTCGTGATTAATATCTGCGGGTAAGACAAGACCAATATGCTTGCTCTTTTCGATGAGTTGTATGGCGGGAGTTGCGTCCATAGGTGCCCCTATTCGTAGCGCGGTCCTCGCCTTGCGTCAACTCATGGGACTGTTGATAACTTTTTATACGAGGACTCATGCGTTTGGATTTTTTATTTCCCCTCTTATACTAGGAGGGGTTAGGGGAGGTAGGGTGAGGATCAGTAAATTTGGTACTAGAAAAATGCGACATTTTTATGCGAGGCGATGGATGTTGTTGCGGGGTGCGCGAACATGCAGTTTAAGCGTAAAAAAATCACCACTCGTATGGAGTGGTGATATGCTAAATTGGACAGTCTTAGTCAAAGTCCCAACTAAGATATGCACCTAGAAAAATAGTAGCGCAGAAGGCAGCTGCACCAACTGCTATATAGGGGTGAACGGAAAACAGCTGAATCCAAGACCAACAAAGTATGCCCAAAAGGCCGCAAATAGGCACGACGAATCCTCCGATATCAAGGAGTAATCGACCTATAGTTTCTCGTCTGTTCCGCCGTGCACGTCTCCCCCTCAGATTCATTGCTCTACCCACACAATTCACCTCTTGACAATGGGATTGATTGGTTGATAAAGTGCTCTGTTAATACTTTTTACATATCATAAACGTAAGTATTTGTAAAGATTGATATTATTTAGTCTTGTGTTATTTGATACGTTTGTGGTATTGCTGCTGGGGGCACATTGATGAGAAATAAATATGGAAGTCGGAACCGGAAATGGTGACGCCAAGAAGGACTTACTGGAGCCAGCACAAAGAAGACGGAACGAGTCAAGAAAGATTGAACCAGATAAAACAGCTCAAATTTATGGTGCTGTAATTCAGTCATGTTCAAACGATTAAAAATACGCTAAGGTATGCGTATGCATAAGGCTTCTCAAGCGATTTCGATTACCGCAACAAGCGCAAAGCAAATGCGGCATATAGCTTTTATGCTCGCCAAAGAGATTGCGCGTACGAAAACTGGTCGCGCGCGCGTTGTTGCGCTGGTCGGAAATTTGGGCGCGGGAAAAACAACATTTGCACAGGGATTTGCCAAAGCGCTCGGCGTGAAAGAAAACATACAGAGCCCGACGTTTGTACTGATGAAAATATATGCACTTAAGAAAAAGAAGTATTTGAAACATCTGGTGCATATTGATGCATATCGCCTTGAAGCGCCGGCAGAAATGAGACATCTGGGGTTTCAAGATCTCCTGAAAGATAAAGATGCGGTAATTTTGATCGAGTGGGCAGATCGGATAAAAAAGTTATTACCGAAGGATGCGATGTGGATTGAGTTTGAGTATGGGAAGAAAGTGAATGAGCGAATTGTTAGAATAAAAAATATTTAAGAAAAATAGTAAAGAAATCCATGAGAACAGTAGTAGAACAATTTAATGCATGGTTAAGTCGTGAAGAAGGTGTTGATTTAGAATTTAAACCTTCTTTAAGCTTTAAGTACCATGATTACTGTGCCGCACTTGCTAACGAAGAAGGCGGCAAGATTTTAGTAGGCGTTGATAATAACAAAAAAGTTATTGGCACAAAGGATGCGCTTGGTACTCATAACAAGATTCCACATGAGATTTGGACACATTTAAGACTTCGTGTAGATGTAGAAGAATTAGATCATCCATCTGGTCGAGTGTTAATTTTTCATGTGCCGAAGCATCCAGTTGGTATGCCTATTAAATCTGACGGAAAATATCCAATGCGATTAGGAGAGTCATTAACTGAAATGGACGCGCAGACACTGAAAAGAATTTTAAATGAGACCGACGATGATTTTTCAGCAAAAATAGTTAGGAATCTTAGCCTAAAAGACATAGACAGAGATGCTCTTCATGAATTTCAGAAATTATGGGCGCAAAAATCTCAACGTAGGGACTATCTCAAATTTTCTAATGACGAACTTTTGCGTCACATAGGACTACTTACGGATGAGGGATTGAATTATGCCAGCTTGATACTTTTTGGCTTGAAACAAAAAATAGATGAGCTATTATCGGGATCTGAAATAATTTTTGAATGGAGACAGGACTCTCAAAAAACAGCACATAGTTCTCGCACTTCATGGCGCGAACCATTTTTAAAAATTTATGATACGATCTGGGCGACAGTTAATGCACGCAATCTTCGTATCCCATTTCAGGAAGGATTTGTCCAGCGTGAGATATTTGCCTTTAGCGAAAAGCCAATTCGTGAAGCTGTGTTAAATGGGGTTGCCCATAGAGACTATACTATAGTGGGGCAATCTATTCTGATTACTGCTTCACCTGAGAATTTTTTTATAGAAAGTCCGGGTGGATTTCCAAAAGGTATTACAGATGAAAATGTTTTTTATAAACACTATTGGCGCAACAGATGTATTATGGAAACACTTGATAAAGCGGGTCTCGTAGAACGATCGGGTCAAGGCATGAACGACATCTTTAGTGCAACAATAAAAGAAGGCAAGGGATCTCCTGATTTATCAAGTGACGCGTTTACTGTGAGACTTAAAATTCCAGCGCAGGTTCAGGATCGTGGATTTATTCTTTTTTTAGAAAAGGTAGCCCAAGAAAAGCAAGTGGAATTTTCGTTTAATGAGATTTATGCACTCGAAAAGATTCGGACAACACAGATGATGGATAATAACTTTATATCTAGGGAAAAGTTTTTAGAGCTCGGAATTATCGAGAAAATAGGTAAAACACGCGGATCAAAATATATTCTTTCTCATCGATACTACGCCCACGAAAACCGAACAGGTGTTTATACGAGATTAGTCGGAATCTCTCGAGAGAAACAGAAAGAGCTAATTTGTCAACATCTCAAAAAAAATATAAGTGGCAAACGGGAGGATATTCAAGATATCTTCCCAGAATTAAAACCCATGGATATTTCCAATCTTTTACAGGAGCTCAAACGTGAGCAAAAAATAGTTCACTCGGGGTCACCAAAGAAAGGATACTGGAAACTTTATAATTAGATGTATTTAACTAATAATCAATAAATATAAGCGAGAAAAGGTGTCATTTAACTCAATTTTTTCAAATCTAAATAAATCTATTTTAAATTTAAAAAGCAATGAAACGCCTTATTCTTATTGATTCCCACGCCATTATTCACCGGGCGTATCATGCGCTTCCGCCGCTCACATCGCCGACGGGGGCGCCGACGAATGCGGTGTATGGGTTTACTACAATTCTTTTGAGGATGCTGCGTGAGTTGAAACCCGATTATATTGCGGCGGCTTTTGATTTGCCCGGCGCTACGTTCCGGCATATTGCATCCGAGCGGTATAAAGCCACTCGTCCGGAGACGCCGAGCGATCTTGCGAGCCAGTTTGCGAGTGTCAAAGAGATTATCGCGGCATTTGATATTCCTTTGTTTGAAAAAGAAGGGTATGAGGCGGATGATATTATCGGCACTATCGTAAGCAATGTGGCGAGTGCCAAAGATATTGAAACTATGATCGTGACAGGAGATATGGATTTTGTGCAGCTTGTGGGACCGCGCGTTAAAATATACGCCATGAGAAAGGGCGTAACCGATACGGTGACCTATGATGTTGCCGGAGTAAAAGAGCGCTATGGCTTTGAACCCAAGCAGATGATTGATTTTAAAGCGTTGAAGGGTGATACATCAGATAATATTGCAGGCGTGAAAGGGATTGGAGAGAAGACCGCGCTCGGTCTTATTGAGACATTCGGCAGTGTGGAAGAAATCTATAAACAGCTTAAAAAAGGGACAAAAAAGATATCCGCATCAGTTGCGCAGAAATTGACGGAGGGCGAGGAAGATGCGCTGTTAAGCAGAGAACTTGCCACGATTCATAGCGGCGTTCCGATTGAAATAAAACTTGATGCCCTGGGCCGCAAGCCCGAAAACGCGCAAAAAATCCGCGGCGCATTTCAAAAATTTGGATTTTTCGGACTTTTGAAGCGATGGGGCGAAGAACAGGCGATTGAAAAAGTACATGCAATGCCTCAATCGCTTCAGTTTACTTCAGAGGGATCGTTTGTGCAGAAAAAAGAAGAATTAGCGCCTCTCTCGTCAGCAAAAGAATTTTTAGAATTTATATCAACAAGCGATGCGGGTCGCTTCGCATGTATGGTGGATGAAAAAGAATTGTTTTTGGTAAGAGAAAAAAAGATTGCGTCTGCACGCATTAATCCTGTTTTGTTTAAAGAAAAGTCGGTAAAACATTTTTTTGAGCAGAATCATTTCATTTGCCACGATGCAAAAATGGTTATTCGATTTTTGCGGCCATTTAATATCGAATTGGGGGCGGTGGATTTTGATAGTATGATTGTGTCGTATCTTACCGGATCGTTTAGCAGGGATTTTTCCTTTGCAGCCGTGTTGGGCCGCGAGCTTGGACGGCCGGCAAGTATGGATATTTCCACAGACTGCCTTTATATATTTGAAATCGCGTCTTCGCTTGAGAAAAAACTTGAAGCAGAAAAGATGAGACATGTTTTTTTTGACATTGAGCTTCCCGTGGCTCGTATTCTTGCCGATATGGAACAAAGGGGCGTGTGCGTAGATCCGATATTTTTAAAGAAACTCGCAAAAAAAATTGATACTGATTTTGCGACAACTGCCCGCGAGATTTATAAGCAAGCGGGAGAGGAGTTTAATATCAATTCGCCGCGCCAGCTCTCGCATATTTTATTTGACGTGCTGGGGCTTCAGACAACGGGTTTAAGAAAAACCGCAAAAGGGGGAGTGATTTCTACGGGCGCGGCAGAACTTGAAAAATTAAAAAATACTCATCCTATCATAGTACTCATTCTTTTATATCGTGAGCTTGCAAAGCTTAAAACTACATACGTGGATGTCTTGCCGACATTGATTGACAATGCCGATGGGCGCATTCATACGACATTCAATCAAACCGTTGCCTCAACAGGACGTCTTTCGTCGTCCAATCCCAATTTGCAGAATATTCCCATCATGTCGGTATATGGACGGGAAATAAGAAAAAGTTTTGTAGCACCAAAAGATTTTCTTTTTTGTTCGTTTGACTATTCGCAAATCGAACTGCGCGTGGTAGCACACATGTCGGATGACAAGAAGATGATTGAGGCGTTTCAAAAGGGGCTCGATATTCACTCAATGACCGCGGCGGCAATTTATCATATTCCTCTTGAGGTAGTAACACCGGAGTTGCGCCGCGCGGCAAAAACTCTTAATTTTGGAATTTTGTACGGCATGGGCGCGATGGCGCTTGCGGAGAATACGGATATGTCCCCGAAAGAAGCAAAAAAGTTTATTGAAGATTATTTTCATGAATTTGCCGGCGTGCGCGAGTATCTGGACCGCACGAAACAGTTTGCCGAGACGCACGGCTATGTGGAAACGCTTTTCGGCAGGCGGCGGTATATTCCCGAGATTCATTCGCCCAACTGGCAGATCAAGCGCGAAGCCGAGCGGATGGCAATCAATATGCCGATTCAGGGAACCGCGACCGGTGATATCGTCAAGATGGCAATGGTTGCGGTTGACGCATTTGTGCGCGAGCATAGGCACGAGGAGAGGGTGCGTATGATTTTGCAGGTGCATGATGAATTGGTGTTTGAGATTTTCGAGCAGGAAGCGGCAAAAATAATTCAAGAAATTAAAATAATAATGGAACGCATCGCCGAGCTCAAGGTTCCGCTCGTTGTTGACGCGAAAGTGGGAGCGAATTGGGGAGAGCAAACAGCGTTGAAAAAGATGATCAAATAAAAGGTTTTTTTATGGATAATATATCAATAGATTTTTTGAAAGAGTTACAGGATTATAATGAGGAACTTAGACGCCGTGTTGATGCAGGCGGGGTTGAGCGTATTTGCGAGGATATAATGGTATCTATGCGCGAGTTAGCAGAGAAAAATCCGGATCATCTGCATGAGCTGGACGTGATGCTCATTGATATTAAACAATCAAAACAAAAGATTACAAAACAAAACGAAGAAATTCGTGCGTACGCCGATCTCTATAGCGTCTCCAATGATGAGTATGACGAGATCGTGGCTGACGGAGACGTACAAAGGCGAGAAGAACATTTAAGCAGGTTTTTACAGGAAAGGATGGATGAAATTCGGGGAACATTGTTATTGAGCGGAAGTCTTGATAAACAAGTGCACCGGTTAAATATGCCGGATGAGATGCTTGCAATGCGCAAGGATATGTATGTTGATGAAAAAAATATTGCCGAAGCATTATCCATCGTTCTTTTTGACGATATTAATGTTGAGCGGATGATGCGGCTTTTTTTAAATAAAAAATCTGGCACATCTGATTTATCCGGTGCTCATGATAAATCCGATGAGCCGCTTGGTATGGTATGGGAAAAATCTTTGAAAGAAATGCTTCGTATATGCATTCTGATTGAGGGGTATCAGCACGAGGGGCTTTGGGCGATTCGCCACATCGAAGAGCTCGACAGGCAAATTGTTTACATGCTTGTGTCGCTCGCATTGGGGAAGCATAAGAGATAACGTTATGATATAAGTAATCACAAATGATCTACGCCCTTTATGGCAGCGATACGTATCGCAGCCGCAAAAAACTGAATGAAATTGTTGAGGCCTATCGGCAAAAAACCGGAGCTGATTTTGATTTTCACAGGCTTGACGCGCGAGAAAGCGATCTTGGCGGTCTTAAGGGGATGATGGGGACATCATCTTTGTTTACGCCTAAAAAATTAATCGTGGTTGAATATGCATTAGGGGGGCAAATGGAGCTGATGTTGCCGCATGCAAAAGTTTGGCAAGATACAAAAGACCAGCATCTTATTCTGCGTCATGAAACGCTTGATGCGAGCGCAAAAAAACAGTTAAAAACATGGACGCCTTTTTTTACCCAGTCCCAGGAATTTGAAGAGCTGAAAGGATCTAAGAGGGAAGCATGGATTCGCAAAGAAGCTATTGAGCGAGGAGGTTTTCTTTCGGATTCCGATGTGCGCAATATAGCCGCGAAGACATCGGATTCGTGGTTTGCGGTGCAGGAGATTGAAAAAATAATCGTAGGCGGAAAAACAGAGCATCATGGTATTTTTGCGAAAGCCCCGACCATTTTTGACTTAGGTGATGTTTTTTTTACGGACAAGAAGCGAGCGCTTGGCATACTACACTATCTTTTTGCAGGCGACGAAGATGAGTTCGGGATTTTTTCATATCTTGCAAACAGGTCGCGAGCGCTTGTCGCCATTAAACAATGCGCGCTAGAAAAGAGGCAGGTTCCTTCGTGGTTCGGCATTCATCCGTTCGTGGCAAAAAAGACAGGCGAACTTGCCCGCGTACTCACGCCCGCCCAATGTGGTTTTTTTCTCTCTCGATTTTTTGAAGAAGATTTTCGTATTAAAGTAGGGTTGTCGCAGCCCAAAGATTCTCTAGTGCGGATGTTGATGGAATAAAGAACTCTAAATTACGAAACTCCCCTCCCCGTTGTCATCCTCGCGAAAGCGGGGATCCAGACCCTCCCTATTCTCGTCAGAGAATCTGGATTCCCGCTTTCGCGGGAATGACGGAAAAAAGAGTTTCATAATTCAAAGTAAAGAAGGTAATTCTATACGTAAGAGTAAGAAACAAAAACCTCTCGATATGAGAGATTTTTATAAAACTTATCTTTGTTTTAATTTCTTGGTAATGCGGGACTTAATCCGGCTTGCCTTATTTTTTTTGATAACGTTTGTCTTTGCGGCTTTGTCTACTGACGCATAGAGACCTGAAAGGAGTTTTTGGGCATCAGCATGCTTGCCCGCGGCAACGAGTTTATTGATTTCTTTAAGTATTTTTTTATACGCATTCGATCGCGCAAGATTTTGCGCGTGCCGGCGACCCGACTGTCGAAGCGCTTTAATTGCTGTTTTGGTGATTGGCATATATCTATATGTAGCGTAAAAGAGAAAAAAAGTCAATTAAAAAAATAAGCACGTGGGAGAAAACGCTTGCGCGATTTCCCACGTGCTGTGATGAGCAGCCCCCGCAGCTATTTATTGTTTATCAACGCTCTGCTTGAGGAGACCAGTGAGAGTGTTTCCAATCTCCGATGGAATGAGCCACAGACCCGAAAGGCTGGCGGGGAGTTTTCCGTCCCATCGATTCAGGGCATCAAGGAGTGCCTTTGTCTGGAGAACGGGAAGGACCGGCGCGATGTGATTTGCTGTATAGGCATCATTGATCGCCCGCTGTACGTCGGGATCAAAGGTAAATGTGCCCGCATATCCGAGATAATCCAGTGTTATGCCCAGTCCCGCAAGGTACAGCCTTGCATTTTTTTTCGATTTCTTTCTGGATTTTGTCTCTTTCAAGATTGATGGTGTCAAGCGTACGGATGCTGAATTCTTGGCACGCTAATCCGTAGATATTGCCGTGGACTACGTTGTCCATGACTTCCGCGAGATCGCGCGCATAGTATACCGAGGTGAAGACAACTTCAGGGAGTTTCGGGTCTCCGGGGGACTTGATCCCAAAGTTGTACAAATATTTGTACGCGTGCTCCGGAAGTATTCGAGTTCCAATCGATGTCTCCATGGTAACATTGAGACCTTCTATGCTTTGGCACGTAAAGGACTCATTTTTTGATGATGTTCCCGTAGCATGCGACGCAGTCCATTTGCGGTTAAACGGTTCGCGAATTACGACATACAGCCGTCCTACGGGACCGTAGTAATCTCTTTCGGACCAGCCCGTTGAGCCGACGATTATATCATGCTTGATCTGGAATCGTTTCCCGGCAATTCTCGCATCCTTAAGATATGCCTCCGAGTCAAACTGGGCCTGACTTTCTTTGTTTGCGCCAACGTCAGGTACCCAGAAGACTGTCTGGTTCGGTAAAATCTGGTATATTTCAGTCAAATCCTGTTTGTTGTAGTACGCATGGGCATTTGAACCCGATAACAGGATAACAACCAGCATCGCCGTAGCTAGATACTTATATGCCATTTTTACATATTTAAACCAAAGAGCAAAAAGTATCAGTGCCGTAACGATTGTCAGCACGAGTCCGGGTCCAGTTAAGATGCTGAATCCGACTTGAGTCCGAAGGTATGCCTCATTGCTATTCAGAAATTGCTGACCTGCTAACTGACCGGAAGCCAAAGTGGTCGTTCCATACAGAGCCGCACCAACGACTCTGTATATGAAGAATACAAGTGCGGTTACGATTGCACGAACTACTACGCCAATCATATTTCTGTTCCTTTCAAGGTACGGTTCATGGAACAGCTGGAAGGGTATTTACCTTTACTCATGCGCCCCGCGCATTCGCTATCCAGCTTTCTTCTTGGGAATCTAACTAAAAGATATTATTACATATTTTATTAGTATATGTCAATATCTCACTTTTTTTCCTTAAGACTCTTAATTCTATCTCGCAGTTGCGCGGCTCTCTCAAAATCGAGAGCCTTAATGGCTTTTCTCATTTCGCGGTCAAGTTCTTTGATGACTGCGGTGGCGGGTTTGTCCGAGGGAAGATCACTGTCAGACTCGGTTGGCTGGTCAAAAAGCGTATTGCGAATTTCTTTTTTGATTTGCGCGGGCGTGATGCGATGTGCGCGGTTGTATTCGGTTTGAATGGCGCGGCGGCGGGAAGTTTCGCCGATGGCGGCTTTCATGGAGTCGGTGATTCTATCGGCATAGAGTATCACGGCGCCGTCGGTATGGCGCGCTGCGCGTCCGATGATTTGGAGAAGCGTAGTAAGATTTCGCAAGAATCCTTCTTTATCCGCATCAAGGATTGCGATAAATGAAACTTCCGGCAGATCAATGCCTTCGCGCAAAAGATTGATGCCGACAAGCACATCATGATCGCCGGTGCGCAGCCTGTTTAAGATATTGGTGCGTTCCATTGTTTTCACTTCCGAGTGCAGATATTCGGCGTTAATGCCGGCGTCTTTGAAGTAACTCGCAATATCTTCGGCAAGGCGTTTGGTAAGCGCCATTACGAGCGCGCGTTCTTTTTTGGCAATGCGTTTTTTAACTTCCGCCATGACATCGGCAACTTGATTGTGGGTGGACCGGACTTCTATGGCGGGATCTACGATACCCGTGGGACGGATAATCTGCTCGACGACGTGCGGCAGTGATTTTTTTATTTCATAGGGGCTTGGTGTTGCCGAGACATAGGTAATCACAGGAACTTTTTGCGAGAATTCATCAAACGTAAGCGGGCGGTTGTCCATTGCCGACGGCAGGCGAAAGCCGTAATCAACAAGAACTTGTTTGCGGCTTTTATCGCCGAAATACATACCGCGTATTTGCGGCACAGTCACATGGGATTCGTCTATGACCGTAAGAAATTCCTCGCCGTACGCATGCCGGAAATAATCAATCAGTGTGTGCGGAGGACTGCCGGCCGGTCGGAATTCAATCTGGCGGGAGTAGTTTTCAATGCCGTTGACATAGCCGGTGGATTGCAGCATTTCCATATCAAACTCGGTGCGCTGTTTAATACGCGCCTCCTCAAGAACTTTTTGTCCCGCGCGTAATTGGGCAAGCCGCTCTCCCAATTCGTTTTTAATATTAGTAATAGCGAGACCGAGACTATGTTGCGGAGTCACAAAATGTTTTGCGGGAAAAATGCGTATGGTCTCAAGCGTTTCTGACGTATCATACCCAACCTGAACGCGGCGCTGACGGATAGAGATAATGCGCGAGCGGACAATTTCTATGTCAATCGCTTCTTCTCCTGAAGGAAGATAAATTTCAACCGTGTTTTCGCGCACGCGAAAATGTCCTTGCCGCGGATCAAGGGAATTGCGGATATATTGAAGCTGGATTAAATGCTGGAGCAGCGCAGGGCGCGCGAGCTGCTGTCCGGCGCGAAGATTAAGAGACGCGCGATCATACGCCTCCGGATCGCCTACGCCGTAAATGCAGGAAACCGATGCGACGATAATACAGTCTTTGCGCGAAAGCACGGATGCGGTGGAAGCGTGGCGCAGTGAGTCAATCTGCTGATTTATTTTCGCATCTTTTTCTATGTAGGTGTCCGTGCGCGGGATATATGCCTCGGGTTGGTAGTAATCATAGTAAGATACAAAGTAATGCACCGCGTTGTCGGGAAAAAAATCCCGAAATTCCTGATAGAGTTGTGCCGCGAGCGTTTTATTGGGCGAGATCACAAGCGTAGGTTTCTGGATCTGCTGGATCATATTCGCAACGGTAAACGTCTTGCCTGATCCGGTTACGCCGAGTAAGGTCTGATGTTTTGCGCCCGCGCGAAAATTTGCCACAAGCTTTTCAATCGCTTGCGGCTGATCGCCGGTGGGCGAAAACGGACTGACAAGTTTGAATTGTGGGGTCTGTATGCTTGACACAGTATGAAATATAGTATATACCTATATTAGTCTTTTGCAACCCAATAGCCATAGTCAAAAGTCACTACATTTTCGGTGGTTTCTGGCTATGGCTATCAGGAGTTGATAGTCCTCTGGCATAGTAAACAACGATATAGAAAGCAGGATATCGTCATGGCACAATGTGTCGCAGGCGACCAGTATTACGTTCTCGATGGTCAACTCCATGAAATCAAGCGGCAACTCAGGCAACTGTCGGGTTATCCCTTTGATCCGGAGCGTCTCAAAATGGCGCTTCAAAACATCATCGAAGGCAAGTTCATGGCGTCACCGCTTGAATCGGCGCCCGGGCAGATATTCTCTCTGTCAGTAGAAGGAAAGCATACCGTCTCCAAGTTGATTGTGCTCGGGAGATATGACTGGGCTAACGATGGCATCATCGACGAGCGGTTTCCGATCGTGGTACACGAACCCATGAATCGCACGATCGAGTATGTAACGTTCGATCACGATCTGGATTCGGAAGAGGTATTGGTCGAATTTGCGCGTCATGGACTCAAATGCCCGACATACGAGGACGCATTTTACTTTGGGATTCAATATCCCGAGGAGCAGAGGAAGCATCCCATTGTCTGGTTACATGAACCTGTGCAGGATCCGCAAGGCGTCCGCTATGTCCTCGTGCTGTATAAGAACGGTCGCAGGCGGGAGCTCTACCTCTTCTGGTTCGACCGCGGGTGGTATCGGGGCTGTGTCTTTCCTGCCGTCCGCATGTAGTTTTAACCCTTGGAACCTTGAATCCTTGCAATTTAGGAATTTTGGTTCCTTGGCATTTTTGCCCCTGCACATGTTTATCTTGTGCAGGGGCTTTTAATTCTCCAAAAAATTGCTATTCTAAATTTGGATACTAGATTGGCAACCGTAAACGTCTTACCCGATCCCGTTACCCCTAAGAGTGTTTGATGCTTCGCACCCGCACGAAAATTCGCCACAATCTTTTCAATTGCTTGCGGCTGGTCGCCGGTGGGTTGGAATGGAGAGGCAAGGTTAAATATTGACATCTTTTATAATTTTGTGTATAATATATTTATGGTCTTTGGTCGTTAATAAATGAATATAATGAGGAGCCAATCAATGTCAGAAGTACCGGAAAGAGCTTTTGCTGAACGCCAGCTGGATGCATATCAGCGATTGGCGGGCGCAATAGTTAATTTCGATTTGGTTAAATGTTCAAAAGGAGATTTTCGTAAAGATTTTATCAGAGAAAGGCTCTCGCTTCTTCGTGTAATTCAAGGTGATCGCCTGCTTCTTGATAGCGCGACGATAAATCTTTTTGATGAGATAATTTATGGTCATATGAAAGCAGGTGTTAATCCGCTTCTTGATGATGAGACAGCGCATCAAGTGTATCGTGAGCTTTGCCAGAAGTTGACTAGACAGATATTGCCTACGGCAAAAAAATTCTTGACGATAAGATATGATCTTTGATTCTAGGTACTCTGACATCAAAGCATTGTTAACCAAAGCCGAACCATGAGGTTCAGCTTTTTTCTTTTTTGAAAAAAGGATATGCTGTCATTATTATGATCACGCTTTTAGAGGGAACAATTGAATTAAAAACAGAGAAATTTGCCGTTGTAAAAGTCGGGGGAATCGGCTATCAGGTATTTTTTAGTCCCGACACCATACAAAATATACCAGAAAAAGGAGGAAATGTCAAAGTATGGATACATGATCATGTGCGCGAAGATTCTCATGATTTATACGGATTTCGCTACTATGCGGAGCTTGAACTTTTTGAAATGCTAATCGGCATTTCGGGCATCGGACCAAGGGGCGCTTTGGGGATTATGGCAATAGCTCCGGTGGATACGCTTAAAAAAGCAATTGCCGCAGGCGATTCATCGTATCTCACGCGCGTGTCGGGCATTGGAAGAAAAACCGCGGAAAAAGTTATTCTTGAACTGAAAGAAAAAATGGCAGGCAGAGGCGTGACGGTGGAAGCGCCAGAACTGAAAGACGAAGCAGATGCGATTGATGCGTTGGTGGGCTTAGGGTATTCGCAGCGTGAAGCGCGCGATGCGCTTGCCGCCGTATCCGGGGAATCGGTCAGTCTTGAGAAAAAAGTAAGTCAGGCGCTGAGACGGCTTGGCGCGAAACGATAACATTAGCTTGTAGGAATGAGCTTGTAGCTTATAGGTGAGAAGAAATAGACTTATACATTTTTTCCTACAAGCTCATTCCTACAAGCCTTAGGATTTACGCGCTTGGTTCCTCCCCTAGCATGGGGGAGGCAAGGAGCGAGGTACTCTTCGCAGTTACCTCCCCTAACCCCTCCTATACTAGGAGGGGAATAAGAAGCCAAATGCGTTAATGAGCGAGCCGTTGTGGTGAGCATTTTATGAAAACAATCCCCATGGCGCACCAAAGGGGGTGCGCGCGACTATGCCAATTTTTAAGCTCATAGTATAGTTACCATAATAGAAAAAAATGGGTTTGTCTATGATGTGATGTCCAGAGTTTGGTGAATAATGCAGATTTTTTACCTTATTTTTTTGTACTCTCCCGGGCATGCACTGCTGTTGTCATTCCCAGCGTATGCGGGAATCCAGATTCTCTGAAGAAGGCGGGGAGGGTCTGGCTTCCCGATCTAGTCGGGAATGACAGGGTGGGGGGATTATTTACTTGATCCTTATAAAACTCATTACAATTTTTATGAATACATTAGAAGAAGCAAAAAAGCATCTTTCCGAAGAAGCATTTTACAATGTTGAATTTTGGATACAGCATTTTTTGGAATTTAAGAATGAGATAGAAAAGCTGATCCATAATGAACAATGGGAAGAAATGGAAGATGCATTTTTTACTCGTATTGAAGTAGGTACTGGCGGACTTCGGGGAAAAATTGGCGTTGGTCCGAATCGTATTAATATGCGCACCATCGGCGAGGCGGCGCAGGGACTTTCTGATTTTATAAAAGATTTCGGCGCAGAGGCTATGGAAAAAGGCGTGGTGGTTGGGCATGAGGTGAGAACATGTTCGCGGGAGTTTGCGCGGCTCTCCTGCCAGGTATTTGCGGCAAACGGTATCAGCTCATATCTTTTTGACGGGATCCGTGCAACACCGGAAGTGTCTTTCGCAGTGCGGCACTTGGGCGTGACGGCGGGCGTTCAGATTACCGCTTCGCATAATCCCCGCACTGACAACGGATTTAAATTTTATTGGACTGACGGCGGGCAGGTTGTGGCACCGCTTGATGTGCGTTTTATGGAATTGGTCCGCAACGTCAAAGATGTTGCCATAATGGATTTTGAGAAAGCCGAAGCCGGAGGTTTTATTTCAACTGTCGGAAAGAAAATTGATGATGCGTATATCCGCGCAGTCGGAGAATTGTCTTTGGTGAAGAATAGATCAGCGGACATTACCTTTAGCCCGCTGCACGCGGCAGGAAGCACAAATGTCCTGCCGGTTCTTTTGGCTGCGGGATTTCATGTGGACATAGTGAAAGAGCAGGAAAAACCGGACGGATCGTTTCCCACGGCGGTAAGTGATGTGATCAATCCTGAATATAAAGAAGTAATGGCGCTGTGCGTGAGCCGTGCGCAGGAACATCATGCGGACGTGGCGATTGCTTCGGATCCGGATGCGGATCGTATGGGCGTTGGCGTAAAAAAACATCTTGACTCCGCGGAACTGGAGCTTTTGAGCGGGAATGAGGTCGGCGCATTGTTATGCAAGTTTATTTTGCTGCAGCTGCAAAAAAGAGAAACGCTCTCGCCTTCCAATCTGGTGATTACCACTTATGTGACCACAAGCCTCATTTCAGATATTGCCAAATCTTTTCATGTGGAGGTCGCGGATGACTTGCTTGTCGGATTTAAATATATTGGACAGATCATTGAAGGGCTGGCGCATAAAGATGATTTTGTGTTTGCGGCAGAGGAAAGTTTGGGATATTTGAGAGGGACATTTGTGCGGGATAAAGACGCGGCAATCGCCTCGCTTTTGTTTTGCGAAATGGCATCATGGTTGAAGGATCAAAACAAGAGCGTTGTGGAATATCTGGATGATATATATGAAGAGTACGGATATTACAAAAATATACTGCATACCGCGCGCATGAAAGGCAAAGAAGGTTTTTTGGCAAAAAAAAGTATTATGCAGGGGTTAAGAGCCAATCCTCCCCAAGAACTTGCCGGAAGAAAGGTTATTAAGATCATAGATCGCCTGCCGGAGGAAAAACGCAAACCCGAAAATTATAAAGTCGGCGCAACCGGAGATCAGCTGACGTTTGTCTTAAGTGAGGACGAACGAACCCGCATAACCGTCCGCCCGTCAGGGACCGAGCCGATTTTAAAATACTACATCCAGCATTATAAAAAATCAGAAGGAAATCTCGACGCGACAAAGCAAGAAGTTGATGCAATAGCTCAAGAGATGAAAGAGGCGATTGCGGGGTATGAAAGAAGTTGATTAAGGGCAGAAACTATTATTCCCTAAACTCCTTGACCAAAAAAAAACATTATATGCTAGGATGTTGATAGTAATGCTACAGTGGCATTGCAAGCGCGGTTCTTTTTAAAACAGATCAGCGAAGGGGATGTTCAGATGCAAAGAGGAACAGTACTCGGAGGCAGGAAAATTTTGAGGCAATATGCTATTACCGCAATGATAGCATTAGCGCTTATGCTTGGCGCAGTATTCCTGCAAGTTGCGGAAGCGACGACGAGGACGGATACAATTCATCGAGAAACCAAGAGCTGGGTTGTTTCTCCTGGTGATCCGGACATATTCGACATTTATTATTATCCAGATGGACGCGGAGCCACTGCTCAATGGTGGTCAAGTTGGTTTCCATTCGTGAACGGAACAGACCCATTCATAGTTATGTCCATCTATTATTACTCATCGAGTCAAGGGTGGGTATTCCTTACTTCGGGTAACGTAGATCCATTTGGTGGACAGTTCAATATGTATCTTACAACAGGGAAATATCTTTTGGAGATGAAGATATATCATCAGCCTGGCAATAAAGATCCGCAAGCTACCGGCGTTTCGATCCAAGTAAGATAAGATTTGTGTACGTTGGATAGACTATAGCGAGAGATTTTTAGGACACATGCCCATGGCGTGTGTCCTTATTTATTTTTTTGAAACTGAAAAATGATAATAGAGATTATACTGCTAAGTACAAAGCTATATACAAATTGCATTAAAAAGTATAAAAGATAAATGAAAAGAGATGGGAAAGTTCCTCCGAGGTATAAAGAACTTCTAAATAATCCTACGCCGCTTGCTAAAATGGAATTCCCAATGAGGATATCAAACGGAAAAAATAGGGCGCGAGAAAAGTAGAGCGCTATCTTGATAAGATACGGACTCTGATCAGGAGCGCTTATCGGCGTGAGACGTGAGGATACGGCAAGCAGGATTCTTATTCCAATCGGTAAGATGGTTATGAAAAATGCTAGGATAATTTTAGGTAATGTGATCTTAAAAAGATATTTCATTATACGATAATAGCATGAAAAAAACTTTTAATCAAAATATCATCATGGTAGATAAAAAAAAGATGATAATACATCATGTTTTTTATGCACAATGATTTGCTCAAGACAACAATTTTGAGTACCATACACTCATGGGCATTGAGTTTATTGTTTTAATAGGAATTGTGGTCGCCGGTTTTGCGGGTATGTTTTGGTTTTTGATGCGTTCTCGTAATGCGGTGGCGCTTCCGCCGCAGGATAATAGTACGCTTCTTATGCTGCAAAATCAGATCAATGAGATTACGCGGATGCTGGATTCGCGGCTATCGGAATCGAGCCGGCTGATGCAGGGGCAGTTCGGGGAGAGCGCGAAGATTATCCGCGAGGTGACCGAGAGCGTGACTAAGCTTGATGAGACCAACAAGCAGGTGGTCGGGTTTGCCGAGCAGCTGAAAAATCTTGAAGATATATTAAAAAATCCGAAACAGCGGGGGATTTTGGGGGAGTATTATCTGGAAACGCTTTTAAAAAATGTATTCCCGCCCGGCATGTATCAGATGCAGTATAAATTTTCTGACGGGGAAATAGTGGACGCGGTTATTTTTGTCAAAGACCGGATTATTCCTATTGATTCAAAATTTTCTCTGGAAAATTATAATCGCATCCGCGAAGAGCATGATCCTGCGGAGCGCGAGCGGCTTGAGAAAGTATTTAAACAGGATCTCAAAAACCGTATTGACGAAACATCAAAATACGTGCGTCCGGAAGAGAATACCATGGACTTTGCATTTATGTTCATTCCTGCAGAAGGGATTTATTATGATTTATTGGTGAATCAAGTCGGCAATGTGAAAGTAAATACGCGGGATTTGATCGAGTACGCGTTTATTGAGAAAAAAGTCCACATCGTCTCGCCGACTACGCTTTTGTCTCACTTAAAAATGGTCATGCAGGGATTGCGCGCGTTACAAATTGAAGAGTCGGCAAAAGAAATTAAAAAACGTGTGGAAGAGCTTGGCAAGCATCTCCAAAGCTACGACAGCTATATGAAAAAACTGGGAAATAATCTCGGCACTACGGTAAGCATGTACAACAACGCAAACAAAGAATTCGGGAAGATAGACAAGGATGTGTATCGTATCACCGGAGAACGCATCGGCGTTGAGCCCCTGATTATCCAAGCTCCGGCGGAAGCGGAGGAGTAAAATAAGAATTTATTTCCTCCCCTAGTATAGAGGAGGTTAGGAGGGGTACCTCTTCGTAACTACCTCCCCTAACCCCTCCTATTCTAGGAGGGGAACAGGAAAGCCAAGTATAAGTTCTTAAATTGCATTTTTTATTTGCATGAAAATTCGTCTTTACAACGTGCTCTCCCGCAAAAAGGAATTATTCAAGCCCATTCGCAAGAGCTGGGCTGGTTTATATACCTGCGGACCTACGGTTTATAATTACGCGCATATCGGCAATTTGCGGACGTATATATTTGAAGACGTGCTGCGCCGCACGCTTGAGTATGCGGGATATAAGGTGCGCCACGTGATGAATATCACGGATGTTGATGACAAGATCATCCGCGACGCAAAGGCGGCGGGAGAATCTATTGAGGATTTTGTAAAACCTTATGAGGCTGCATTTTTTGAAGATCTGGAAAAATTGAATATCGAGGCTGCGTGGAAATATCCGAAAGCAACGGATCATATTTTGGAGATGATCGGGTTGATTAAGAAATTGCTTGCTCGGCGTCTTGCATACGCGGTGGATGGTTCAGTTTATTTTGCGATTTCAAAATTTAAGCCATACGGCAAATTAAGCCGTTTAAATCGGCGGAGCATTAAAGCGGGCGCGCGTGTGGATGCGGATGAATATCACAAAAAAGATGTGCAGGATTTTGTTTTGTGGAAAGGGGAAAAAGAAGGCGAACCGTCATGGACTGCTTCGTTTGGCGACGGCAGACCCGGATGGCACATTGAATGCTCGGCAATGTCTATGAAGTATCTCGGTTCGACGTTTGATATTCACGGCGGCGGCGTGGATTTGATTTTTCCGCATCATGAAAACGAGATTGCGCAAAGCGAGGGCGCGACCGGAAAACCATTTGCCAAGTTTTTTATGGAAGGAGAGCATTTGTTAGTCAACGGAGAGAAGATGTCCAAATCATTGGGTAACGTATTCAGCTTGCGCGATTTTGAGGCAAAAAAAATAAATCCTTTGAGCTTTCGGTATCTTGCGCTCACAAGCCATTATCGTTCTAAACTTAATTTTACGTGGGAGTCGCTGGAAGCCGCCGCATCTTCATTGAAAAAATTATATGACGTGGTGCGCTCGCTTAAAGTCCAAGAGAATAAAACCGATCAAGTCAAGAAAAAACGCATGCTTGCAAACTATCAAAAAAAGTTTAAGGAAGCATTTGCTGATGATCTTAATACGCCCAAAGTAATAGCGCTCATTTGGGAAATGATTCGTGCGTACCGCCATGCGCCGGAACAGTATGATACAAAGGAACTATTAGGTTTATTATACGATATTGATCGCATGCTTGGGTTTAACCTCAAAGAAGTTATTTCCGATATTATCCCTTTGATGATTGTTGAGTTGGCGCAGGAGCGCGAGACGTGGCGCAAGGTGAAAGATTGGAAAAAAGCAGATGAGGTGCGGGGGAAACTACATGATGCGGGATATGCGGTTGAAGATACGCCGCAGGGACCGCATTTAAAGAAGATATAAAAAAGCCTCGGATTGAGACAATATAAAAATAAAAAAATCGTCTGTGGACAAGATTGCCCATGGGCTGTGGATTGCTCTTGTATTGAGGGATTGCTATACTTATTTGTGATAAGAGATCACGAGATAATTATTAATTATTTTTTTATATATATGAGTAAGATTTTTATCATCATTGGTATAGTCATTGCGTTGGTAGCGGGAGTATTTATACTTTTGCAGACGAACACACAGCAGCCGGCGGAAAGCACCTCGCCGATGGCGACGCCATCAGCGTCTCCGACGGTAGTTGGCGGTCTCATGGTGCCTCCCGGAGGAGTGGCATTGCCGCCTCCAGTGCGCGCATCAGCGCCTGCAAAAAATCAGGGAACCGTTGTCTTTGCGCTTAAGGACAGCGCGGAATCACTTGATAATTTTCAGTACATCCTTTTGCAGTTAAAAGGCGTTTCCGTACATAGTCATGGCGGAGCTTGGATACAGATGAAAAATACGCCTCCGCTGTTTGATCTTTTGAAGCTGTATCGTTCGGCAAAGGAATCCGCGTTTCTCACGGAGTTGAATCTTGACGTGGGTACGTATGATCAGGTTCGCCTTGACGTGGGCGCTATTACGCTTGTTACGAAAGACGGCATATATCATGCGGCGAAGGTACCGTCGAGCATGCTGCAGTTTAATTCACAGCTTATTGTGGAAAAGGCAGGGAAATCATCGGTAACAGTTGAGATCCTCTCGGATAAATCAATTCATTCCACGGGCAACGGAATATATATCTTTGCGCCTGTGATAAAATTTGAAACGCGAAGCAAACTTTCTAATATACAAGTATTTCCCACCGGGGAAGTAAGCCTTATTGGCGGCAAGACTGACACAAGTATTGATGCGGGCATGGATGAGAATGGCGATCTAAAAAAAGATTTCTCTTTTGATCCGTCTACGAATTTTGAGATCATAGGCAACGTGATTCACGTGATTCCAAAAGGCGAGAGTCAGGCGGAGATCAAGATCATGCCGCAGGAGGCGATTGATATCGCGATCCGCGGAGGATATGTTACAAGCGTGCTTTCAATCAAGACAACGCATCGTATGAATAAAACAGTGTGGCAGATAACAGGTATTAAGGCGGATGGCATGGTGGGAATGATTTATATAGATGTAGTGAGCGGCTTGGTCGTGGGTTCATAGGAGCGTAGTATGGTATGCAAAAAGCTCTCCGCGGTTGGCGGGGAGCTTTTTATTTTTTCATGCACAAGATATCCTCTGTTTCTATTGAAAAGCAATTTGCGCAGGGCTATGCTGAATTTACTCATTATCAAGGTACGGCAGTAATCTATTATGAAAAAGCGAATTGATGAACAAGAGATTTCTAAGAGTACGCGTGTTCCGCCGCAGAGCAATGAGGCCGAGATGTCGGTCTTGGGTTCGCTTATGCTTGATAAAGACGGAATTTACGGAGTGGTGGATGCGCTTTCGGGCAAGGATTTTTATAAACCCCTTCACAAAGAAATTTATGATGCAATGCTGGATCTGTACAACGGTCAGGAACCTATTGACGTGTTGAGCGTGACGAACCGTCTGCGTGATCGCAAGAGCCTTGAAAAAATCGGCGGATCGGCATATGTGACGTCTCTTGTTAACACCGTACCCACGGCAAGCAATGTGGCGCACTATGCTTCAATTGTCCGCAAAAAGCGGTTGTTGCGGGATTTAATAGATGCGTCCTCATATATCGGCCAGCTGGGGTATCGCGAGTCCGAAGAAGTGGAAATGCTTATTGATGAAGCGGAGCAGACGATTTTCAGCATTGCAAAAGATTCGCTGCATCAGGAATTTTTTCTGGTAAAAGACGCGCTTGAGGCGGCGTGGGAACGGATTGAGAAGCTTCACAAAGGCGACGGCGCGCTTCGCGGCGTAAAAACGGGTTTTAAAGATTTAGATAATATTTTATCGGGATTGCAGAAATCTGATTTGGTGATTCTTGCGGCTCGTCCCAGTCTCGGCAAGACATCGCTCGCGCTCAATATCGCGCGCAATGTGGCGGTTAATGAAAAAAAGGCGGTTGGCGTATTTAGTTTGGAAATGTCGCGGGAGCAATTAATTGACCGGCTTATCGCGTCTGAAGCAGGCATTGATTCGTGGCGATTGCGCACGGGAAAGTTGCGCGCCGAGGGACCTGATAATGATTTTATGCGCGTACGCGATGCCATGGGTGTACTATCGGGCGCGCCTCTTTTTATTGACGATACGTCTTCCCCCACGACAATGGAATTGCGGGCAAAAGCGCGGCGCTTGCAGGCAGAACATGATGTTGGTTTGATTATTATCGATTATCTGCAGCTGATACGAGGACACGGATCATCGGATAATCGCGTGCAGGAAGTGTCGGAAATTTCGCGTAACTTAAAGGCAATGGCTAAAGAGCTCAATGTTCCCGTGCTTGCATTGTCCCAGCTTTCGCGCGGAATAGAAATGCGAGGTCCCGCGGCAAAGCCAAAGCTTTCGGATTTAAGAGAATCCGGAAGTATTGAACAAGATGCTGACGTGGTGATGTTTATTTACCGCGAGGATAAAGTAAAAGAAGATTCAGACAAAAAAAATATCGCATCTATTATGGTAGAAAAACACCGCAATGGTCCGACCGGATCCGCAGATCTCTACTTCCACGAAGAAAGCACGACATTCCGGAACATGGAAAAACATCTGGAAAATCCGGTGGAGTGGAGCCTCTAAGAAGCTTGTAGCTTGTAGGAGTGGATCGAAATTTTTTCTACAAGCTATAAGCTAATTCCTACCTATGTACCCCAAATCCATCCAGCGCGTAATTGATCTTCTGATGAAACTGCCCGGTGTGGGGCCGCGGCAGGCGGCTCGGTTTGCGTTTTTTATGCTGAAAGAAAATCATGGGTTTGCCGAGGAACTTGCCGCGGGTTTGAAAGATATGCAGGCGAATATTGTGACGTGCGGACAATGTTACCGCACGATGGAAAAAAATCCCGAACAAGAGATAACGCACTGCACGCTTTGCCGTGATGCGCGGCGCAATGAGACAGTTATCACGGTTGTTGAAAAAGAATCCGATTTGCAGAACCTTGAGCGCACGGGCGCGTATACGGGACTGTATCATGTGCTTGGCGGCGTGATATCTCCGCTTGATTCAGAGTCGCCCAAACGCCTGCATATTCGTGAAATGTATAATCGCGTGGCAGTGCTTTTAAACCAGCAAAAACAAGTTGAGCTTATTTTAGGCACAAATCCCACAACCGAAGGGGATATGACCGCTCTTTATATAGAACGCACATTTGCGCCGCTGAAAGAAAAAACGCAGAATTTTAAATATTCACGCCTCGGCCGCGGGCTTTCCTTAGGCGCGGAATTAGAATATGCTGATGAGGTGACCTTGAAGAATGCGTTGATGAACAGGAAATAGAGAAATATAAAAGCCGAGGAGGGAAACTCGCTCGGCTTTATGTGGGGGTCTTTCTTAAAAAATCTGACTATTTCCTGATAGCAGATATGTATATTTTGTCTCGATCGTGTAGGAATTTATCAATGATCTCCTTCAGAATTTCTGCGGCAAATGATACTGCCTGATCGAGTTCCTCGGCATATTCCTCGAGTAAATCGTTATCTACAAAAATATCTTTGCGTTTGAGTTCCTCTACCACTATTGGACCGATTTGCAACTTCAGCCACATCGCAGATATAGCATTTTCATACGTCTTATCTAGACCCATGATAACCTCCAGTCTTATAAGAGTAATTATATCTTGATAAAGACATTATATAATAAATATGAAAAAAAGTCAAGAAAACTCACATATTGATAATATCCGCCACTCGCTGGCGCATTTGCTTGCAATGGCGGTATTGAAAAAATTTCCAAAAAGCCAATTGGGTGTAGGGCCTGTTATTGAAAATGGATTTTATTATGATATTAAACTTCCGCGCGCGGTAAGCGATGACGAACTGAAAGAATTTGAAAAAACCATGCGCGAGATGATCGCGCAAAAATTGGTATTTAAAGGTGAAAAGATCACGCCTCAAAAAGCGCGTTCCCTTTTCAAAAACCAGCCCTTTAAGCTTGATTTGATAAAAGAATTTACTAAAGAAAAAAAACAGCTTACCGCATATCATACAGGAGATTTCGTGGATTTATGCCGCGGAGGTCATATTAAAAATACATCGGAAATAAATCCCGATGCATTTAAGCTCACGAAAGTCGCGGGCGCATATTGGCGCGGAGATGAAAAAAATCCTCAACTTACCCGCATTTACGGTATCGCATTTGCAACGAAAGACGAGCTGGAAAAACATCTGGCATTTCTGGAGGAAGCGAAGCGCAGGGATCATAAACGTCTTGGCGTAGAGCTTGATCTGTTTACGTTTTCCGATTTAGTGGGAAGCGGGCTGCCGTTGTGGACGCCGAAAGGAACAATCATGCGTAATATTTTGGATTCGTATGTATGGAAACTGCGCAAAGCCGCCGGATATGAGCAGGTGGATATTCCGCATATTACAAAAAAAGATTTGTACGAGACAAGCGGGCATTGGGAAAAATTTCAAGATGAGCTTTTCAAAATTACCACGCGCGAGGGACATTTATTTGTCATGAAGCCGATGAACTGCCCTCATCATACCCAGATTTATAACCGCAAACAGTTCAGCTATCGCGATCTTCCCCAGCGTTATGCTTCGACTACCAAAGTCTATCGTGACGAACAGTCAGGCGAGCTGTCAGGGCTCTCTCGGGTACGCGCGATCACGCAGGATGATGCGCATGTGTTTTGCCGTCATTCGCAGGTGCAGGAGGAGATCCTCAAAATCTGGGACATCATAAGCGAATTTTACGGCAAAGTCGGATTTACGTTAGCTGTGCGTCTTTCGTTGAGCGACCCTAAACAGCCGAAGAATTATCTCGGCACTCCTGTATTATGGAAAAAAGCGGAAAGCACGCTTCGGGCAATTATCAAAGATAAAGGGGTGGAGGCATATGAAGGTATTGGCGAGGCGGCATTTTACGGACCGAAAATTGATTTTATTGCAAAAGATTCACTCGGCCGCGAGTGGCAGGTGGCGACTATTCAGCTTGATATGAATTTGCCCGAGCGGTTTGATCTTGCGTGCATTAACGAAAAAGGCGAGCGGGAACGGATTGTCATGATCCATGCGGCGATCATGGGTTCCATCGAACGGTACCTTTCTATTCTTATAGAACATTACGCGGGCGCGTTCCCCTTGTGGTTAGCTCCGGTACAGGCTATGGTACTCACGGTAACGGACGCGGCAAAAGATTATGCGCACGGCGTTGCTGAAACAATGGTGCAGCGCGATATACGCGTGAGTGTGGATGATCGCAACGAAACAATCGGCAAAAAAATCCGCGAAGCGGAAATGCAAAAAATTCCCTATCTTTTGGTAATCGGCGGTCGAGAAGCGGAGGCAAAGACCGTTGCGGTGCGTGAACGAGGAAAAGGGGATCAGGGTGCAATGCCGCTTGAAGCATTCTTAAAACGATTGCAGGAAGAATAGCTTTTATCCTTTGCGATTTTGTTTTCAACAATGCGGCAATGCGCTGGTTGTTTTTTTCGTTATTATGGTAATATGTCTTCAGATATTTTCACGTATTAATGACTTCATCAAGGGAGACTAGAGAAAATGGCGATTTTGTATCATGTTCGCATTATTCACAGCATCGAAGATTATGGGTCGCTTCAGAATGCGTTTAAGGATGGGTTTGTACAGGAACACAGGGAACTTGCATTTGCAGAAAATCAACGCCAAATTTAGGATTACTGGAACATGGTTGAAGAAAGAATCGAGAAAGCGATTCCAGATCCGTGCGAGCTTCACACGTTCGGATATGAAAATAACAATCCCCATCTCTCCAAGCGAGATTGGGATTGTTATTTATTTGTGAAATCCTCTTAGGATTTAGGAGTTTGACCTTTTTATTCCCCTCCTAATACAGGAGCGAGGTTTGGGGCTAAACGCTTTGCGTCACCTGTCCCGCAACGGGATTAATGGAGGTAGCGGGGGAGTTACCCCTCTTTGTCTTCCGCTGATATCGCAAGAGCGGAAAATAACCGCCTATACTAGGGAGGAATAAAACTAGCAAGTTTTTATTCTATTGATTCCTTTCTTTGAGAAGAGCGCAATCATTGCAAAGGGTCGCATTGGTGGTATAGTGAATACACGCGTAAAGGTTTTTTCAAACTTCCTTGCACAATAGGGCTTCTTACTATACTATAAGTGAGGAATTGACAGCTAATGAGTATTTTGCTAGTTTAAACAACAGCTTGATATGAAGCAGGAAAAGAATTTATTTGAAGGCGTGGTGCTTGAGGCATTGCCCAGCACCCTTTTTAAGGTGAAGCTTGATGATGGTCGGGAGATTCTCGGTCATTTATCAGGCAAAATGCGCCTTCATTATATTAAAGTCCTGCCCGGGGATCGCGTGCGCGTCGAAATGACGCCTTATGATGAGACTAAGGGTCGGATTGTTCATCGCCTTAAATAATAGGAATTAGCTGGTAGTGGTAGCTGGTAGGAAGATTTCTCTGACCTACAAGCTAGCTCCTACAAGCTACAAGCTAGTCTTGAAAGTACGAGCATCGGTAAAACCAATGTGTGCAAAGTGCAAAATGGTCCGACGCAATCGTCGGCTTGTTGTTATATGCCGCACAACCCCCAAGCACAAGCAGAGGCAAGGATAATTTTAAAAAAGGAATTAGGAATCAGTTTGTAGCTTGTAGGGAGAGAAGATATTTTCCCTGCAACCTGCAAGCTAATTTGTACAACCTTCCCCTTTAGTATGCGTATCGTTGGTATTAACATTCCTGATAATAAGAAGATTGAATATTCATTGCCGTATGTATACGGTCTTGGTTTAACATTGTCGCGTAAGATTCTCAAACAAGTACAGGTAGATCCTTATAAGCTTGCGCGAGATTTAACGCCTGCTGAAATAAACCGGATTCGAGAAGTCATTGAAAAGTCATATAAGATAGAAGGAGATTTGCGCCGTGATATCATGACCAATATTAAGCGGCTGCGTGAACTTCAGAGTTATCGGGGGATACGTCATATGCGCGGACTTCCGGTACGAGGCCAGCGCACGAAAACTAATTCGCGTACGCGCAGAGGAAATACCCGTAAGACCATGGGGTCAGGAAGAAAGACTGCGGCAAGTCCGACATAAAAGAAATGAGTTGTTAGTGTATAGTTTATAGTTTCTAGTAAGGAATCAAATAGACGTTTTATAAATTTTTTACTAGAAACTATAAACGAGAAACTATAAACTACCTTAGAAACGTGGGTAAAAAACGTGTAATTGCCAAAGAAGAAAAGGAGGAAAAGAAGCCCGGATCAGGGACTGCATTGTCATCGGCGGAAAGCGGGCGCGGACGAGGAAAATTGACACGCGGAGTCGCGCATATTCAAGCGACATACAATAATACAATTATTACGATTGCGGATGAAAAGGGGAATGTGCTCGCCCAGTCATCGGCAGGGTCTTTGGGTTTTTCGGGCGCAAAAAAAGCAACGCCGTTTGCTGCGGCTCGGGTGGCGGAGACGGTAGTTGAAAAAATAAAAAAAAGCGGCATGGCAGAGATCATGGTCCGTGTGAGCGGAGTTGGATCAGGACGCGATTCTGCCGTTCGGGCTTTAGCGAATCACGGACTTAATCTTATTTCCATCAAAGACGTAACACCCCAGCCTCACAATGGTCCGCGATCTAAAAAAGTAAGACGGGTATAGGAAAAAGTTTAAACTTTAAAAGTTTTAAGATTTAAAAGTCACAGATGACAAAGGTTTTAGAAAAAGTTGAGCGGCGGCTTGGAGAAAAACTCTTTATCAAAGGGGATCGTTGTGTTGGGCCTAAATGTGCCTTAATACGAAGAAGCTATGCGCCGGGCGTGCACGGCAAAGGCAAGGGCGGCAAAGGACGCCGGCGTGAGCCTTCCGAATTTGGTTCTCTGTTTCGCGAGAAGCAAAAAATCCGTTTTACGTATGGACTTGACGATAAGGATCTTAAGAAGTATATTAATAGAGCAGCTTCCCAGAAAAAAGGAACATTCGGCGCCAATGTGCTTAAGCTGTTGGAGCGACGCTTGGATAATGTCATATATCGGCTCGGATTTGCGGATTCTCGGCGTATGGCGCGTCAAGCTATCGGTCACGGGCATGTTATGATAAATGGAAAAAGAGTATCAATTCCGTCATATCAAATCAAAAAGGGGAATGTTATTTCTTTGAAAGAGCAAGCATTGAAATCAGGTTTTTTCAAAGGCATTGACGATAAAATCCGATCATACGAAGCTCCGCGATGGCTCTCGCTGGATAAGGGTAAAAAATCAGGCATTGTAACAGGAGATCCTGAAGCCGATGATGTTCAGCTATCGGCCGATATCACCAAGGTAAAAGAATTCTATTCTCGATAATTTTTATTAATCACCTAACACATCTGTTTTCTTTTGTATCATGATTCCACTTCCATCAAAACCAAAAGTGGTGGCCGAAGAAGGAAATCGAACCGTATTTGAGATTGCGGGACTTTACCCCGGATACGGTCAGACGATCGGCAACAGTTTACGCCGCGTCTTGCTTTCTTCTCTTGAAGGATCAGTGATGACCTCGGTAAAAATCGAGGGCGTCGGGCATGAGTTTACAACGATCGAGGGCGTCATGGAGGACGTCATTGATCTTATCTTGAATTTGAAACAAATGCGCTTTAAACTTCACGAGTCGGGTCCGTTTAACATTAAGCTGTCGGCAAAAGGCGAGACAAAAGTGACTGGCAAGGATTTCGAAACTCCTTCGCAAGTTGAGGTGGTAACCAATGACGTGCATATTGCTACGCTCACTTCGAAGAAATCGCATCTTCTTATAGAAGCAGTGGTGGAATCCGGACGCGGATTTGTGCCGGTTGAAGCGCGTTCAAAAGATAAAGTGGAAATCGGAATGATTGCGTTGGACGCGTCATTTTCTCCAGTGCGTTCGGTAAATTATGAAGTGGAAGACATGCGCATAGAAGATCGCACGGATTATAATCGGCTGCGTATTGATATTGAAACCGATGGATCAATCACCCCATGGGAAGCATTTAGCAAAGCGGCAATGATTTTGGTAGATCAGTTTGGGGAAGTTGCTCAAGGGTTTGAAATGACGGCTCTCGCTCCCATGCGTACAGTCCCCGTGAAGGACAAAGAGGGAGAGACTGATCATGAAGAAGCTGAAGAAGAGGAAGTATTTAAGACAAAGCTTGATACGCTTAAACTTTCGAGCCGTACGCTTAATGCGCTCCGCGAAGCAGGAATCAAGACAGTCGGAGGAATTGCGCGCAAACGCGAAGAAACATTGCGGGAGGTGGAAGGACTTGGTGATAAAGGCATTCAAGAGATTAGAAAGGCGCTTGGAAATTTCGGTATTACATTGAAACAGTAAGTTGGAGTCAGAAGACAAGCAAAGGATGATGCGTCATCCGAACCTTTTTATTTTAAAAAATGAGACACTTACGAAAAGGAAGAACATTAGGCCGCAGTGCCGCACAACGGCGGGCTTTAATGAAGAGTTTAGCCTCTTCATTTTTTGTGTTGGGTAAAATTAAGACAACGCAGGCAAAAGCAAAAGAAGTTCGACCGCATATTGAGAAGTGGATTACACGAGGTAAAAATCCAACAGTTGCAAATCGCCGGATTTTAGCGACTACGTTTTCAAATGATGTAATAAAAAAAATAGTTGATCGCAGTGCTGAATTTGCCAACCGTCCGGGCGGATATACCCGTATCACAAAGCTCGTACGAAGGCCAGGTGACGGCGCGCAGATGGCGATTATTGAACTAGTGAAATAATTATGGAATACCAGATTGACGCAACCAATAAAATTCTTGGCCGCCTTGCAACTCAAGTGGCGGTTTTACTGCGGGGGAAAAACACCAGCCAATTTGATCCTGCCAAGCTCCCGAATCACAAGATAACGGTATATAATACTAACTCATTGCGGGTAACCGGAAAAAAAATGGACGGGAAGGAAGGAAAGGTTTATTTGCGCCACACCGGATACCATGGGGGTCAGCGTGCTGAAACATTAAAAGAAGTTATGACGCGCGATTCGCGTGTTGCCTTGCGCCGCGCGGTGATGGGCATGCTCCCCAAAAATAGATTGCGTGATCAAATTATTAAAAATCTTATCCTTATCAAAAAAGATTTGAAGCAAGACTAAACATGATAAAACAAAAAAGTACAACTGAAGAAAAAGAAACAACCACGGAGCCGAAAAAGCGTCTTAAAAAAGTTGTTTTCGTGCCTGTTGATTCTAAAAAATCACAGGATCAGGCGGCAGAAGCAGCGATGGATGAAAAAGTAGACGCAATACCGGAATCAGAATTTGCCGAAGAAGAGGGAGATGGAAAAGGAAAAAAAACCGATCGGTATTTTGAAGGAGTAGGTCGCCGCAAGACTGCTATTGCCCGTGTACGCTTGTTTACCAAAGCGGGGGATTTTCAGGTGAACAATAAATTATATACGGATTTTTTTAAAACACTTGATCAGCAAAAAATCGCCGAAGAAGCGCTGCAAAAAATGAAACTCTTCGGACGTTTTCGCGTATCAGTACGCATCAAGGGAGGTGGAAGCCATGCACAAGCAGAAGCTGTGCGCCACGGTTTGGCGAGATGTTTAGTGAAATTCAATCCGGATTTCCGCAAGCGCTTAAAACGCTCCGATTTTCTCAAGCGCGACCCCCGCTCCAAAGAACGCAAAAAATTTGGTCTCAAAAAAGCAAGGAGAGCGCCCCAGTGGGCGAAGCG